>ERZ772818.2950-NODE-2950-length-12206-cov-3.848325_pt1 | contig 12206 bp, 5 predicted proteins | sample MGYA00580837_ERZ772818 | MGnify/ENA primary metagenome ERZ772818 (study PRJEB29015, sample SAMEA2737671) | human gut metagenome | biome: human gut; feature: human-associated habitat; material: faeces | place: China | collected 2012 ...
ATAGAAGGATAAGCAAAAGCACCATTGCATGTATCATACCTGCAACAGGGGTTTTACCACCATTGTTTATATTGGCCATTGTACGTGCAATAGCACCGGTGGCAGGAATACCACCAAATAAAGGTGTTATTAGATTGGCAGCTCCTTGTGCTATCAATTCCGTATTGGAATCATGCTTGTCACCGATAACACCATCTGCTACCGTGGCAGAAAGCAGTGATTCGATGGCTCCTAATACTGCAATGGTAATGGCTACAGGGAATAAGTCCTGAATAGCTTCCCAGTTCAGTGAAGGCATTACTGCGTCCGGCAGTTCCGCTTTGATGCTGAAACGGTCACCAATGGTATCTATACAGTTGATTCCGGCATAAGTCTTCATCAAATATACCGCTACTGTTACTACAATGATAGCAATCAGCGATCCCGGTATCTTCTTTGAGAATTTCGGGGTTATGGCAATAATTACAATACTTACAATGCTGACAATCGTATTCCACCAGTTAATGGTGTCGAAATGCTGGAAATAAATCATCCATTTCCCGACAAAATCTCCGGGAACCTTTTCACCACCGAAACTAAGTCCGAAAATATCAGCTATTTGGGTGGTGAAAATAGTGACAGCAATACCACTGGTAAATCCTACGATGATAGGATAAGGGATAAACTTAATTACGGCACCCAACTTGAATATCCCTAACAGAATAAGAATGATTCCCGCCATTAGCGTGGCAACAATCAATCCCGCTTCTCCGTATTGCTGGATAATGCCGTAAATAATAACGATAAAAGCTCCTGTAGGACCACCGATCTGTACTTTGCTACCTCCCAACATGGAGATAATAAATCCGGCAATGATTGCCGTGATAATACCTTTCTCGGGTGATACACCGGATGCAATACCAAATGCAATGGCAAGCGGGAGAGCAACGATACCTACTATGATACCGGCCATCAGGTCTGCCATGAATAATTCTTTCGAGTAGTTCTTCAAAGCCGTGAATAGCTTTGGTTTGAATTCGAACGCTTTCATAAATAATCTGTACTTTTTGTGAAACGAGGTGCAAAATTAGACAAAATAATGCATATATTGGTTGATTGCTTTCAAATATATTATATTTGCAACAGCTAACTGTAATATTATGAAATCACGACTGCTTATATTCTTTCTTTTCCTTTCTATTTTTAATATATATGCTTCGGATGTGAAGTTTTATAATATTAATACGATGTATGGAATTTCCATGCGGGAGATGGCTTCTGTCTGCAAAGATGAGAATGGTTTTATTTGGGCTTCTTCTAAAACGGGTATATTGAGAATTACGGAAAGTGATTATCGCATCTATCAGCTTCCTTATAAAACAGCCAATATCATTAATGTCAAGCTGGCCTATAATAATTCGTTTTTAATAGCATATACGAATAATGGCCAATTCTTTCATTATAATGAACTGTATGACCGGTTTGATTTATTTCTGGATCTTAGGGTTTCATTAAAAAATTCTTATTTAAGTGTAGGCAAAGTTGTTATTGATGATGAACAGGCTCTCTGGATTCCCACTTCCGGAGGATTGTGTAAATATAAGAATGGAATGTTTTCCCAAATAGGCGAGAAACAAATCATGACACAGAGTATAGTACCTTATGATCAGACACATTTGCTTGTAACACATCAGGATAGCATTAGTTTGCTGAATATGAATACATTGGAACAAAAAAGTGTATATGAAATAAATAATACTTTTCAGATAAGCAGTCTTTTTTATGATAATAAAGGAGAGGTTTTATGGATAGGGACTTCTACTGACGGTCTTTTTTATCTGGACATGAAAAAAAAATCGTTATTGCCATTTTCTGATTTTCCAAAGCAGCCAATCGGAGTGATAACGGAAAGTTCTGATTCAACATTATTGGTTGGGATTGACGGGCAGGGAGTATGGGAATTGGATAAGGATAAAAAAACGGTTCTGAACATTCTGAAAGAAGATATTGATAATCCTTTCTCTCTTCGCGGGGATGGAGTTTATGATATTTATTGTGACGGTAAGCAAAGAGTATGGGTCGCTACCTATACAGGTGGACTTTCTTTTTTCGACTGGAAGTCTCCATTAATTAATCAAATTACCCATCAGGTTAATAATCCGAATTCTTTAGGGAATGATAATGTAAACAAGATACTTGAAGATAGCAAAGGAGATATCTGGTTTGCTACGAATAATGGGATAAGCAGGTGGAGAGTAGCCACTAATGAATGGGATATTTATTATCAGAATAAACAGGCACAGGCACAGGTATTTCTGGCATTATGTGAAGATAATGAAGGAAACATCTGGGCGGGGTCGTTCTCATCCGGATTTTATGTTTTAGATCGGAATACCGGAAAAGAATTGGTTCATTATCCACGGAATACATCGGATTTGAAGTCTGATGGTAAATTCATAATGAATATATATAAGGATAGCGAGGGTGATATTTGGATTGGGGGTATCCAAGATGTAATATGTTATTTGACGAAAGAAAAACGTTTTCATACGTATGGTGCACAGCCCATGCGTACGTTTATGGAGTTTTCTCCAGGAAAAATGTTGTTGGCCTGTACTTATTCTGTGCTTTTGTTAGACAAAGAAACAGGGCAAATATCTTTTTTACCAGAATGCCTTGCACAAGATATTTTAGTAATGGAGGATGATATTTGGGTGGCTACTTCCGGAGACGGATTGCTACACTATAATTATACGAATCGTGAAACTCATAAAATAACAGTGGAATCCGGATTGCCATCTAATTATGTTAACAGTGTTATGTATGATAATGGGTATCTATGGTTAGGAACGGAAAATGGATTGTGTCGCTATAATCCTGCCGACAGTACGGTACATACTTATTATTCCACTTTGGCTCTTTCCAGTGCTTCGTTCAATGTGAATGCCAGCTGCAAATTACGCAATGGCGAATTGATGTGGGGTACCAATAATGGAGCGGTAATGTTTAATCCAGATAAGTTATATCATACCCAGCTCAACGGGCAGATTTATTTCCAGAATATCAATATTTCCGGTAGTTCTATCAGAGAAAATCAGGATTTGTTGCGTGGAATCCCGGTAAATAAGCAAACTGATATTTCATTCAAATATGATCAGAATACTCTGACGCTTGAGGTATTGCCTATTGGTGTTTCTTCCAAAGAAATAAAATTTTCATGGAAAATGGAAGGTCTTGATGTGGAGTGGTCACATCCTTCCAGTCAGCAAATAATTACTTATACCAATATTCCTAATGGTAATTTCCGGCTTAAAGTAAGAATGTACAATAATTCACTTTCTCAGATAGTTGATGAACGTACATTGGATATACACGTTATTCCGCTTTACTGGCAGACGTGGTGGTTCCGCCTGGTGATATTCATTATTATAATGAGTACTACATTCTTTGTGCTTAAATTCTATATAAATCGTTTAAAACAGCGCCATGCCGAAGATAAAATTCGTTTTTTCACAAATACTGCTCATGATCTTCGTACATCGATAACGCTGATAAATGCACCTATTCAGGAATTGAATAAAGAGGAAGAATTGTCAGAGAAAGGACATTATTATCTGAATCTGGCTATGGAACAGTCTGAACGCTTATCTAATGTTGCAACCCAACTTCTGGATTTCCAGAAAGTAGATATGGGAAAAGGACAACTGTTTTTGGTAATGGTTGATATTGTTAATTTGGTATATAGGCGGAAAACGATGTTCAAGTCTACAGCAGGGAAAAAGAATGTTATATTAGAGTTTGTCTCTAACAAGGAATCTTATATGTCAGCTGTCGATGAATTGAAAATAGAGAAAGTCGTTGATAATTTGATATCTAATGCAATCAAATATTCCCATACGAATGGTAAAGTGGAGCTTACATTGAATTGTAATGAGTACTATTGGAGCTTGGAGGTAAGAGATTATGGATTGGGTATCTCGGATAATGCTCAGAAAAAGTTGTTCAAAGAGTTTTATAGGGGAGATAATAAGGTTAATTCACGCATGGTAGGTTCCGGGATAGGCCTGTTGTTGGTGAAAAATTACGTTTTGATGCATGAGGGAAAAGTCTCGCTTGAAAGTAAGGAGAATGAAGGTTCTTTATTCAAAATAAACATCCCTTATAAAGAAGTGGTTGAAGTTGCACCTGTTGGACATGAAGAACTGGGTAATATCATATCTGCCGATGGTCCGTCTGATCAGTCGGAATATAAACAGGAAGATGATAGATCCGGAAAGAAGAAATCTATATTAATCGTAGATGATAATAAGGATTTGCGGAACTTCCTGAAGTGTTCTTTTGAAAATCAATATTACATTTTAGAGGCTGGCAATGGCAATGAAGCATGGGAATTGCTTCAGAAAGAATCTCCTGAATTGACTATTTCGGATGTGATGATGCCTGATATGGATGGGTTTGAGTTATGTAAATTGATTAAATCTACTTTTGAAACTTCGCATATTCCGGTAATCCTGTTAACTTCACTTTGTGATAAAAGTGACCAATTGGAAGGTTTAGGTCTGGGGGCAGAAGATTATATCACAAAGCCTTTTGATATATCACTTTTGGAGCAACGGATAAAGTCCCTTATGCGAAACAGGGAAATTGTCAGAGAGAAAGCTTTGAAATTGATAAAACCGGAGAATGATGAGCAACAGGTTATTTTGGCGAATGAGCTTAATGATCAGTTTGTGAAAAAAGCCGTGGAAGTAATTCATAATAATATGCAAAATCTGGATTTTGACAAAGAAAGCTTTGCTATGGAAATGCATGTGAGCGGTTCACTATTATATAAAAAAATAAAAGCATTGACAGGTCAATCACCTATTGAGTTTATTAAATCCATTCGTTTAAACCGAGCTTTAGAATTACTCCAATCTCATAAATACACCATCACGGAAGTTAGCGAACTTTGTGGTTATTCCAGTATCAGTTACTTTAGTACGGTATTTAAAAAGTACTTTGGTAAGTCTCCTACAGAGGTCTAATTTACTTCTTTTTCCTATTTTTTATCGTTTGTAGTATAGATTATCTAATATCTAAAATTATATATCTAATATCTAAAAGTGTATTGGGTACACTTCTGTAGCTTTGTGTATCGATGTACGGAATGTATGTCGATGGAGTTATTGTAATGTTAAATCTAATCAAGTTAATCTTATGAAATGTATGTATGATGATGACGGTTAAGTCAGCTATTTATGTAAAGATTGTAAAATCAGAGATAACCGTAACGATACATATCACTTTCGGTAATCTGCAATGAGTTTTACGTAGCTTTGGTATTTAAAGGGGGGCTGGTACCAATGACTACTATTAGTAATGAAAAGCATAGAACCCCACTACTTATATATTATGAAGAACAACAAGCTTTATTTTGTTTTTCTTTTCTTAAGTATTTTGTTCGCAAGTTGCAATGGCGAAGAAGTAATTGAGAAATGGCCTGAAATAGGCAACTATTATGATTCGAGCAAGCCTATTGAGTTAAAATCCATGTCACCCGACTGGGGAAGAATCAACGATTCTTTTATTATCAAAGGAAACTTTCCGGTTGACACGACCGGAAAAGTCAAAGTTTTCTTTGCCGACAAGGAAGCGGTTATAGTAAACAACAACGGAAATGAATTGTATGGGCTTATCCCCAAGCAGTTGCCCGGCTATAACGAGATAACATTGGAAGTGGAAGGTAAAAGGTACACCTCTGACAATGTGAAGTTTAAGTATTATCAAACTCAATCTGTGAAAACAATATTGGGAAAATTTGGTGAAGACGGATGGACATCGTCAGATGACAGTAAAATAGAAGAATTCCGAATGAATGAGTGTACAGGAATTGTAGCTGTTGCAGGACAAAAGAGTGATAATTTCATTTTCGTTGGAGGAGGATGGGGCGACCGTACCTATTTTGTGTCATTAGAGGATAATACGGTGATTCGTCTGATTAATATTGGTTATATGGGTGCTGTTGCAGTTGATAGTTCAAGAGAAAAAGTGAGCATCATGCCCCGTAGTGGAGGTGCTTTATACACAGCTACCCGTGCGGATGGATGGATTTTAAACTCTCTTGGTCTCACAATACCTTTCCAAGGCGATTGCCAGGGGGCATTGGCTTATGCCGAAGATGACCGCTATTTGTATGCAATGTCCGGTGATGGTCTTTATGAAATAGATTTGGAAGATAAAGGTTATACAAAGTTATTTGCTACATCAGATTACCCGGCTTTTGATGGAGTGAATACCAGCCAGTGGAGGCATTATCTGACTTATAGTAAATACGATAAGTGTTTTTTCGCTTCTTATCCTGAGAGTAATGGCATTGTGAAGATATGGAAAGATACTTCGGGCGCATGGCAAGTGGAACGCTATGCCGGCTTCCAACCGGGATGGTTGGCTACAGCTTTTGGAGATAGATTGACCGATGCCGTATTGAAAGAACCTTGCGGAATGGCGGTGAATAGTAACGGTGAACTCTATGTATGTTGCAAAAATAGCCATTGCATTGTGAAAATCAAAGGAAGGCTTGTTTCTTTGGTAGCGGGAGCTCCCGATCGGTCAGGAAGACTTAACGGATTCCCTACGGATGCATTGTTTGATAATCCATTGTGTATTGCTTTGGATTCGGAAGAGAACTTCTTCATTGGTGAAGAATCTTCAAAGGCAATCCGGAAAATGACAATTGAATAAAAGTAGAAATCATATAAAATGAATCAAGATGAAGATTAAACATATATTACTGTTTCTTATGGCATGGGTAAGTTCTATGAATTTGGCCTATGCGCAACAGACTGTGGTAGCTTCGGGTTCGGTTATGGACGAGAAAGGCGAACTCTTAATCGGAGTATCGATTTCTGTAAAGGAAGTTCCTTCTATGGGTGCCATTACGGATATTGACGGTCGTTTCAAGATAGGGGGTATCAAAGCCGGGCATACGTTGGTCATATCCTATGTGGGGTATGATCCTCAGGAGATAAAGATGAACAAGAGTGACGAGCGCATGCGCGTGGTGTTGAAGGAGAGTTCGAATGTAATGGACGAGGTTGTGATTACGGCATCGGGTAAGGTACAGAAGAAGATTAATGTGACAGGTGCCATTACTGGAGTTGAGGTGGCTACGTTGAAAACTCCTGCCACTTCCATAAGCAACATGTTGGGCGGACGTGTTCCGGGCATCATTTCCGTTACACGTAGTGGAGAGCCGGGTAAGGATTTCTCCGAGTTCTGGGTGCGTGGTATTAGTACCTTTGGTGCCGGACAGGGTGCCTTGGTATTGATTGACGGTATCGAAGGTAACTTGAATACGCTCGACCCCGAAGACATCGAAAGTTTCTCTATCTTGAAGGATGCCTCTTCTACGGCGGTTTATGGTGTGCGTGGTGCCAACGGTGTAGTATTGGTAAGTACCAAGAAGGGTAAGGCGGGAAAGCTGAATTTGCAGGTGAAGGCAAATACTGGTATTTCTTATTCTCCTCAAATGCCCAAATATGTACGTGCTGCGGAATATGCGGCACTCGCCAACGAAGCTGCCGTGACACGTGGACGTATTCCTGTTTATACGGATGTGGATTTGGCACTGTTTAGAAATCACATGGATCCTGATTTTCATCCGGATGTGGATTGGCGGGATGTTATCTTGAAAGACTATACCTGGAACCAACAATACTTCCTGAGTGCATCGGGAGGTGGTGAAGTGGCTCGTTATTACATCAGTGCTGGTTTTACGACAAAAGATGCTATTTTTAAGCAAGACAAAGGGGTAAACAAATACAATACGAACGTAAATTACAACAAGTTTAATTTCCGTGCCAATGTGGATGTGAATGTCACTCCCACCACTACGCTCTCGCTGAATGAAGAGACTGTGATTGTTACTCAGAATTATCCGGGATATGGAAACGACAGTAAGGTATTGTGGCAGGCACAATCCAATCTGACTCCGGTGACAGTACCGTTGATGTACACCACAGGGCAGGCACCTGGATATGGCACTGATAAATCGAATATCAGTCCGTATGTATTGTTGAATATGACGGGTTATCGTAAGTTCTATTCCAATGACAATAAAATCACGATGCAGCTCAATCAGGATTTGAAGATGATAACTCCCGGACTGAGTATTGCAGGATTGGTCAACATTAATTCGATAGGTGCGAGAACCCAAGTTCGCGAAAAAATGCCGGCCATTTATTATGCTCATGGTTATAAACGTGATGGAACACTCGATTTGGAGAAAATATCTGATGCAGTGGAGCCCTATTATACAAATTGGAATGACACTGAGCGTAGAATTTATTGGGATTTCCGACTGAATTACGACCAGACATTTAATAAGGTACATAAGGTAGGTGCTTTGGTGAAGGCCGAATGGAGCGATTATGAAGCATCGAAATATAATCAATTGCTGACTGCTATCCCTAAACGTTATAATAGTTACTCAAGCCGTTTCTCTTATTCGTATGATGATACTTATATGGCCGAATTTAATATGGGTTACACCGGTTCGGAGGCTTTTGAGAAAGGTAAGAAATTTGGTTGGTTTCCCGCTGTTTCTATAGGTTGGGCTCCCACGCAATATCGCTTCTGGCGTAATAAGGACAATTTTATCAATTATTTCAAAATCAGGGCTTCGTATGGTATAGTAGGTAATGACCGTCTCACTTGGGATGACTCGGTACGTTTTCCCTATCTGACTTTGATTGGTCACACAGGTTCCGGCAGTTGGAATAACGGTTCCGGTTTGACCGAAACGCAAGTGGGTTCCAGCAACCTGCGCTGGGAAAAGGCCAAGAAAGCTGACATCGGTATTGATACACGTTTCTTCCACGAACGTTTTGAAATGACAGTCGATTTCTTCCAGGATATACGTTCAGGTATTTATCAACAACGCCAGAGTGTACCCGAAGAGATGGGACTTCCGTCATTACCTTGGGCCAATGTAGGTGAAATGAAGAGCTGGGGTATGGATGGACATATCTCATATACGCAGCCTTTGGGTGACAATGACAAATACCTGATTATACGTGCCAACTACACACAGTCCATGAACAAAATCACCAATTTCGAGGAAGATCTTAAGAAATACGATTACCAATCAGCCGTAGGATATCAAAGTGGAATTAACCGAGGCTTGATAGCTTTGGGCCTGTTTAAAGACCAGGCAGATATAGATAATAGTCCTCGTCAGGATTTTGGCAATTACTTGCCTGGTGACATCAAGTATAAGGATGTCAATGGTGATGGCATTGTCAATTGGGATGATATTGTACCTTTGAAGTATTCTTATGTGCCTCAGATACAGTATGGATTTGCCACAGAGTTTAACTGGAAGAACTTTAATGTAAGTGTCCTGTTCGAGGGAGTAAGCCGCGTGACCTATTTTAAAGGTGGAAATATGTATCAGCCATTCTCGGGTAGTACAGCTGGTAATGTGATTACAGACTTTGCCAATCCGGCAAACCGATGGATTTCACGTGAAATCTCAGGCGACCCTGCCACCGAGAATCCGAACGCCAAGTACCCTCGTCTTTATTATGGAGGTAGCAGTAATAATAGTCAATCATCTTCTTTTTGGTTGTCTGATGGTAGTTACTTGCGTCTGAAGAATGTGCAAGTCTCTTATACACTCAAGAACCAATTCCTGAAAAAGTTTGGTCTTCAGAAAGCAGTAATTAGTGTGATTGGAGACAATTTGGCAGTTTGGTCTAAAGAGAAGATGCTGGATCCCGCACAAGCAGGAGACAATGGAACAGTCTATCCTGTCCAGCGAGTGTATACTTTACAGCTTAATCTTTCATTCTAATATAACCTGACAATTATGATAAAATTTGGAAATTATAAAAGAGAATTCGGTTTTCTCGGTAGAATAGCCGCAATAACCGTTATTTTGGTCTCAAGCATTATGTTCGGTTCGTGCGAAAAATACTTGGACATTGACAAATATGTGTACGATCAGACCACGCTGGACTCCATTTTCCTTTCCCGCTCCAGAACGGAAGAGTATATCAATGGAGCGGCTGCACTGCTTCCTGATGAATCAATACTTATGAATGGTTGGGGATGGTCTTCTACATTACCCAGTGGATTGGGCTCAGATGAAGCAATCGTTCCGTTTGTAACGAATGGAAATGCTATACTTTATGATGAAGTGAAAGAAACGAACACATGGTTTAATCCGTGGGGCGATTGCTATAAAGGAATCCGTAAGGCCAACATCGTATTGGAGAATATATCCAAAAACCAGGAGCTTACCGAGATGGAAATGCGTGATTTCAAGGGAAGGGCTTATTTTCTGCGGGCTTACTTCTATTTCTATTTGGTAAGATTGTACGGGCCTGTGGTTGTACTTCCCGACCGTCCTTTCGATACGGACGAAGATGTAGCGTCAGTTTCATTCGAGCGTTCCACTTACGATGAGTGTGTAGAGAAAATCTGTGCCGACTTTGAAGAAGCAGCTAAATTGCTGCCTCCAAGTCGTATAGATGCATTGCAGTATATACCTACCAAGGGTGCTGCTTTGGCGTTCAAAGCTCGTATGCAGCTCTATGCTGCCAGCCCCCTTTTCAATGGTAACAGTTATTATTCCGATTGGAAAGACTCAGAGGGCAGGAATTTCATTGCCCAGACGGAAGACAAGGTTAAGTGGGGAAAAGCTGCCGCCACGTTCAAGCGGATTATTGATATGAATAAGTATGCCATTCATACTGTACCTAAAATAGTGAATGAAAAGGGTACAGGCACATTGCCTCTTCCCGAGACGGTATCCGATGCCAACTTCCCTGATGGAGCCGGAGGCATAGATCCCTATAAATCATACAAGACGCTGTTTGATGGCACTTACCAGCCTGAGTTGGTTAAAGAATACATCTATTTTTCAAAAAATAATGGAAACTATATTCTTGTGACACCTTCCAAATTGGGGGGAATATCTTCATTTAGTGTTACTTTGGATATGATTGATGAATACCGGATGGCTGACGGTAGACCGTTTAGTGAAGCTACTCAGGCGGAAAAATCATGGCAGGCAGTGGGACAAGATAAAACATTCTCGTCAGATTATCTTCTTTCCGGAAACAGAGCTCATCGTGATGATGGTCGTGAGCCGCGTTTTTATGCGACTATTGGTTTCAATGCTTGTATCTGGCCTACAACTTCCCACCGTGACGGTTTGTCAGCAGGTACCAGAAACTATGTTACCGACTATTATTACGGAGGTAGTGCATCTGATATGAATAATAATGATAACAGAACCAGGACCGGATATACCTGCCGGAAATATGTGCATCAGGATGATTGTATCTTTTGGAATGGAGTGGTAAAAGCGAAAACTTATCCGATATTCCGCTATGCCGAAGTATTGTTGGGGTATGTAGAAGCGATGAACGAAATGGAAGGTTCGTATACGGACGAAGATGGGCAGGTGACGGTTACTCGTGATGTGGATCAGATGGTGAAATATTTCAATCAGATTCGTTATCGTGCCGGTCAACCGGGAATCACAACTGCCGATGCAGCCGACCAAAGCAGGATGCGTGAACTGATTAAGCATGAAAGGTTGATTGAATTTGCTTTCGAAAGTCATCGTTATTGGGATTTGCGCCGTTGGAAAGATGCCTATGACGCTTACAACAAACCCATCAGAGGATTGGATGTAAGTGCTCGCGAATCACAACGCGAACAGTTCTATACAGAGAGAATTTGGAATACAGAAAAAACCATGAAACGTATGTTTTCCAACAAGATGTATCTGTGGCCGCTTGACAGAAATGTGCTGAGAAAGAACGGTAAATTGGTACAGAACCCGGGATGGAATTAAAATGAAAACACTAAAAGTTGATAATATGAAGAAAATAGCATTTTTTTCGATAACCTTGCTGTTGGCATGTATGGCGGGTTGCGACAATAAAATACCTATGGAAGAGAATTTATGGCCCGAAACGGTTTATCTGGTTGGGGCAAAAGATAAGATTATAAATAGAGATCTGAATATAGGTTATGAAAAAGATACCATATATGCATCGGTTGCCATCAGCGGTTCGCTGCTTGCCAAGGAAGATGTAACTGTTACTGTTGAAGAATTTCCTTCTGGTATTGAAAGTTATAACCAGAAAGAACTCGGTTCGGATGATATAAAGTATCTGGTGAATACCTGTTCGAGAAAAGCGTCTTTTTTAAGCTCCGACGGAAGAGGGTAG
>ERZ772818.2951-NODE-2951-length-12200-cov-4.598353_pt1 | contig 12200 bp, 10 predicted proteins | sample MGYA00580837_ERZ772818 | MGnify/ENA primary metagenome ERZ772818 (study PRJEB29015, sample SAMEA2737671) | human gut metagenome | biome: human gut; feature: human-associated habitat; material: faeces | place: China | collected 2012 ...
GATAAACTGAATGCTGTTCTGAAAAGAGAAAAAGAAAGGCAGGGATTTTATAGAGATCTGCCGGAAAGGCTGGAAAGCCTTGATGATCTGAAAACCCTTCCCTTTACAACGGAATCCGACCTTGCTCAGAAAGGGGGCAGGATGTTACTGTGCTCCCAGGGAGAAATACAGAGGATCATTTCAGAACAGACAAGTGGAACAACCGGTGCAGGTAAACGTGTATTTTATACAGAAGGAGATTGTGAACATACCATAGAACTTTTTATGGCCGGACTTGGTGAGTTTATTTATCCGGGAAGCCGGACTATGGTTGCTATGCCGTTTTCCGGTCCTTTTGGACTGGGAGAGCTGATCGCAGAGGCAATCAGACGTATAGGTGCACACCCCCTTTTAACCGGGAACAATAAAACCTATGGTGAGTTAAAAACAATTCTGGAAGAGGAGCGGCCGGATACTTATGTAGGTATGCCGACAGCACTGCTTTCCATGCTTAGAATGTGTGGAAAAGGAAGTATAAAGAGAGCACTGATATCAGGGGATGTCTGTTCGGAAACAGTAATGAAAGAAATAGAAAAAATTCTGGGAACACCTCTCTGGCCTCATTATGGTTCCAGAGAGATGGGACTTGGGGGCGCGATCTGCTGTCAGGCTCATGAGGGCATGCACATGCGAGAGAATCACTGTATCATAGAGATCATAGATAAAGAGGGAAATGTTCTGCCTGACGGTCAATGGGGAGAACTGGTGATCACAACCATTGGGATGGAGGCACAGCCTTTGATCAGATACAGGACCGGCGACCATACACGTATTATCCCCGGAAAATGTATCTGTGGAAGTGAGATAAAGCGTCTGGATTTTGTAAGGCGCATCGACCAGTCAAAAAGTATGAGAGAAATGGATGAATTACTGTTTCAGATTCCGGAACTGGTAGATTGCTGTGTAAGGAGTGTTGGAGAGACGAAAGAAATCACAGCACTTTTTACATCAAACAACGGAGAAGAACTGATCAGAAATGTCTGTGCAGAGAAGAATATTATTTCTTTGGATTGCAGAAAAGCAGAATGGAGCGATAGGGCATTGTATCCTGCGAAACGTATTATTTTATAGAGAAACTATTAGAAAACAGAACGAAACCCATTGACTATCAGTCGGATTTCGTTCTGTTTTTTATTTTATGAATAGTTATTTGTTCACAGGATAATACGGACAGTCCTCTCTGATACATTCTTTATTATCTTCAAAATATTTACATAGTACAGAAGACAGCGGAATCTTTACAGAGCTGAACTGCCTGTAAAACCTGATCGCTCCTTCAATAGCAATTCTGCTGGTGCGTTTACAGCAGCGCGGACCACCAACATCAGCCAGTTTGGATAAAATAACAGAGACAAGCTTCTGAGGAAAGGGCCATGCATCCTTATGGAGGGGACCGGATCCGGTCATAACAGACATAAAGATTCCGGCACCTGCTGCTGCACCACACACTCCCCAGTAACCGCAGGTACCACCGGGAACCTGCCTCGCTCTTTTACAGATTTCAGATAATGCGGTATCGTAATTCATACGCTCTCCATTATTGCGAAGTGCAGTCAGAAGAACACTGGGAACAATGGCATGATGTTCAGGTCCATGCATGTGGACAGAAGGAAGGTCCATGATCTCTTCCAGAAGCAGCAGGGGATCCTTCTCTGTGCTGCTTCTGAGGGCTATGATCACCGGTATATAAGTACCATAGCTGTGACAGGCATCACAGACAAAATGGCCATTTTCACAGACAGCATTTGTCAGCTGCTCTTTGTGGCAGATGCTGCAGGTTTTCACAGAACTTTCGACGCTGTATGTGACCGGTGCTCCACAGATCAGGCAGCCTGAAAAATGTTCTGTCTCTCCACAACAGCAGGAATTATTTGTATTATCCATAAAAATCAGCATTTCTCAGCAATATCATAGATAAGCCGTTCTGTATCTTCCCATCCGAGGCAAGGATCTGTGATGGAACAGCCAGGAGTCATATGATCACTGATATCCTGGCGGCCCTCGAGCAGATAGCTTTCGATCATAACACCTTTAACCAGCTTTTTGAGATCCGGATTATAGTTGCGGCTGTGAAGTACTTCTGAAACAATACGGATCTGTTCCTTGTATTGCTTGTTGGAGTTTGAGTGGTTGGCATCTATGATGATGGCAGGGTTTTTAAGATCTTTTTTGGCATATAAAGCAGACAGACGCATCAGATCTTCATAGTGGTAGTTAGGAATAGTCTGTCCGTACTGGTTTACACCACCTCTGAGAATAGTGTGTGCCAGATCATTTCCTGAAGTTTCCACATCATTTCCTCTGTAGATGAAGTGGTGTGGATGCTGTGCAGCAGTGACGGAATTCAGCATAACAGAGAGATCACCGCTGGTAGGATTCTTCATACCGACAGGAATATCCATGCCACTGGCAGTGAGACGATGCTGCTGGTTTTCCACAGAACGTGCACCTACAGCTTCGTAGGAGAGAATATCATCCAGATAGCTGCGGTTTTCAGGATAAAGCATCTCATCTGCAGAAGAGAGTCCTGTCTCCTGCATAACTCTCATGTGCATCTTACGGATAGCAATGATTCCGGCAAGAAGGTCAGGAGCTTTATCAGGATCTGGCTGATGAAGCATTCCTTTATAACCGTCACCTGTGGTACGAGGTTTATTTGTATAAACTCGCGGGATGATCATCAGCTTGTCAGAAACTTTATCAGCCACTGTTTTCAGTTTGCGTACATATTCGCAGACTGTATCTTCGTTATCAGCGGAACAAGGTCCTACAAGGACGATAAATTTATCTGATTCACCGGTGAAGATACGGCGTATTTCTTCATCGCGCTGTTTTTTTACTTTTTTGAGTTCCTGGCTGAGAGGGTACTGAGATTTCAGAACCTCCGGTAAAGGGAGCTCGTGATTGATTTTCATAGACATGATCTGTTTCCTCCATATAAGTACATGCAGGTCTTTGATAATGCCGGAACTCAGGAATATTTTATACCTGACCGGACTGCCTGCACATTTTCCTTTACAAGTATAACATGGTGTTATCTAAAATTCCAGTACTTTAACACTTTAAACTGACATATTTTGAGAGAATGTAATCAGACCGTTTTTTATGCCTGTTTCTTAGCTTCACAAAAATGCTTTCAGATGTTACAATCAAATAAAAGATATAAGGAAAGAAATATCAAAAGAATACCAAAGAAAGTCGGGGTGAAGGTTATGGAGATTAAGAGTATTTTGATAAAGGACACAACCAGAGAAGAAAGAAAACAGATTGTGGAGGAATCTTTTGGGAATATTTCTGCAAGCTGTGATGGCTGTATGGCGGGACTGACAGAGATGTATCAGGAATATATTGATGGTACAAAGGAAATCCGCGACATTAACATGGAGTTTAATGCACACTACGTACGGGAAGATTTGGATGAGAAATCAAAGAGAAGCTGCCCGATGTAGATAAAACAACTATATGGGAAACTTGCAGATCCCGAATATGCAGGAAATAACAAGATAACAGGAGAAGGATAATAAAATGAGTACAAACAATATGGATAGATTTGAATTCAGATGTATCAGACCGGAGGAGACACAGCAGGCGATAGAGATCGAGCAGATCTGTTTCCCGCCAAATGAGGCATGTTCCCCGAAAAGTCTGACAGAGAGAATAAAAGCAACAGCAGAAACATTTCTGGTAGCTGAGGATAAGGAAACCGGAAAGCTGGCTGCATTTCTTAATGGAGTTCCTACAGATGAGGATGCTTTCAGAGATGAATTCTTCACAGATATTTCTCTGATAAATCCGGAAGGAAAAAATATTATGCTTCTGGGCCTGGATGTCCGTCCGGAATATCGTATGCAGGGACTGGGACGTGAACTGGTATCCCGATACTGCCAGAAGGAAGCACAAAAAGGACGAAAGAAACTTTTCCTCACCTGTCTGGATGAAAAAGTGAAGATGTATGAGAAATTCGGCTTTACAGATCTGGGTCAGGCAAACTCCACCTGGGGCGGAGAAGCCTGGCATGCCATGAGCATCGAGATTGGAAGATAATTAACAATCAGAACAGACAGGAGAGTGTACAATGAGCCTATACGCAATCGGTGATTTTCATCTTTCGTTTACAGTCAATAAACCTATGGATGTATTTGATAAAAGATGGAAGAATCATGTAGTTAAGATTGAGAAATACTGGAAGAAGAAAGTGACAGAGAATGATACAGTAGTGATTACCGGAGATCATTCCTGGGGGAGAGATCTTGCAGAGTGTCAGGCGGATCTGGATTTTATTATGGCTCTGCCAGGCAGGAAGATTCTGCTTAGGGGAAATCACGATATGTTCTGGGATGCGAAGAAAACAGAAGATCTGAATGAGATGTTCAGGGGAAAGCTGGAATTCTTGCAGAATAATTTTTATACATATGAGGATTATGCGCTGGTGGGAACCAAAGGCTACTGTTATGAAGGAAAAGACAGCTATGAGCATTTCCTGAAGATCCGAGAGCGGGAACTGGGGCGGCTGCGCTGTTCATTTGAAGCGGCAAAGACAGCAGGATATGAGAAGTTTATCATGTTTCTTCATTATCCGCCAACCAGTATTGGAGAAATGGAGAGTCCGTTTACCCTGATGGCACAGGAGTTTGGCGCCGAGAAGGTAATCTATTCTCACTGTCATGGAGAGAAGCGGTATGATGACAGCTTTAAAGGCTATGTGGATGGAATAGAGTACAAGCTGGTATCAGGAGATTATCTGAATTTTAAACCGGAGCCAGTATTACGCTAATGGTAATCTTTATATCGGTATTCGATTATAGGTGGGTAGTGGAGTGCGAATATCTGTTTAATATTAAGCATCAGTAGTATAGAAAAAATCCCTGGGAAGTATTATACTTTTCAGGGATGATTTTATGTGCTTTGAGAGAAAATATCTTCGGGGAGAAATGAGAAAATGAAGATTTACTACAGAGAGAAATCTGGTGGGATTGAAATTCTGCGGTGTTTTGGAATGGGAGGCAGAGTTGAGATTCCGGGAATGATAGAGGATAAATTGGTGGTCAGTGCGGCACCCTATGCATTCTCCAGCCATATGGATGAGAAGGAAGAACTGAAAAATGCCTGCCTGTGGAAAGTGTCAGATGGTCTTGGATTTGGAAGAGAAGAACATGTTCTGGCAGGAAATGACGTGGAGGAGATTGTTTTTCCTGACACTTTAAAAGAGATTGGACGATATATTTTTTATGGCTGCGGGAATCTGAGAAAACTGGAGTTTTCTGACAGCCTGATGCAGATAGGCTGTGGTGCATTTACAGGCTGCCATGCATTGGAGAAGCTGACTGTCCATATGAGACAGGGAAAGAAGTCAGGAGTTAAGGAAATGCTGGGCGAGATGTGGCAGAGGATTGATGTGAACTTTCTTTATGAGTATGAAAAAGATGGCATAGAAAAATCAGATATAATGCATCGCAGAGAAAATAAATCAGAGGCGAGGCTTGTATTTCCGGAGCATTATGATGAGGCGGTTGAGAACACTCCGGCGCGTATTTTGTATACGGAATATCATGGATCAGGCAGTAATTACAGGCAGTGTTTTTATGATAAGGAGCTGAATTATCAGGAATATGACAGGCTTTTTGAAATGGCGGTAGCCATGGATAAGCTGGAAGTTCTGGTTGATATGTCATTTGGCAGACTGGAGTTTCCTTATGAACTGACCGGGAAAGCCAGGGAGAATTACAGGGAATATATCCGTAAGAATCTAGGAGATATTGCAGAATATCTGGTAAAGCAGGAGGATATGCACAGATTGGAAGTGATATCCTCGCAAAAACTCTGGACACTGGAGGGAATTGATTCTGCGTTGGATTGTGCATCTAAGAGAAAAGAAACGGAAGTATCCGCATTTTTGATGAATGAAAGAGCAAATCTGGTGGATAATACGGCAGGAAGTGAACGTATAGATGTGGATAAGTTGCAAAATAGTCAGGAAGCTGACAGGACAGAGCAGGGGAAAAATGAACAATCACAAACTACAGAAAAATCTTTGAATAGAAGAACTATACTAAGAAAAAAGAGGTTTGAACTGTGATAGATATAGAGGAAAATAATGATGCAGCCAGAGGATAAAATACAGGAAATAGCAGAAAGAGCAGAGCGTTTGCAGGAAATCGGCAGCAGTATTCTCAGGGTTGCGCGGGATGAATTATATCTGGGAATGCGTTTTTTGGATGTGGCGCTGAGCAGTTTTTCTTATCAGATGGATGGTCAGGTCCATGGATTTGGAACGGATGGAAGAGTGATGTATTTCCAGCCGCAGATGCTGGGAGGCTTATATAGAGAGAACAGGATTCTGGTGAACAGAGGGTATCTGCATATGGTATTCCACTGTATTTTCCGGCATTTTGCATGGAGCGGTACAGAAAGTAAGAAGAGGGCAGACGATGGAATCACAATCCAGGAACGTATGCGTGATCTGAGTTGTGACATTGCAGTGGAGCATATGATAGATGGGATGAACTATCGGAGTATCCGTTTCTCACGCAGTCTTCTGCGAAGGGAAACCTACCGTCTCCTTGAAAAAGAGGGAAAAACCCTCAACGCACAGAGAGTATATAAAATATTGTCAGAATGGAATCTGAACGAAAAGGATCTTACAAATCTGGAACAGGAATTTCGCACAGATGACCACAGATACTGGGAAAGTAAGAAACCGGATCAGAAACCGAATCCCATGCTCAGCCGCAAATGGGGGGAGATCAATGATGGAATCGAGACGGATCTGGAAACCTTTTCCCAGGAGGCAGGTGAGCGGGACGGAGATTTCCTGGAGCAGATAAAAACAGAGAACAGAAGCCGGTATGATTACAGAGAATTCCTGCGGAAATTTGCAGTTTTTCATGAAGAACTGGCAGTGGATGATGACAGTTTTGATTACAATTTCTATACCTATGGTCTGCGTCTCTATGGAAACATGCCGCTGATCGAACCACTGGAATCCAAAGAAGTTAAGAAGATAGAGGAATTTGTGATCGTCATCGATACCTCCATGTCCTGTTCAGGAGAACTGGTGAGAAAGTTTCTGGAAGAAACCTATGGTGTACTTAGTGAAAGCGAGAACTTTTTTACAAAAATAAATGTGCACATCATTCAGTGTGATGAGAAAGTCCACACAGATAAAAAGATTACTTCTCAGAAAGAAATGAAAGACTATATGGAACATCTGGAATTGTATGGAGATGGCGGAACAGATTTCAGGCCTGCATTTGAATGGGTGGATAAACTGTTGGAACAGCATGAATTTCATAACCTGAAAGGGATGATCTATTTTACAGACGGATTCGGAATTTACCCGAAGAAAATGCCGTCATATAAGACTGCGTTTGTGTTTATGCAGGATAATTACAGAGATGTGGATGTACCTGTATGGGCCATGAAACTGATTTTGGATGAGGATGATTTTGAGAAGCCAGACAGGTAATGAAGAGAGAAAATTATAATTGCGAGAGCTGCAAATCGCGGAGCAATTCGTGGATATCAAGGAAATGAGAAAACTGAGTAAAAGTAAGAAGTGTTCAGCAGGAAAGGATTTACATTATGGATATAAAACGAGCAAAACAGGAGATAAAGGACTCAATAGAAGCATACCTTGCGAAGGATGAATTTGGAGAATATCTAATCCCTGCCATACGCCAGAGACCGATTCTCCTTATGGGGGCACCGGGTATTGGAAAGACGCAGATTATGGAACAGATCGCCAGGGAATGTAAGGTAGGTCTGGTATCTTATACCATCACCCATCACACCCGCCAGAGTGCAGTAGGATTGCCGTTTATCAAAGAGAAAACCTTTGGGAATGAGAGTTTTTCTGTCACAGAATATACTATGAGTGAGATTATTGCCTCTGTCTATGAAAAGATGGAAAAAACAGGTCTCAGAGAAGGAATTCTTTTTATTGATGAGATTAACTGCGTATCAGAGACCTTGGCGCCTATGATGCTGCAGTTTCTTCAGGGAAAGACATTTGGCAATCAGAAAGTACCGGAAGGATGGGTGATCGTGACAGCAGGAAACCCGCCGGAATACAATAAATCTGTTCGTGAATTTGATGTGGTAACTCTTGACAGGATCAAGAGGATTGATGTGCAGCCGGACTTTGAAGTATGGAAAGAATATGCCTATGAGCAGGGAATCCATCCGGCTGTGATCTCTTATCTGGAGCTTCGCAGAAAGAATTTCTACAGAATGGAGAACACAGTAGACGGACGGATTTTTGCCACTGCCAGAGGCTGGGAAGATCTTTCAAGGCTGATACAGGTATATGAAACACTGGATAAAGAAGTGGACAGAGAGGTGGTATATCAGTATATCCAGCATCCAATGATCGCAAAAGATTTTGCCGCATATCTGGCATTATACAATAAGTATAAGACAGATTATGCAGTGGAGGATCTGCTTCAGGGTAAATGGACGCCCATCACTCTGGGCAAAATTCGCAATGCTTCATTGGATGAGCATCTGAGTATTGTTGGTCTGCTGAACGGAAAGCTCAGCCAGTTATTTGCAGACTGTTATTTTATGGATGCCTATGTGACAAAGCTCTATGGTTACATGACAGAATACAGAGATAACCTTCCGGAAATGACGCTGGAATCTATTTATAAAAAGGCAGAAAATGATTTTCATACTGCAAAAAAATCTGAGCTTCTCACTAAAAATGAAGAAAAAGTATTTATCCGTACAGTGAATTTCTTTGAAAATGAAATTTCAGAAAAGGCTACTTATGAGAAGGCAAAAACAGCTTTTGCAGAGGTGGCTGACAGCCTTGAAACTCAGACAGAATATATTTCCCAGACACTTCAGAATGTTTTTGATTTTATGGAAGCGGCCTTTGGCGACAGCCAGGAAATGGTAGCCTTTATCACGGAACTGAATGCCAATTATTACAGTCTCTGGTTTATCCGTGAGAATGGTTCGGATCAGTATTATCGTCACAATAAAGGTCTGCTTTTTGACAATCGTCAGAAGCAGATTCTGGGACAGATGGAAGAACTGGAGCAGGGGAACAACTTCCCTTCTGTATTAAAATGATTGTTTCTCTGGGATGTATGAAACTTAACAAATATCTGCTTTTGTTAAGGAAAGTGTAAATGTCTGTCAAACATAAGCAAACCTGATTGTTTTTTGAAAATTCGGGTGATATACTCCACTTGTCAACAAAAAAATAATATTTTTTGAGTAAAAAGGAGTCTATTATTATTATGAGAAGAAAACTAATTGCAGGTCTTTTGACAGCTCTTTCAGTGACTATGGTTTGTCCGGCAGCATATGCATCTACAGAGCATTATACAGACAGCAGCGTGGTTGGTGCTGATTCCGGATGGTCTGACTGGGATGCAGCCTGGGAAACAACAGCAGCTGATTTTACAAAGGTATCTTTAACACCTGGTGCTGATGATACACAGCTGAACTTTGCATGGTACAGTGAAAAAGGTGACAGCGATGCAACACCTGTAGTTCATTTCGGAACAGACAAGGACAATCTTGAAACCTTTGAAGGAACTGCCGGTGATGTAGACCAGAGCTTTACAGGAGACAAAGCATATGAATATAATCATGTAACAGTTACAGGTCTGGAGCCAAACACAACTTATTATTACACAGTTGAGAAAAACGGTGAGCAGACAGAGGTATCTGAGTACAAAACACAGGATACAGATTCAGTAAAAATTCTCTATGTAGGTGACCCGCAGATCGGTGCTTCCAAAGGTCAGACACAGAATGGAGCAGAGCTTACCAATGAGTCCGGTGCAGCCAATAAAGCAGCAGAAAATGACGGTTTTTCATGGAACCGTACTCTCAATACTGCACTTGAGCAGAATCCGGATATCAACTTTGTGATCTCTGCAGGTGACCAGGTTAACAAGACCGGTGAAGCAAAAGAGGAAGAATATGCTTCTTATTTAAGTGCAGATGCTTTGAAGGGACTTGCAGTGGCAACTACAATTGGTAACCATGATTCTCTGAATGAGGATTATATGTATCATTTCAATAACCCGAATAATACAGAAAATGGTAAAACTCAGGCAGGTGGTGATTACTACTACAGCTATGGAGAGGGCCTTTTCGTTGTTCTGAATACCAATAATTACAATGTGGCAGAGCATCAGAAAACAATTGAAGAAGCTGTCAAAGCTTATCCTGATGCAAAATGGAGAATTGTAACCATCCATCAGGATATTTACGGATCAGGTCTTGACCACTCCGACACAGACGGTATGATCCTTCGTACACAGCTTACACCTGTATTTGATGCAAATGATATTGATGTGGTTCTTCAGGGACACGATCATACATACAGCCGTTCCAAAATGCTTTATGGTGACGGACAGACTCATGGTAAATATGAGTTCAGCCTGAATGCAGACGGAACAGATTATGACTGGGATCATGCGACAAATGTAGATACACAGGAACAGATCGCACTTGCTCCGGAAGAGGGAGACACAGATGCACAGGCAGCACTGGATGCATTCCATGAGGACAATGACTGCTACACAATTGAGGATGTTGACGGAGATACAGTTACAGATCCACAGGGAATTCTCTATATGACTGCAAACTCAGCTTCCGGTTCCAAATATTATGAACTTCTTTCCACTCAGCAGGATTATGTGGCAGCCCGCAGCCAGAACTGGCTTCCAAGCTATTCTGTGATCACATTAACTGCAGATACCTTTGCGATTGATACTTACCAGATTACTGATGATGGTAAGGCTGAAGCAATTGATGATACCTTTACAATCAAGAAGACTGGTGCAGACGCAGCTGATGCTTCTGCAGATACTACAGACGGTTCTTCAGATGATACAGACACTGCTGCAGACACCACAGACAGTGCTTCAGATACAGCAGAAGCCGCAGATACATCTGCAACTGCAGCAGCGGAAGCTTCTGGAAATTAAGATAATTTTTCGCAAATAGTTTCATGAGTATGAAAAATATAAAATTTACCGGACTGCTTACCAGAAAAAAAGCAGTCCGGTATCTTATTTATGTTTTATTTGTCTGTGCGTTCGCTGTTTTTGTCATTAAACTGAATCAGGTGGAAAAAACAGAGCTGGTGGTCCGGACAGGACAGACATTTGAGAAAGCAAAAGTAGTAAAAATCCTTCAGGATAATCTGGAGGAAAACGGAACCCGTGTGGGAGAGCAGAAGGTTCGTGTCCGTATGCTTACAGGAGTGAGAAAGGGAGAAGAGCTGGATATTACAAGCAGTTCCGGATATCTGTTTGGAGCTGCCTGCAAACCGGGTATGAAGGTGATTGTCATGCAGAGTGTTGCAGGTGATTCCACAGTTGCCAGTGTTTATACCCAGGACAGAGAAGGAGTTATCTATATTTTTGCACTGATCTATCTGCTGGTTCTCTGTCTGATTGGTGGAAAGCAGGGGATAAAGGGATGTCTGGGACTTGTTTTTACATTCTTCTGTGTAATCTTTGTATATTTGCCTCTGGTGTACCTGAAATATTCCCCCTTCTGGACTGCTGTATTTGTATGTTTTATCACTACACTGGTTACGATGTATCTGATCGGCGGACCTACGCAAAAAACCTGTGCTGCAACACTTGGAACCCTTGTTGGTGTTATTCTTGCCGGGGTTTCCGCCTGGTGTTTCAGCAAGGCATCAGGAATTTCCGGATACAATGTTTCGGATATTGAGACCCTGATGACTCTCTGGAATACCAATCGTATCCAGGTTGGAGGACTGCTTTTTTCCGGTCTTCTGATCTCCTGTCTGGGCGCGGTTATGGATGTTGCCATGTCCATCAGCAGTGCCATTGATGAGATTTACAAGCAGAATACTTCCCTGACTCGAAAGGAACTGTTCAAAGCAGGCATGCGTGTCGGAAGGGACATGATGGGAACAGACAGCAACACCCTGATCCTCGCATTCGCCGGAAGCAGTGTCAGCACACTTCTTCTGGATTACGCCTACGACCTTCCCTATCAGCAGATCATCAATTCCAATAACATTGGTATCGCGATCATGCAGGGCCTTGCCGGAAGCTTCGGCATCGTGCTCTCCGTTCCGCTGACAGTTCTGATCTGTACGGTTCTGTTTCATAAAAATGAAGCGGTTTCGCAGGTATGATCATTTTTCCATATTTTATATA
>ERZ772818.2955-NODE-2955-length-12188-cov-5.470452_pt1 | contig 12188 bp, 9 predicted proteins | sample MGYA00580837_ERZ772818 | MGnify/ENA primary metagenome ERZ772818 (study PRJEB29015, sample SAMEA2737671) | human gut metagenome | biome: human gut; feature: human-associated habitat; material: faeces | place: China | collected 2012 ...
AGAAAGTCATAGAAAGAAAGCTGGTACTCCAACGCCGCGGCGGCGGCTACGTTTATGTATGTGGAGCGCTATTTCCCGTGGCTCCCGAAACTCGTCACAGAGGCGAAGATATGGCAGTTGCGCAGCTACTGCGCGCTGGGATGGACAAACGAGGCTGAGAACGTGTTGTCGCGGCTGAAGCAGGACGAGCTTGTGAACAAGCGGCTGCGCACGATGTACAACACGGCTTATGCCGACTTCCTTGTTAAGACGCGCCAGTATGACAAGGCAGCGCCTGTGCTGCTTGCGGCATACAAAGAAACCGGAGGCGCACAGAAGACGCGTCTGGCATTTTTGCTCGGACAGGTTTATGAGGCCAATGGCGACAAGGCTGCCGCCTACCGTATGTTTAAGTCGGTGGCTGGAGCATCGAGCGCCACCTACCGCACGCAGTTCAACGCCCGCATCAAGCAGAGCGAGGTCTACACCGGACAGAACATCAATTCAGAGGTAAGGTCGTTGCAGCGTATGGCGCGGTTGGACCGCAACAAAGAATACCTCGACCAGATATACTATGCCATAGGCAATCTCTACCTGTCGCGCCGCGACACGGCAAACGCCATAAAAAACTATGTGCTTGCCAATGAGAAAAGCACGCGCAACGGCATCGACAAGGCTATAAACCAGATTACGCTCGGCGGACTCTATTTCGACCGCTATGAATATGACAAGGCGCAGCCTTGCTATTCTGAGGGCGTGGCGCAGCTGCCGGAGGACTATCAGAACTATGCGATGCTGAAGAAGCGCAGCGACGTGCTCGACGAACTGGCTGTCTACTCGCAGAATGTCACGCTGCAGGATTCGTTGCTGGCGCTTTCAAAACTGTCGCCGGAGGAGCAGAAGAAGGTGGCTGACCGATTGGTGAAAGAGTTGAAAGACAAGGAGAAGAAAGCTGCTGAGGAGGCTGCGCTGCAGGCGCTTGCGTCGCGTCCCGACGCTGCTGGAAGCCAACTGAAGAGCAACACGCAGAACTATACGCTCAACACCGACAAGTCGTGGTATTTCTACAACACCGCCACTAAAAATGCCGGAAAGACGGAGTTTCAGCGCCGCTGGGGCAGCCGTAAGCTGGAAGACGACTGGCGTCGCGCCAACAAGACCACATTCTCTGTCGGCGACTTCAATTCGGAGGCAGACTATGGCGACGACGACAAGCAGAAAGAGATGGTCGACTCGCTCGGCAATCCGCTAAGCGACGAGGAGATTGCCGCCCGTAAGAAAAACGAGGAGCAGCTGGCGCATGAGCAGGATCCGCACTTCCCGGAATACTATCTGGTGCAGATTCCAAAAACGGAGGAGGAAATACAGAACTCTCACAACATCGTGCAGGAGGGACTGTTTAATATGGGCATAATCCTGAAGGACAAACTTGAGGATGTGAATGCCGCCGAAGCCGCGTTCAACGAGCTGCTGACCCGCTATCCAGACAATGTGTATCGCCTCGACATATATTATAATATGTATCTGATGTATGTGCGCTACGGATATGCCGACAAGGCAGAGACATGCCGGCAGAAGATTCTTGCCGACTTTGCCGACACGAAATATGGTATGGCTCTCGCCGACCCGAATTATATCGAAAACCTGCGCAACATGGAGAGCGAGCAGGAGCGGATGTATGAGAAGACGTATGCCGACTATCTTGCAAACCGCAACGCAGCGGTGCATGAGGGGTATCAGGGGATTATGAACCGATATCCGTTGTCGAAAATTATGCCTAAGTTCATGCTTCTCGACGCACTTTCCTACCTCTCGGAGAAGAAATACGACCGTTTCCAGGAAACGCTCAAGGAATTGCTTGTGCGCTATCCCGACACCGACATCACACCGCTCGCCTCGTCGATTCTGAAGGATCTTGCCAAAGGCAGAAAACCGAATTCGGGAGCCGGAGGCAACGTGCGTGGCATGATTTGGTCGATACGGCTCACAAACGACACTGCGGCGGTCAACTCCACGACGGAGTATACGCCGTTTGACACGTCGCGCGAGGGTCCGCACATCTGCCTGCTCACGTATCCTGTCGACAGCGTGTCGTCAAACCGTCTGCTCTTCGGCGTGGCACGCCACAACTTCTCGAACTATGCTGTGCGCGATTTCGACATCGACCGTCAGACGTATGGACAACTCGGAATAATCATAATCAAGGGATTCACCAGCTACGCCGACCTTGAGGACTACAGCCGTCAACTGTTTGCCGACCGTCAGGTTGTCATTCCTCGTCAGGTGCGCCCTGTGTTTATTAGTGAAAAGAATTTCGACCTGCTGCTCAAGGAGGGACGCTCGTTCTCCGACTACTTCCTCTTCCTTCAGGAGCAGAGCGACGATGCTGTGGAGGCACCGCTGATGGAGTGAAAAAAACGACAAGAATATGGACTATCTGCCAACCGACCCCGCAATACTTGTGTCAACAATCAATATGCTGCTGCGCGACGAGGAGTTTGACTCGCTCGAACAGATCTGCTATGCCTACAACCGCGACCCGGAGCAGCTGAAGGCGTATCTTCTCAGCCATGGCTACGTCTACAGCGTGGAGCAGCGTCAAATGCGTCCGGAGGGTTACGACCGATGATTACGCGCGCCGGTATCGAGACCGCCTATTGCTTCCTGCACCAGAAGGAGCGTGTCTATGCCCATTCGACAATGGACTGGCAGCGCGACGACATCGAGTATGCTATTTCCTCGTTTGCCGACGACATGAATCCTGAGCTGTATTCCTTGCTGGCAGACGGCCGCACAGACTTTCTGCGTTCGCACGCTACGTTTCATGCCGATATGCTCCACGCTCTCGACATCCTTGAAAAGATGCTCTGAACGATGATTCTTTTGAGGAAAATCAGTAACTTTGCCGTATGAAGTATTGGATGATAAAGGACGGAAATAGCGAAGGCCCGTTCAGTCTTGAGGAATTGACCGCGCATGGACTTGCGGCGGAAACGAAGGTGTGGCGCCAAGGGCTGCCGCAATGGACAGAGGCAAGACTCGTGCCTGAGTTCGCGCAAATCTTTGGTGCAAAGGTCGTTGAGAAGCATCGGGCGGCTGATGACGCCGTGCGCCATTGCCCCACGCATCTGCGTGCCGCTGTTGTCACGACGGTAATCATCGCATTGTCGTTTTTCAATGTGTTCGCGCCGCTCTCGCTGCTCGGCAGTCCGTTTTTCTATCTGTTGCTTCCGCTGTCATGGATGTCGATACGCTCATCCGTTACCGCACGCCGCATGCTGCGCGCCGGCAACATTGAGGCGGCGATGAAACGCGCTGACCGCACCGTGCTTCTCATCACGCTCAACGCAGTGGTCGCCATCACTCTTTTTCCGTTCCACGTCGTGGCGGAGATATTCTGGTAGGTCATTTAAATTGTTTGTTTGGTCGGAGCATTCTTATCCAAGAGCTATAGGACTCCGCTATCTGACAATCACTTTGCGGACATGAGAGCTGGCACGTACAATGTAAATCCCAGCCGAAGGCATCGCGATTTCGTGATCAGCACCCGAATACACAATTTGTCCGCATGCATTAACCACTTCAACACTCTCTTTTTCATCAATTCCAGCAATTCTAACCATGCGGCCGTCAACCGTCACTTTCATTTCATCTGACGAAATGTCCGCCACGCTGTCGGAACTCTTAACAAGGAATCTGTACCAGAACGGATGGTTCATATAATTCATCTCCGAGCCTTTGGGCACGATGATGAAGCAGTCGTCATCATAAGCGTGTTTCTGCATTTCGGCAAGAGTATTGTCTAAATCATTAACATCTGGAGGCGTCGTTGACTCAAACTCTATTCGCTTTAAGTTTATCGCATTTGGAAATAGATATGTTACGTCGTTTACGTCTTGTTTGATAACTACTTTGGTCAATTCCGGATATTCAAGCAACAGACTGTTTTTATCAAAAATTGGAGCGTCGACCACCAATGTTCTGGATGATTGGACATCAGAGGTTGCAAATATAATACATTCCTGTTTCTCGTAATTATATCTAAAGCTATATATAAAGCCATTCTCTCCTTTTCTAAGGTATGGATTGTCTTCTGGAATCTCAATTTTTGTGTTTCTTAAATACTCGTTCAGTGCGGTGTTGCTAATTTGGGCCTCTGTCAATTTTAGATATTCAAGGCCTCCACAATGTTGGAATGCGTTGTTGTTGATATAGTAACATCTTGAAGGAGATGTATATGACGTAGTTCCAGAAGGCAGCATTAACAATCTCGACAATTGACTTGAGCCGACAAAACGATATAAGGCTCCGTCCATGGTCGCCAGACCGTATGTCGTTGAGGCATAGTCAGGTCCATAATATCTTCTATCAACTTTTAATAACCTAGAAAAATTCAGAACATAATTATAATATCCGGTGCTATAATCAGAATGATCAAAATGTACTTCATTCACCAAATTGCAGTCATCGATATTTCCCAAGTTGGGTATGTGCACATTCTTTAAATTGGAACATTCTTTGAAATTAGCTTGTAAAAAAAAGTCTGTTGTAATCTTCACTGTCTCCAACTCTTTCATGTGTTCAAAACTTTGTGCTTTAGGTAGATGGCTGTCATCGAAATTTGGAGTATATGTCAGTGTTATTGATTTTACACCATTCGTACCACAAAAACACGTTTTAGATCCTACATTCACGTCTGTCAAATTTATTTCTGATGGCAGTGTGCAACCCCAGAAAGCATAGTCTCCAATATATGTCAGACTGGCAGGAAATGGCGCACTAATGACATTCTTTGTTCCATAGAATGCATATTTCTCAATTCGTGTCAGATTTTCGGGAAATTTCTCAAATTTCATACTTGACCCACGAAAAGCTCGAATTCCGATGGTTGCAACGTTCTTCCAGTCCAACCCTTTCAAATTCTTACAGTCTAAGAAGGCACTATCTCCTATGCAGAACACATTCTCTGGAAAATTGCCAATCGTCTCTATCTTAGAATTATAAAATGCTTGATTGGCAAATTTCACAGACCTGGTTTTATACTGCTTTGGCAAAATGATTTCCTTTGCATCGTTATAGTAAAAAATGAATTTTTCAAAATTCGCGGTAAATGTGGCGTCAGTAAGGTCTACCCTGACCAACTTGCCGTCTCTGTTGCTAATACGGCTTACAACGAGATATGGACCATTCTGGTGTTCGCGATCTATTGGATGCCAAATGGCATCCATGCCATTCGCCATTTTCCTTATTTGCCGAACATCATCGGCATTGATCGGTCCACTTACGGTAAGGGTGTCGACTGTAGTCCAATCGCATTGCTTTGCCAATTCCTCGGCAAACGTGCCTGGCTCTGTGACATGTACTGAAACTGTTTTGGCGTATGCACCTGTAACAGTGACCAACAACAATGCTAATACTGATAAAAATGCATTTCGTTTCATATCCTTGGTTTTAATGGTTAACTATTTTTATTGAACTTGTGGCAGGAATATATATTACATCGCCATCTTCCCAACTATCCGTGTCGGGGGTTATTCTTCCAACAATCACTACGTTGACATTGTTCTGTCGAATCTCGAATCGTTTAATCTGAGGATTCGTGATTATTACGCTTCCCTTTTCATCGCTGTTCTTCCATCCAAATCCATTCACCGACACTCCATTGTCGTAAATGTATTGGGAATCACAAATCGGTATGTCGACATATTTGTATTCTGTTTTGTCAAGCCTGATGCGGAACAGTCGCAACAGATATTTCCCTGTTGCTTTGCCAAGACTTATCAGCACTCCCCTACCATTATCTTCATCTTCATCTTCATCTTCATCTTTATCGTTATCTTTTTTTTCGTACTTTTCGACTGTAGCCGATGAAGCTGTATGCCCGCCATCATCATTTACCCACCAATTAAAGTCGACAGACGACAGCCCAATGCCACGCTTTTTGTCGAGAAGGACTTGAGCTGAATATGAATATTCACCTGTTTCTCCTATCCATTTAACATCTCCGTTAAGCATCGCAATCGGATCAATTTGGCAGTCAGAGACGGCTGTGGCGAATGGAGCTCCAGTCACGGCAAAGCCTCCACAAATGCATGACGATTGCGATAGGGCATAGGAATAATTGTTGAACTCTTCAAGTTCCGAAAATAACGAGTTATTTTTGATTTTGTAAACCTGTACTCCAAATGTCCGAGTGTCGCCAAAATTCTGTCCACTCCGATATCGATAGCAGTTGCTGATGTTCAGGATTGAAAATTCATCAATGGCAATCTCCGCATCGCAGACAAACAGAGACTCATCCTTTGAACTGTCGGTTATTGTATCTTTGAACAGAAACACATTGCCGTCCATCGTGACAACAGATTTATTGCCATAGCTGTCGGAATAAATCCTTACTGCCGGTTGATTGCCTATCCATATGTAATTGCTTCGAAGCGCAACTTGGGAACTTTTAATTTCTACGGTCTTATTTCCTTCCATATGGTTGGAAGAGAAGTCAACTGCCATACTCTTGTTTATAAGCACGTCTGCGTTCAGAATGTTTGAATTGACGCTTGCTCCACCGCAGTGGTTAAGACGCAGCCCTTTGTTGTACTTGCCTTCGTGAACGGCATTATGCTCAAACAGCACTCCATCGCCAAGGAACCCGAGGTTGAAAGCGAAAAATTGCAAATTTCCCACATATAGTGGCGGGTTGCAATAGAACGTGCAGTTGGTCACTCGCTTGTTGTCAATATATTCGTCAACATAGCGCACGGCTTGACAAAAATCATTGAAAATCACATTGTCGAAGGCGGAAGGAGCTCCCGTAAGCACACACGCCGGCAATCTGTCGATGGGTTCGTCTTGTGGAGCCGTTCTATTGATAATTCTCAAATTCTTTATCGTCGTGCACATTTGTGTGAAGCCCAGTTCCCATGTTGGGGAATTCCAGTCTTTACGCTCTTTTGGCTGTTTTTCCCATTTAATATTTATGTGAAACAGATAATTGCCATAGCGCATATCTTCCTCTTTAATTTCCTCCTCTTGATTTTTATTATCTGACGATGTGGACCATTGTATAGCGTCATAATCCATTTTAGCAATTAAAATAGTTCCGTTGACATCATCTTTGTAGATGCCAGTTTCTCCAGCTATTGTCACGCCACAACTCAAGTTTATTGGCTTGTCAAGGAAATACACGCCTCTTGGCAGAAAAACTTCACCGCAACACGTCATCTTGGCGGCACGCTCGATTGCCTCTGAGCTATCGGAGAGTTCCTGCCCAGTCGGCAGCTCTGGCGTTTCACAGTCGTAGGCTTCAGCTCCAAACCACTGTGGGTAGACGCGGTCGTTTGTCCAAAATCCCGTAACATTGACGCTTTCTTCAAACACTTTCTCTATCGGAGCTGAGAGGTGGGAAAAATTGCCGACAATATTTCCAGTTCCTATGACTATGCAGCCTGGCGAAATAATCAGTTCGCTGTGCTTCCCTAACGTCAGCGAGACATCTATGTTTAATTTGCCAGCTTCAATTAATAGATGTGTGTAATCATCAAGAACGATGCCCTTGTCAACCATAACCGTTACATTGTTAACAATCGAAACAATCAATTCAGTCGAATCCTGATGCCTAATTTCTGACAATTTGCTTGAAAGATTGCAATTCTCAGAAATCATAATCCTCTTTATCTTTTTGTCTGATGTTTCTGCTTTAGCTGTTCTTTGTGTATTCATAATAAATGGCTTAATTCCCAATGACAAAGCTATTTGAATTTTTATTGTCAAGCAAGTGGATTAACAATCTTTAACAGCATTTCTGCCAACCGTCGCATGCCCTTGATGCTTAAGCTCTTGCTTGTCTCAAAAGGAGTGCGTAACTTTACACTGACAAAAATCTGAATACGATGGACATAACGCTTCCGAAACGAATAGACGGGCAGCAGCCAGCGACGCTCAACGGGCGCCAGCAAATCACAGTGGTCGGAGCCAACGGCTCTGGCAAGACACGCTTTGTCAACCGGATGATTGCCGACCTTGGCAACCGTGCATTCACAATTTCCGCTCTCAAAGCCTTGTATCCGATAAAAGACGGCGACATGCAGGCGCAGTCGGTCACAACGTTCTATCAGCAGGCGCTGCAGTCGGTGCAGTTTGTGAAACCCGTAGCCGAGACAGAGTTTGAGATGCTGCTGTTTATGCTGCTCAACGATGAGATGAACGATATGTTCACCTACAAGATGAATCGTATCGGCGCAGCCGCCGACATCCCGTTGCCGCGCACGAAAATCGATGCCGTTGTGAAACTGTGGAAGGAAGTGTTTCCGAAAAACGATGTGCAGAGGTCGGGCGGTAAAATCAAGTTTACCAACCGTCTTGGCGACAATGCCTTCAATCCCCGCCAGCTGTCGGCGGGCGAGAAAGCCGTGTTCTTCTATATCGGCGCGACGCTGTATGCTCCGAAGGGCAGCGTGATTTTTGTTGACTCGCCTACGCTTTTCCTGCACCGCAGCATCACGCAAAGCCTTTGGACAACCATCGAGGGGCACCGCCCCGACTGCACGTTTGTCTACATGACCCACGACATCGAGTTTCCTACGTCGCGCACCGACAACGTCACGGTGTGGGTGAGAGGATGCAACATCCAGGCGGAAACGTGGGACTATGAGATAATCCGTCCGCACGAGTCGCTGAGCGACCAGCTGATAATCGACCTTATGGGCAGCCGCAAACCGGTGCTTTTTGTGGAGGGCGACAGCACCCACAGCCTTGATTTCAGGCTGTATTCGCTGATTTTCCCGGAGTACACGGTGAAGCCGATGGGAAGCTGCAACAAGGTGATAGAAACGGTGCGCTCCGTCAACGACATTCAAGGCTTCCATCATCTTGACTCGCGCGGCATCGTTGACCGCGACCGGCGCAACGCCAAGGAGGTTGACTATCTGCGTCAGAAGAAGATTTATGTGCCGGATGTGGCTGAAATTGAGAATATAATGATGCTTGAGGGGGTGATACGCACCGTGGCGCGAGTGCACGGCAAGGATGATGTGAAGGCCTTTTCGCATGTGCGTGGCAACATCCTCAAACTCTTCAAGGCAGAACTGCGGCAGCAGGCGTTGATGCACACCCGGCATCAAGTGAAACGCACCATCGAGGTGGTCGTTGACCGCCGTTTTCAGAACATCAACGCCCTTGAGGACCATCTTGACCATCTTGGACAGGAGATACGTCCGCGCGCAATCTATGAGGGACTGTGCCGCGACTTCAACCGCTATGTTCAGGAGGGCGACTACCGCAGCGTGTTGCGTGTCTACAACCAGAAAACGATGCTTGTGCAGAGCAACGTGGCGCAGCTGTGCGGCTGCCAGAACAAGGATGAATATATCAAATCGATATTCACCATCCTTCAGCGCGACAATGCCGATTCCGCCGCCATCCGCGCCGCCATCAAGCAGTGTCTCGAGATTGATTAGGCGGCCGTATATGCTGCCAACGGAAAGATAAAAGAATTTAATGAAAGAAACGACACAAAAGAAGATACTGTTCCTGCATGGATTTTTTGCTACGGGAAGTTGTGCGATGGCAAAGGCGTTGCGGGAGGCTTTCGAGGGGTCGGCAGTTGTGCTGACACCCGACCTGCCGTTGCATCCCAAGGAGGCACTGAAGGAGATTCGCTCAATCATCGACCGGGAGCATCCCGACTTGCTTCTTGGCAACAGCTGCGGAGCATTCCTTGCCCAGATGCTTGCCCCTGTGGTGGGCATACCGGCCTTGCTTGGCAATCCTCATTTCAAGATGACCGAATTTTTGAAGCAGCGCGTCGGCGAGCACGAATACAAGGCACCGAGAAGGGACGGCAATCAGCGGCTGGTCATTGACGAGACGTTGATTGAGGAGTTTGCCGAATTGGAAGCCATACAATTTGATTGCTGCAACCCATATTACAAAGACCGCGTATGGGGACTTTTTGGCGAGTGCGACAGCATCGCCCATTTCTGCCCGTTGTTTATGGAGCACTACAGCAATGTGTTCCGTTTCCCGGGCGGCCACACACCAACAGAGCAGGAGGTGAAGGCATGGTACGCACCGCTTGCCCAAAAGATGCTTATGGACTGTCCGGTAAAAGAATATCGGTATTTTCAGCACTTCAAGGGCGGAAAGTATAAGTTTTTCCATTCCGCCTTTGATTCAGAGACGTTGGAACGCATGGTGGTTTATCAAGCCTTGTATGGACAGAAGGCATATTGGGTGCGCCCTGAAAAGATGTTTTTCGGGAAGGTTACAAGAGACGGTCGAACTTTCAATCGTTTCACAGAGGTGGATATGTGAAAAAGGGAACGGGTATGAACACATTGCGCACCTCCCTGCGATATATTCTCGGCATCATTTATTCTTACCGACAACACGCCAAGCCTATGGGAAAATGTTTTGCAACATAATTAACTAAAATTAACGGGGGGGGTAATTATTGTGTTCTTGTTTGTTAATTTTGCAGATTCGAAAAACAAATTGCAAAAACATGAAGAGTCCCCAAAACATGAAGAGTCCCCAAAACATGAAGAGTCCCCAAAACATGAAGAGTCCCAAAATCATGAAGAATCCATGGTTAAACATTTCACTTAGCGACACTGTCGCCGATTGCGACAAGTCAGTAATCAACAGCCTGACGACTGCTGTTAAATCAAAGATTGTGCTTGACACACTTCCTGAACCATATCACGGCGATCCTGAGGCTAAGGTCTATCTGCTTAATGGCAATCCTGGACATAGCGAAAAAGATTTGACTTTTGTGGGCTGCGGCAACGCGATTCAGGCGGCGTCAGTGCTGCCAAACGGTAAGAATGCTTTCTCCAACATTTATGAGAAAGAGATTTGTGAGGAGTTGTGGCATATCAACAAGGAGTTCATTTGGCTGCGTGATCCAGAAACAGTTGTGAATGCGATAGGCGAGTCCCATCTAGGCTATAAATGGTGGAAAGACCGCGTGCGAAAATTGAAGAAAGCATGCGGATGCGAGATTTCAGAGAAAGTTTTCTGTATAGAATGTTTCCCGTACCACACTAAACACAAAATGGCGTTCGACTTGCCGTCTGGCAAGTATGTCGACGATTTTATTTATAGCGCGATGGAAGAGGAGAAAGTCATAGTGCTTATGCGAAGTCGGAGAGAATGGTTTGCAAGAATCAAAGGTCTGGAGAATTACAGCAATCTGATTTTGCTCAACAGCTGCCAGAACGTCTCGCTGTCGCCTGGAAATATGACAAAGTCAGACTGGGAAAAACTTGTGAAGACGCTGAAATAAAAAAACGACAAAAATGTTTATGAAAGACCATCGTTTCGTTTGTCGAAGCGATAGCATTAGTTTATAAGCAAAAAAGTGAAAATATAAACGAATAGAAAGGCTTGGAAAAGATGGCGTGAGGAAAAGAGTTCTTGCGCCATCTTGCAGGCTGTTAAAATAAACTAAAGTATATATCATGGAAAAAAGGAATGTAGTGGTGTACAGTGAGGACTATAAGAAACTTGTTGATGCAACCGCACTTAAAGACAAATATTACGAGATTGACGAACGTGTCGAGGAAATTTGCAAAGAGGCATTCAAAGGTTGCGACAAGTTGGAAGAGATTGTCATGCCAAAGAAATTAAAAAAAATTGATAGCGAGGCTTTCCAGGGTTGCAGCAGCTTGACCAAACTTACATTACCGAGCAGAGTGGCGAGCATTGGAAGATGGGCTTTCTATGGTTGCAGCGGCTTGACCGAACTGACATTGCCCGACACCTTGGAGTGCATCGAGGCTTTTGCTTTCTGTGGTTGCAGTGGTTTGACCGAACTGACATTGCCCAACAGGGTGAGGATTATCGAGGTTTCTGCATTCGAAGGTTGCAGCGGTTTGACCGAACTGACATTGCCCAACAGCGTGAAGATCATTGGGGATGGTGCTTTCGCATATTGCAGCGGCTTGGAAAAGATAACAGTAGAGAGTGGAAACAGTCGCTATGACTCCCGGGATAATTGCAATTCAATAATTGATAAGAAAACCAACACATTGATTGCAGGATGCAAAAACAGTGTCATCCCTAACGGTGTGACGAGCATCGGGGATTCTGCTTTCGGCTGGTGCAGTGAATTGACCGAACTGGTATTGCCGAACAGCGTGACGAGTATCGTGGAATCTGCTTTCGCATATTGCAGCGGCTTGGAAAAGATAACAGTAGAGAGTGGAAACAGT
>ERZ772818.2957-NODE-2957-length-12181-cov-2.866568_pt1 | contig 12181 bp, 22 predicted proteins | sample MGYA00580837_ERZ772818 | MGnify/ENA primary metagenome ERZ772818 (study PRJEB29015, sample SAMEA2737671) | human gut metagenome | biome: human gut; feature: human-associated habitat; material: faeces | place: China | collected 2012 ...
TGTTCACGCCCGCGAAAACGGCCCAGACCAAAGGCACCAAGCACCATCAGGATCGCAACCCCGATTGCCGCCAGTACAGATTTGAGTGTCGTCATAGGCTCACCCGCTCGCGCATCCAGCCATAAACAAATGATTCGTTAGCCGGCCGCTGCTCTGCCAGCTCAAGATAACGCTGGCCCTGGCTACAGTTCAGTGCGCGAAGCAATATGATTTCCCCTTCGCCGCCTCGTTTCTCCAGGAAGGACTTTAGCGCGCTGATGCTACGTGGGCCGATTTGCCCGTCGGCGATCAGATTCGGATAGAACTGCTGCTGGTGATTGAAAACGTTCAGCCAGCGCTGAAACCATTTAACCTGCACCGATGGCCCCATGTTCACACCGGTATCGCAAAGTTCGGCGGCAATAGAAGGGGATACTTCTGCCACCTGGTCAAAGCGCGGGCCATACCAGTAATCAGACTCAAGGATCGCCAGAGCCTGCTCACGAGTAAGATTTCGCATATCACCGGTATAACCATGCGCGCGGGCAGTTGCCTGAGTAATTCCCAAGTTCGTTGGCCCGCCCTTATCATTCGGGTGATCAACATAACCGCCCTCTTTGCCGAGGATGGTGTTAAAGATATCGTCTTTGGTCATGGCTATTCCGTAATGATGACCTTCGCCAGGTTCCCGCGTGCCAGCCACACCGCCATGCAGATGACGGAGTTAAGCAGCAGATCGCCTAGATTAACCTGAACGTAGTGGCCGAGAAGAATGTTGAAGGCGTTGAATCCGGCGGCAAGGATGACCAGGTAGGCCAGCACCGCGACACTCAGGCGATGACGCTTTCCCTCTTTCCGGAAAAACATCAGCCTGACCATGATTAACAGGCAAACTATGGCGTTTGCATCCATCAGAAGAAGCTGCCATGTCATTTATCTTCCTCCCCCAGCCCCGGCATCTTCCCGCTTTTGGATTTGCGGAGAATACGCAGCAGGACTGCCACGGAAATGGAAGCAGTGACAATTGCACCGACAGCTGGCGATACCTCAATGCTGGCCGGTGGCTTCATCAGGCTTAACGGCGTGTTGATGATTCCGGCCATGATTTTCGCCATGGGAACGGAGAAGAACACGCCACTGATAAACGATATCAGCGCAAAGATAGCCTGCTTCCAGAGTTGATGGGGATCTGAGGTCAGAACGTATAGCGCCGTTCCGGCGAGTGATCCGAGCATCACTGCTGGAGTCGCCTCCGGAAACAGCGTGGCAAAGGTTACACCGACTGATGACGATGTAAGACCAACGCCTACGATAGTGAAGGTCTCAGACATATTTATTCCGTGTGTAGTTGGTTCAGGCCCTCGGGACGATTTAACAAGTAGGTGTGTCGATGATGGTTCCCGGAGCCTGAAAATAAAAAAACCAGCGACAGGCTGGCAATGTGAGGGTAAGGCAATGTCGGCTCTCTGGCCGAAGGGTCCCAGGTAGTGGGTTTGGGTGTGGTGACCGGTGCTGCTATCCGGCATTCATGGCTATCGCTTTACGACGCCATCAGGACATTCACCACAACGGGGATCGCTTTGCCGCGCCAGGGAAATGTACCTGGTCTCACCGGGATGCCGTCACATACTCAAAGCGATTTCCGTTGTGCAGAAATGAAAAACCCCGGCAATAGTCGGGGCTTGGGTTATTCAATTTTAGTTTCCAAATGGATTTACTTTTAAACCCAACGCTTCCTGCTGACGCCAATGGAGCCACTCAGGTTCGCCCACCTCAGCCTCTTCGGCTGTGCTATACGTCCTTAAATAGGAATACTCATTCATTGCGATACTTACGCCAGTATCAGGAAAAAGACCATGGCGGTAGATAATTCCATCACGACTAAAACTTGAGATGCGGATGTCCCGCACAACGGTTTTTATCCCATCATTTGAATTATGGCGAGCTTTAATAAAACGTTTTGTTTCTGAGTTGTGCATAGTTTCACCTTAATATAGACGAACCGCACATCCTGCGCGCATCACCCGATGAGTGACGCCTAATTATAACCTTTCCAATTACCCTCATAAAACAAAAAGCCACCGGCAATAACCAGTGGCTTTGAATTTGGTTGGTGGCTTCATCTCAAGGCGTCTTTCGACCCGATGTGCGATGTTTACTTGCTTCCTCACCACCACAACGAAGGCATTAACCCATCGTTAGAATCGAGATTAACCAAAAATCGCCACTTTGTAAATAGATTTCCTACATAAAGTTAATCCTGTAGGAAATATTTCTCATTGCGTAACTTTTTTGAGCATGCTGTTGGCATATTCCTCCTGCTTAAGGCACTCGCCAACCAGGCTTTCGAAGAAGTCTTTGTAGGATCGGCGCCATGTCGTCTCCGGTATTTCGATAACGTTTTCACTAATGAATTTGCGGACGCTTTCTGGAAGCAGACGCGAATAACCACGACCATTGCAGCGTGAACATGTTTTGTGGGCCGGTACGCCACCTTGCTGACGTGTCTTCTCTTCGTCCAGTACGACCCCCTTCCCATTGCAGCGGCATGCGTTGCTGACCACGCCCTTCCCTTTGCATTTTTGGCAAAGAACATTCACCGTCTCCCGCTTCTCTTTCAGGTGTGGTCTTCCAATGTGCTTCATGGTCATGACCTCTGCTTCAACGAAGCGATCACCATTGCAGCAGTCGCACGTGCGGGTGCTGGCAGCGCTGCGGGAGTAGTCCTCGAAGGCAAAGGTTGCGAGCAGTTGCATGACCTTCGGCTTAACATCAGATTCAAGTTTGCGTAGGGCGGCCACCTTGTCGCAGTTCTTCAGCGCGTACTGAGTAAGCAGATCAACCGCCTTATCACGGTCAAGGGAACTTATACCCATTTTCCCCAGGAAAGCGCTGTATCCCATCGATGCTCGTTCCTGAGTCATCCCCATGGCTGCCATTACGTCCGTACCAGTCAGAGAGTCAGACGCAGTAGCGCGAGGAGAATCACTGATCATGGTTGATTTTGCGAAGTGGAACTTCAGCGTGTTCTCAAGGTTCATTATGCGGCTTCCTTATGTGGCTGATTGGTTTTGGTCTGGCTGTGCTTTGCTACTGGCGGCAGGCTGGCGCGCTTTACGCTTTCGGCCTGGTACCGCAGGAAGTCTGTGTGGTTCATGCGGCCTCCTGTCGGCGGGCCCGGCGTTTTTCCAGCGCGCGGGCTTTGCGTGTGAAAATGGATTTGATGCGTTGCAGGTATTGGATGTCGAACCGGCGGACGGAATTGTCGTTGTTTATCGCCTCAACTTTTTCGGCACCAATGCGCTCAATAAGGCCCTGTTCAAATGCCTTTTGCGCGCCGTCCCGATCACGGTTGCAATAGACGCACTGGGATGCGGTATTGTGAAGGTTGAAAGCCAGATGCGCGGCAGCTCCACGGGTGCGGTAGTGGCCGCAGTCCATGGTTCCGCCAAACTTCTGCTCTGGTAGACGACCGCAACTGATGCATGGCTTACCGGCATCCCTCAGACGGACATACCGGTTGAAAGCCGCCTGTGCTTCAGCTCTCCACTGAGGTTTCGTTTTTAGTGCCACCTTTCTTGCTTTCAGATCCCGGCGTTCCGCGCGCTCCTTCTCTTTGCGCTCCTTGATGCGCTTAGCCGCGGCTTTCACCTTCTCCTTTTCGCGTTCTTCCATCGCGAGGATTGCGCCGTGTTCCGGGCAGCACCAGCGGATCCGGATGTCGTGGAATTTCGGCACGAAGTATTCACCGCATACTTTGCACTTACGGCGGGATGGTTTACGCATGATTCCTCCGTGCCGCGAGACGCAGCCATTTCTGATCCACCAGGCGGGCGGTGTAGCCTTTCAGAGTCGAAATATCCGACGGCTTAACCGCGGCCTTACGCTTGCGGTGCGCCGGAACGTTGAAGATGTGATTTGTGATGACGCGTGCGAGAGGATTACCCACGGGAAGCCCTCCACTCTTGCGCCCAGGCAATGCGCTTACTGGATACCTCGGAGAACTTCACGCCGCGGTCGGTTCCGAACCAGTAAATCGCCTCGATCACGTCGACCATGTAGCGTTTGCTGGATTTGGATGTGCGGACGCCGAAATAAACGCGGCCGCCGTTGATGCCCGGCGCGGATTTTTGCTCCTGGTCCTGGGTCTGGTTCACCAGAACGGTGATGAGGTCCTTCCACTCTTCGCGGGTCAGCTTTTCGCCGTGCCAGACAACCTGGTCAGACAGGTCTTTCAGCAGCGGCCACATCAAACGATTTTGCTTGTCGGTGCGCGTCTCTTCCCTGGCTTCAACGACCATCGGCGTGCGAGGGTTTACTGGAAGGGTGCGAATGTACGCGATGAGGTTGTCTTTAACGGTGTCGTTAACGATGCAGTAGTGCTGCTTCATACGGCCTCCTTAACGGAAACCGCAGAATGCAGAAAATCGCAGGTGCATTTCTGCATCTGTGACAAGGTGAGGAGTTCAGATTGTGGTCGCATTTAAGTCCCCTTAAATGCGCAGAAGTCACCGGAGTTGTTCAGGCTCCGATGACATCATTATGGCGGGTTGATTATGGAAAATCAAAGTTAACTTATGCCAAAATTCACATCGGTAAAACCCAGAAAATGAGCGTTAGGGTTCCACAACTGAATGACCTCAAGGCTCTCAGGGATTGAGCCTTTATTTTTAAAAGCTCCGTCTGGAGGGGAGCCGTGCTTGAACGTTGCTACGATGTGTTGGTTGAGTAAATCTAAAAAATATTTTCCAGCCTCCTCCCTGCTAATGCCATCGCTCTCTTTGATCCGAGCGACCATGTTTCTCGCAGTATCGATAGCGAACATAATGTTTGCAAACTCAGAGAAAGACCAGTCAGAGCTTGTTTTCCCACTGCATGATGAATTTGCCCTTTCCGCTTGATAACTAAGCAGGTCTTGGATATTTCTTCGCCTTGACTCGATTAGCGAAGCCTTTTGATAGACTAGCCCTCTCCATGTTATGAAAAGGCTCACGGAAGCTGCGATAGCTGATGCCACACCTGCTACGGCGCTCCATACCTCGGAAGTCATGCTACTTTACCTCTTCATTCTTGATGTAACAGAGGTCGCTTGCCTTAGGAAGGCTGATGCTCACATCTCGATAATGGCGTAAACGCTCGAGGAAGTAATCACGCAAATGCTCGGGCTGCTTACGCATAACCACCTCGGCGACAACCAGCATGTTCATATGCTCAATTAATGCGATGTCAGATGCTGTATGGTCAACGTAACCTAGTTGGGCTACTAAGTTTATTGATATGAGGCTGAAATCATAATTCATTTCACCTCCAACCAGATCAATAGAAAGGCCCGCAATGCGGGCCTAGGTTTAAAGCAAGTCGTGTGATCAGGCTCTTAATGTATGTTCTTATTCTGCCATATTGATTACATTTCTTAAGGTGCAGCGAACCTACTCTCAGTTACTATTACAACTTATCCATGGAACTTGTCACTAACAAATCGGAATGTTCATACATCGTCTGCTTGACTCCATGGCCCAGTGTGTACAGAAAGATTTGTCGGCCTTCTTTTCTAGCGAATTTTATAATTGGTACAAAATCTGAATCACCAGTCACCAAAGCATATATATCGGCCTGTTTTTTTAATGACATTGATGACATATCCAACGCAATACGCATATCAACGCCTTTCTGCTGAACGTTAGGCTTAACATTGTAGGCATTAATGGAAGATGTTTTGGAATCACTACTCTTTAAAGCCCATGGGTCAACTTTCCAACCTCGAAAATTCGTCTCACCAAGTCTTACAGCAAAAAAAGGTGTTCTTTTCAGCTCATCAAGCATAACTTTATTTCTTCTCGAAACTTCTGTTTCAGAGAAGTCAATTTTTTCACCACTAATCGGATGCGTCTGTATTCCTGTAAGCGGCTCTGCATCGTAATAATAAACACGATGCAAAATCATACCTTCAAGCTCAGGCCTTTTTGTTAATTTTTCAACGAATACTTTAATTACTTCCGCATCGATTGGCTTGTCCTTTGTGCCTAATTTTGCACGCAAAAAACCAGCATCGATCATGATGGCATATTTTCTGGTCATTGATTATAGGAGTTCATAAAAGGGAGAAGAGGTTGGTGGGTTAAGTTCGCGGGGTAAACCCCTCTTGTATAGTAGCGAACCGCCCACCGTCATTGCGGGTAACTATAATACCAAACTTATAGAAGAGCAAGCTCCCACAAAGGCATATTTATACATCAATGGTGGTAGCCATGTCCCATCCATCCTTAATCACCGGAGAGCCGCCAGCGGCACCCTGAAGCATGGCGGCGCGGCACTGGTTGAGGCCATGCGCCCATGCGGATGCCAGAGCAATGTCGTCTTCCGTGATTTCCTCTGGTACATCTTCCCAGCTGACTACGTCCGGCACAGATGCCGGCGCTGGCGGGGCGGTGTAGAGCCTGAAACAAGATTCGTGATACTTACCGTCGGCCATTGGTTCGGCTTGGGTTATCGTCTCCTTTCCCGGGCATGGTTCAATCTCTGAGCATTTGATGAAAAGACCAGGCACAGGCTCCGCTTCGAGCGATGCCAGCGCGATACGAGCCAGCTCGTTCAGGATTGCCACATCAGCGTGACCGAGGGTGTAACCAGCTTTCAAATCGGCAACTGCTTAGACGGCATGTTTGTCGATGTTGCTCATTGGACGGCTCCTTCAAATTGGTAAGAAATTTTAATTCCCAGCTTTTTAGCCATGGCATGCTCAGCGACAGCACCTTCCGACTCTTGCCACCCATGCAGCATGTGAATGGCGTCGGCGCAGCGAAGCATCGCCAGGCAGATGTCCATATACTCACGCTGAGATAAACCATCCGGGAGCGTGGCCGGATTTAATGCCACATGACCACCTGATAACATCTGCTGTGCTACTGCGTTAAACATCGGACGGTTGTAGTTTTCGTAACCCTCATTGGTCCTGCGATGTAAATTTTCATACCCCTGCCCTCCCGTACTTGTCTGATAACTCGCCCATTTGCCTGTGGATTTCCGCAAGGTCACACCCTGCGCACCCCAGAGCTTCGGCTATGAGTTCTTCCTGCTCTTTGGATGGCCCGGTTTGCAGAATTTGATTAAGCTTCCTGTGCGATACGCCGCAGTGCCTGGCGATGCTGATGAGCGTTACACCGTTATCCTTCGCCATGGTCCTAACCATCCAGCGATAATCACTCCATTCGCTCATACCCCTACCCTCCCACAAACCATCAAAACCCTTCTCATCGCCGGACTGTTGCGGCACTCCTGGCAGATCACGTTTGTGTCCGTCCGCTGAATTAACTTCGACTTACCCTGCTTTATGCCCGGTATCGTGTCAGGGGCGTAGCGCTTGCCGTAACTGGTAAGGCTGTACAGGCGCTGGCCGTATTTTCCTTCACAGCTGATCAGGCCGTCGGCCAGCAACGTGCTCACCGTCCCGGATATCTTTTTGGTGTCCATACCGATAAGTCCTGCCAGTTTGACGCTGTTCAGGCCCGGGTTATTACGCAGGGCTGCAAGAATCTGCCCGCGGATTGTTATGGTCATCAGAATCCCCCTTTCTTTTTCGGCTGCTGCTCACGCCCGCGGCGTTCTGCGGCGGCGGCCTGCTGGTCTGTGTCGTAAATTGCCCCGTTGAACTGATTGCAATAAACCGTTCCGGTACTGCCGTGGCGGTTGAGTCGCAGGATTAACTCGGTTTCTCCCGGCGGCACGCTGTCATCGAAAGCACCTTCCCGGTGGATGCCAACCCAGTAGTCGCAGTCCTGCTCAATCTGTCCTGTGTCGCGGGAATCGCTCGGCAACGGGCGTTTATTCACTCGCTTCTCCAGTTCGCGGTTGAGCTGGGTCAGCAGCACGACGACGCAGCCAAGCTCTTTGGCGAGGTTCTTCAGACCTTTGGTGATCATCCCGTATGCCAGGTCATTACGGTCGGCCTTTTCGGCGGTCATCAGCGTCAGGTAGTCAACAAGAATCATGCCTACGCAGCCCTTCTCGCGTTTTATTCGGCGGCTTTCGCTAACGATGTGCGCCAGTGACAGGCCCGGGGTATCGTCGATGTACAGCATGTCGATTTCACTCAGCCGCCCGGCTGTTGCTATCGCCTTCTTAAAGTCTCCGTCGTAGTCGCCCTGGTACTGGTCATCGGCGTCATCCGTAGCGGGCATGTAAAAAATGCTCGGGTTAATGCCCGACTTCTGACCAACCAGCTTTTCAAGGATCTGGTCTCCAGGCATTTCGAGGCTGAACATCAGCGCTGGCTTTTTCTCACGAACCGCGCAGTTGATCGCCATCTGCCCGTACAGGGTTGTCTTGCCCATCTTTGGCCTTGCGCCAATTACGAACAGAGAGCCTTTAACCAGACCTTTCGGCGCCAGAAGCCGGTCGAGTGACGGGATACCGGTACTCATCCCGCGCTGTTCGCCTGAGGGGTCAAATCGTTTCTCCAGATCCACTACCCAGTCATCCATAACATCCCCGAACGACCGCAACCCACGGCGACTTCCGGTTTTTGAATGGTCTGCGAGCTGGGTGAAAATCCCCTGAATGGCCTCGTACTTCTGCGTAGCGCTCATGCCGTTGCGGGAATACAGCAGCTCAGTAGCTTCGGTCAGGCGGTTGATACCGTAGCGCTCCATTGCGGCTTCCCGGACTGATGCTGCGTATGCCACGATGTTTGCAGCGCTTGGAGTGTTCTTGGCGATCTCAGCCAGGTAAGCAAAGCCACCTACCTGCTCCGCGAGCCCTTTGCCTTCAAGCGCGTCGAACAGTGTCAGACCATCGACTGGCTTGTTGTCGCGGAACATCTGGCGCATCTCGGCAAAGATCAGCTGGTGAGGTCGGCTGTAGAACGACTCAGGCTTGAGCATCGCCAGAACCTTCTGGACGCGCTCGCTGTTGTCATCGTCCAGCAGCAGGCCACCGATAACGCTCTGCTCTGCTTCGATGTTTTGTGGTACAGCCATGAATTCAGCGGTCATCACGATCCCCCTCGCGCACTTCGATGTAGAGCTTTTCGGTCAGGAACTTATCGAATTTCATGCGGCGCCAGGTCTTCCCGGATTTCTGGTCTGGTCGGTCTTCAAGCATCCAGCGGCAGTTCTGAGCGATGTAGCGCAGATAGCTTCTGAAACCGTCCATATCCATCGGCTTGCCGTCCAGGTTGCGGGCAATCTTGTTAGCCTTACCCCAGAAGGTGCGGATCAGATTGCGTCGCTCATCAGTGAGGCATCTCCATCCCCGTGCTTCAGGCAGTTCGTCTTTCAGGCATTGCCATACTTCATCGCATGACAAACGTGACTTTTTCTCTTCAGCAGGTTTCTGGTCATTTGCGACATACTTACTACCGTTAGGTAGTAAGTTATTTAATATATTGTTATCTGTGGACACTGGCTGGACATCGGCTGGACACTCCACCTCCGCAGGCATTGGTACGACTGCGTTTGGGATGGACACTGGCTGGACAACGGCTGGACAAAAATTTGACTGATATTCGTCATATTTGACCACTTTTAGAACAGTAAAACGGTTGTTCGATTTGGTGGTGATCATGCCCAGATTCTGGAATTTACGGAGAAGTGATTTAACGCGATCAGCGGTCAAACCCGTTTCCATTGCCAGTGTGTTTCGACCGGTAATGAACTCTCCGCGCTCGCAGATCACATCGCCAACATCAGTAGATACCAGTGTCTGTTCGTGATTAGCGCGCAGGAGCAGGTGAACCCATAAATGAGCCGCCTCAGCGTCCTTATAGAACGGCACATCCATAATTTTACGGTGCAGCAAGGCAAACCCCTTACCGTCATTCGTGCGCGGTTTCTGGAGCCTTCTGGCCTCTCTGGCTTCGGCTAAATTGGATACGTTACCCACGGCCACTCTCCTTACGTTTCAGTTCTTCCAGGATGGCGCGCATCTTCTCTGCCACAATCGGGTTAACCGAGCGGATGAAGCGGTCGCGGGTTATGTTTTTATGTACAGCGGTATGGTAATAGCGCGGATTTTTTGCCATTATTCCTCCTGCAATGAGTGCAGACGATTTGCATCTGAAGGCCAGTTCTGTTGACGCAGACTGGCTTTCACCGTTTTTGATACTTCCCATCACATAACTCCCAGCATCGAAGTGACCATCGTCATCAACGGCCCTACCTGCTCCGGCATGAGGCGGAACAGCGACGCTATACCCTCGCTTACCTCTTTCAGCTTCTGATGCTCTGGAGCGTCGAGCAGGACTGCCTGCTTAGCTTCGGCACACTCTTTCATCGCTGAGGCGATCAGAGACATCGTGTCGTTCTGAGGCGCCAGGCGGTTTCGATACTCCAGCGGCAGGACGGACATGATTGCCGGCGCAAGCTGGCGAATGTTGTTGGCAGCATATTCGGTGTCGCCGTCGATCCAGCGGAACACCTTCTGCATCTGGCGGTGTGAGTCAGTCGGGATATCCAGACCGTTACCGCCGGTTGACCGCCACTCTTCAACAATCAGCGCTGCGACAAATTCACGACTGCGGCAATCAGCTGCCCAGGCGCGAACAGCTGCGCGGATCCCTTCGATGTTTAACGCCTTGGAATCAGGCTCCCGGCGATTCTGGTAAATCATCGCCGTTGGCGAAAATTTGTTACCTTGTTGATACGCAAGTGAATGCATTGCTTTCCCTTTCGTGGTTAGGGCCGCCGTTAAGCGGCTTTTGGTTTACTGATTTCAAGGATCTGGTTCTCGGTAAACTGACCACCAGATGCAGCTGCGATTTTGGACGCATAACCTGTTTCGCCGGTGTAATCGGTACGCGGCAGGCAACCGCTGTTAATCCACTTGTAGATAGCGCGGGGAGTGCGCCCGCAAGCCTTCGCCACCACCGGTACACGGATTTGCTTGATGATGTCGCCAAGGTTCTTAGGTTGCATTTGTTAACCCTCAAATTGAACTGTAAGTACATATTATGTCGGAACTGATAGTTCACGCAAGTGATATTATGATTGAACCTATGGTTCAAGAAGAAAAAGCGCGTAAAGAGTTTTCCCAACGGCTAGCGCTGGCCTGTGATAAAGCTGGTTTACCTGCTCATGGACGTCAGGCTGAAATAGCCAAACGAATGAAGCTCACGCCTAAAGCGGTAAGCAAGTGGTTCAATGGGGAGGCTATTCCAAGACGTGGGAAGCTGCAGGAATTGGCGGCTATAATTGGCACATCCTCGTCTTTCCTGCTGGGCGATAGCGCTGCTGATGGCATATCTGAGGGGCATATGGCGATGATGGATGATTCTTTCCGTGTAGACGTTTTTGACATTCAGGCTAGTGCTGGGCAGGGAGTTCTCGTGCGAGATGAATTCATTGAAACCATCAGATCCATTGAGTATTCAACCGAAGAGGCTCGCGCCGTCTTTGGTGGTCGCCCAGCTGACCATATAAAAATGATTGCCGTTAATGGCGATTCTATGTCTGGCACGTTCGAGCCGCGAGATCAGATCTTCGTCGACGTCAGTATCGACTCCTTTGACGGTGACGGCATATACATTTTCGTTCTGGACAATGATCTATATATAAAGCGCCTTCAAAAGCAGCACAAAAAATTAGCTGTGATATCAGACAATAAAAAATATGAAACCTGGTACATCGAAGATGGTGATTTTTCTTCTCTCCGTATCTGCGCAAAAGTGCTGGTAAGCCAGTCAAGGGCATACAGATTTCATAGCTGAGGAAGTTAAGCATGGAAGCAAATAAGGTTACAGAGCTGAGTGATGGCAGCGTCTTGTACGAGCTTGGTGATCACCTCATTACCTGCAAATTAAGCCACGATAAACGTTGGCAGCTAGGTGCTTTCAAACGTGATGAAAGTAATCTCAGAGATGACACTCTGGCGGTTTTGAAGAATGAAAAATTCATGTTTATGGTTAAGCTCGGCGGGCAGCTTTCTCCTAAGCCTCAATGCATAGCTGTTAACGGGCGATTTTTATTTTCTGTCCATACCGGCAAAGACAACAACATGGCTGCAGCCATAGTCATGGATAACACCGGGAAAGAGTTATTCAAGATAGAAACTTCCACTCACCTCATCAGTTCGGCCATATCTGAATTTGGCCGCTACATCGCCCTATCGTTTGCCGGTAGCAAAAATAAAGATGATTTTTACGCGCACCGGCTTGAGGTCATAAACATTGATACCGCAGAGGTGTTGATGTCCGTTATCAAAACAGACT
>ERZ772818.2961-NODE-2961-length-12173-cov-3.884717_pt1 | contig 12173 bp, 13 predicted proteins | sample MGYA00580837_ERZ772818 | MGnify/ENA primary metagenome ERZ772818 (study PRJEB29015, sample SAMEA2737671) | human gut metagenome | biome: human gut; feature: human-associated habitat; material: faeces | place: China | collected 2012 ...
TATTTCCTGGTTTTTTACCGGTTATGAGCAGATGCAGTGTGTGGTAAGCCGTAACAGTGTATGCAAAATTATTGGCGTTGTTTTGCTGTTTGTTCTGGTACGAGACAAGGGGGATTTGATCGTTTATATTTTGATCAATTCGTTGGTTACGATGATCGGAAACCTTTCTATGTGGACTTATTTACCACAGTTTTTGGAAAAAGTGGACCGCACTACATTAACCTACAAGAAACATTTTAAGGAAACTTTGATTTATTTTATTCCGGCGATTGCAACATCCATTTATACTGTGTTGGATAAGACATTGATTGGTTTGATTACACATAATGACTATGAAAATGGATATTATGAGCAGGCGACAAAGATCATTAATCTGATCAAGGCACTTGTATTTACGTCTGTAAATACTGTTATGGGTGCGAGAATTTCTTATTTATTTGCAGAAGAGAAGTATGAGGAAATTCATCAGAGAATTGAAAAATCATTAGATTTCATTTTGCTGATGGGATTTGCCTGTGTATTTGGTTTGATTGGCATTGCGAAGACATTTGTTCCTTTTTTCTTTGGAGAAGGATATGGACCGGTTGTACAGTTACTTTATGTATTTGCACCGATCATTATTATCATTGGTATCAGTAATTGCATGGGAAGCCAATATTATACACCGAGTGGAAGAAGAGCCCAGAGTGCAAAGTTTATCATTGCCGGTTCCTGTGTTAACTTATGTCTGAATCTGATATTGATTCCGAAAATGGGATCAGAAGGTGCAGCAATTGCATCTATCATTGCAGAACTGACAATTACTGTGCTATATGTAGCTATGAGTGATGGTTATATGAGTCTGAATCTGATCATTGCGCATGCATGGAAACGTGTTGTGGCCGGTGTAGTAATGTGTGCATGTGTGTATGGACTTGGAGAGTTTATACATATGAGTGAAATCATTACGCTTATTATTCAGGTGGTATGTGGCGCAATTATTTATCTTGGAATTCTTGCGCTGATGAAAGATGTCATGATGAAGGAACTGCTTGGAGAATTATTTGGTAAAGTTTTAAATAAGGTGAAAAACAAATAGAAGAGCTGGATAAAACGGAGAAAGAGAATGAATATTAAACTGAAATTACCGGAAGGCTATCTGGAAGAAGAAGAGCGCTGTGGGTATACGATCAGTGCGGAAATGAAAAAAGTATGGGCGGTAGAACTGGATCTGTTGGCAGAACTGGATCGCGTATGCAAAAAGCATCATTTACAGTATCTGGCAACGGGCGGTACGTTACTTGGGGCGGTCCGTCATCAGGGGTATATTCCGTGGGATGATGATATTGATCTCATGATGAGTAGAGATGACTACGAAAAGTTATGCAAAATTGCATCACAGGAGTTTGAACATCCATACTTTTTCCAAACTGAGTATACGGATCCGGGAAGCCTGAGAGGACATGCACAGCTGAGAAACAGTGATACGACAGGTATGATGTCCTGGGAAGCAAAGAATACGACGATCAACCAAGGGATTTTTATTGATATTTTTCCATTGGATGTTGTTACAGATGATGAGGAAAAACTGCAGGAACAGATAAAAACAGCTATTCATTACAGAGAAAAAATGCTGGATTGTTTTGGAAAAGAATACCGCTATTATCATAAAGGAAAAACGCTGAAAAGAACAATTGGTCATGTGGCTATGAAATTGCAGGGGAAAAATGCAGATTATCATGAACTGTATAAGAAATATGAAGCAGAATGCATGAAATATAATTGCGAGGAGTCAAAATACTGTTCGTTGTTTAGTTTCCAGCCGGATAATCCAAAACATTATAAATTCAGAGAAGATCTTGGAGACGTAGTGGAAGTACCGTTTGAGATGCTGAAGATGCCGATTACGAAAGAATATGACAGAGTATTGACATTACAGTATGGAGACTGGCATACGTTCCAAGTTGGTGGAAGCATTCATGATGGTCTTATTTTTGACACTGAAATTGGATATAAAGAATATCTGGCAACACATGAGATTGAAGATTAAGAGTTCTGGCATCAGGAAAGGAAGAATGAAATTATGAAACGTGTAATTACTTATGGAACATTTGATTTGTTACATTATGGACACATTAATTTATTAAGAAGAGCAAAAGAACAGGGAGATTATCTGATCGTTGCACTTTCTACAGACGAATTTAACTGGAATGAGAAACAGAAAAAATGTTATTTTTCATATGAGCAGAGAAAAATGCTTTTGGAAGCAATTCGTTATGTTGATCTGGTTATTCCGGAAGAAAACTGGGAGCAGAAAAAAACTGACTGCAAGCTGTATCATGTAGATACCTTTGTAATGGGAGATGACTGGGCAGGCAAGTTTGACTTCTTAAAAGATCAGGGAGTAGAGGTAGTATATCTGCCGAGAACTCCAGAAGTATCAACGACACAGATCAAACAGGATCTCAATCAGAAATAGCAGGTAATAGATATTATGAGTAAGCATGCATATTTAATCATTGCACATACAAATTTTGGACAGTTAAAGAAATTACTGCAATTATTAGATGATCAGAAAAATGATATTTATGTTTTTGTGGATAAAACAAGTGATTTTGATGAAAGATCTTTCGATAGTGGTTGCAAATTCAGCACTGTACATTTTACAGAGCGTATGAGTGTAAGCTGGGGGGGATTTTCTCAGATTTGCGCGGAACTGATGTTATTCAAAACCGCGGCCGCACAGGAAAAGTATGCATATTATCATCTTCTGTCAGGTATGGATTTGCCGCTGCATAATCAGGAATACATTCATGCATTTTTTGAAAAATATGCAGGACATGAATTTTTTACCTTTACAGGTGAAGAAATTTATAAAAGGGAAAATCCAAAATCACGATTACAGTATCATTATCGATTCCAAGATGCTTCTGGTAGCGAAAAAAAGAAAAATATACTGTTGAAGATTCAAAATAGATTGTTATTGCCAATCCAGAGAAGACTGGGCATAGATCGTCTGAAAAATAATGCAATGACAATTGGATATGGAGCAAATTGGGTCAGTGTTACAGATGATTTTGTGCGTTACATTTTGGAACATGAAACAGAAATCAGACAGATGTATCAGAACAGCTTCTGCTGTGATGAAGTGTACAAGCACACATTATTGATTAATAGTCCTTTTAAAGATAATATTTTTATTTCGGATGGTGTTCATGATCGGCCGGAAGATCGGCAGGGAAATTTACGTTATATTAACTGGTGGACCGGTTCACCGCGTATCTGGCAGATGGAGGATCAGCAGGAATTGAAGAAGGCAGCAGAGCGAGGCTATCTTTTCTCAAGAAAATTTGATGAGCGCGTGGATTCTGAAATTATTGACTGGGTATGTGAACAGGTAAAGAGTGAAGAAAAAACAGGATTTGATGTACATTTTGAGGATATAAAGTAAGGACTATAAATGAAACAACGAAATTATGCAATAGATGTCATAAAAGTTTTATTTGCAATAATAATTGCATTGGGACATTATGGATTAGCTTTTGGTGATAGTGGATTAATAGTAAATCTCTTTTTTGTGATTTCAGGTTTTTTTCTGGTAAAAAGTTCGATGTCTAGTAAATATAAGGATACTTGGGATTATACTATTTCCAGATTAAAAAGAATCTATCCGTATTATTTCTGGGCGTTTTTTATTATGGCGTTATCAAGCTGTATTCAAAATCAGGAGAGCTTTATTGAAAGTATAAAGACATTTGGACATGCAATTCCAGAAATGTTATTATTACAAAACGTTGGAATTTTTGATGGTGGAATAAATTACCCATTATGGTTTTTGTGTGAGTGTATTATCGGTTCCCATATTCTGTTTGCTCTTGTTAAATGGAACTGTAATATAACTCTTAATGCTATTTGTCCAATGATTTTTATTTGTGGAACGGCATATTTTGTCAATAATGATGTGGATGTTTGGCTTGGAACTTTCGGTGGATGTTTAGCATTACCATTATTACGTGCCTTTGTTTGTTTGGCATTAGGGATGGCAATATATACACCTATAACAAAGATATTGGAAAAAATTCAAAAATATACAACTAGAAAAGCAAATATTTTAATGGGAATATATGGCATTGTATGTTTAGCAATATGCTATATCGATCGTAAAGACAAATACATAAGTTTGCTTTCTTTTTGTCTGCTAATGTTGTTTTTATTATATCCAGGCGAATGGTTAAAATCTATTTTTAATCATAAGATTTTTAGACATTGTGAAAAATTATCCTTAGGAATATTTTTAAATCATGCAGTAATAATTTCCTGGCTTCAATATTTTAATGTAGAATGCACACACTTGAATGCTATAATATTGCTTGTATTTGTATCAGTATATAGTATAGTGATGTTTAAGATGACAGATTTTATTCTTAAAATTATAAAAAAGCGAATACAGGAAGGAATTAGTGAAAGTGAAAACAGAGCAAGATAACAGACTGACATATATTGATTATTTGGAAGCAATCGCCATGTTTTGCGTTGTATGTTGTCATTATTATGCAGTGATTGGCGAAGGTGTATCTGCAAATATGTATATGCTGTTTGTGAAGTGTTTTGGTGTACCCATTTTTTTCTTGGCGAATGGAGCTTTGATGTTTCAAAGAAAATTTTCGCTTCGTAAACATCTGAAGAAGACAGGTATGCTAATTGTGACAACAGCTGCTTGGAAAGCTGTATATTTGTTGCACCAATATATAAGATTACCAGCCGGTAGCAGTATTTGGAAGAAAAGTGATCTGTGGAATTATTTTTGTGGCGGAAATTTATCAGATCCATATGTGCCAGCAGAACATTTCTGGTATATGTATGCTTTGATTGGAGTATATCTTGTATTTCCATTGTTTGCAGCTATTTATAAAGAAAAGAAAACATATTATTTTTATTTGATATTGTTGTTGTTTTTTATTCCGGTCATTACGGAGGCAGATGCATTTATAGCAAATATGACGAATAAAAACATTTCATTTTCTGTAATACGAGATACATATATTCCATTTGCACAAGGTCGGGATTACCTACTATTTTTTCTGCTTGGACCATTCATCCACAAATATTTTTATCAAACTGATAATAAAAAGAAATCTAGAATAGTTGCAGGGATAACAGCACTGTTAGGTATAGTACTTCTGGTGGTAGAGTATTATATGCAAAATGGTACATTAGGAGGAGCGTGCAAGGCACTGGACGGTGATTACCGTAGATTATCTACATTATTTATGGCAGTTGGAATTTTTGCATTGTTTGCTACCATTGATTTTAAAGTAGAAAAGATCAATTCTTTTATGAAATTAATTTCACTTAGAACAATTGGAATATATGTAATGCACATGTTAATTGCATACACTGTTTCTGAATGGATTATAAATAGGATAACAAGAACAGGCGTTTATATGTTAATATTACAGGCATTTGTTGTAATGTTATGTTCTCTTGGCATCACGGAAATATTGTCTTTTCTTCCAGGTGTCAGAAGGATACTTGGTTTGACTTATTATAAAGCACGTAATCAGTATTGGAAGCAGAAAAATCAGATTGGTGATTCTAAAAAAATAGAGAGGTTTAAATGAAAAAAAGAATTATTTATATTGACGTTCTTAATATTATAGCCTGTATCTGTGTGGTGGCCATGCATTGCAATGGAATTGTGCATACCTTTTCTTATGACAGGGCATGGAAAACAAGCCTTATTGTAGAAACTGTAGCTTATTGGGCGGTGCCAATCTTTTTTATGATTACAGGTGCCACACTCTTGGATTATACGAAAAAGTATTCTACTCGGGTATATATGAAAAAGCGTGTGTTGAAGACATTTGTACCGTTTATTCTTTGGAGTTTTCTGTTTTTGATTGTGCGAGTTCGTGATGGCGTATTTTCTATGGCGGATTTAACACCGAGGAATTTGATTACTATGGTATTTAATACGCAGATCAATAATGTTTACTGGTTTTTCCCTGCATTATTTACAGTTTATCTTGGAATTCCAGTTTTTGCATATCTGAAAGATGAGGCAAAAGATAAGATTATCAATTATGTGATTGTATATGGCATTTTTATGATTGCATTGTTGCCATGTTTGTGTCCATTGCTTGGTATTCAGTTTAATGGTGAACTGCGACCGGGAATATGCGGCGGATATATGTTCCTGACATTGATTGGATATCGTTTATCGAAGACGGAATTAAGCAAAAAGGTACGATATGTGATTTACATTTGTGGAATTGGTGGCTGGCTGATCCGTTTTGTGAGCACGCCCGGAACATATTTTAACATGGCTTTGATATTGGAATCGGACTGATGAAGCTGGGCGCATACCTTACAGTCATTGTCATGGGCGATCCCGATCACTTTTTCATAGAATGCAAAGCCTTTTTTGTCAAAAAGTGATTTTCCGAAATGACTTTTTCCAACCGGAACGTCTCCGACAATGATCATAGCGCAGCCGCCAGCTGCGATCCGGCGTATTTTTTCAAAGTAATCTTCATCCGATAAACCGAATGTTGTAGGGGCAAAAATAATGCGGTTTTTTAAGGTTAATCCTCCATAATTGAAGGGAGTCTGAATTGTTTCGTACATAATCTCACACTTTCTGAATTGATATTTTACACAGCAGATTTAAAAGGAGCTGCTGCTCCTCATTGGTAAGACCGGTCAATTTGGTGGCATCCCAGTCGAAAAGTACCTGATGGCAGACATCAAAAGCCTGTTTCCCAAGAGGGGTTAAGGTTAACCGGTAACTGCGGCCGGATTTCTTTTCTTTGATCAGAAAACCATCTTCTGCAAGTTTCGCAACGGAGCGCTGCGAATGTCCCCAGTCCAGTTTTAAGGCGCTGGTCAGTTCTGATGGGGTACACTCAGGATGTTTGCCCACATAAATGATAAAGTACATCTGACCAAAGTTAAGACCTAACTCATGGAGCTTTTCTGTTGTGTAAGCAGCAAATTCTTTATATAGTTCAGTTGTATAGTAGGAAAGAGTTGATATTTGCATAAATCCTCCTTACATCGCAAAGCGAAATCCAATTTTCATATCGAAAACTGAGTATTTCCGTTTCCAACTGCACACAGTATAAAACCTATACTTGACTTTGTCAAGTAAGAAAATAAAAAAAGTTGTATGAGTTTTTGACCGGATGACTTGTGATCTTTTATCATTCGGGTGAAAACCCATACAACCGTTCCTGCTTATTCAGAAATATGATTTTCGCGCATATATTCACCAATTTTTTTATCACAGGCAAGAATGTGGTTTGCAAGCCAGTTCAGTAAAAACTGGATCAGATCAAGAAGATATACCTGCTGGTTGTCATCCAGATCCTCCATTTCATCCAGATCGATATTTACAAGACGGTCTACAAATGCAGCGTGTGCCCGTTTCTGTGAAGGAAGTTCAGGATAATGGATGCGCTCCATCAGAGCCTCTTCCTCGCTGAAATGTAATTCCGTATAATCTCTCAGTTCTGCCAGCAGACGCATGATCTCATCGTATTTATCATGTAAAAGCTGGTCGTGGATGAGGTCATTGGTATCACTGATAATCTCAAACAGCTTGCGGTGCTCATCATCGACAAATGTGATGCCGGTTTTGTATTTGTCCGTGAATGCAAATGGATCCTCTGTAGATTCTTCCGTAGGGATCATTTTCCCGATCATCATATCGCTGCTTAAAATATGATGATAAAGCCAGTGCACGAGGTAAGTAAGAAGTTCATTTAACGATCTCTTGGCATTGCGTGGTGATGTGGTATCCAGTTTAAATTCGTTGATCGTCTTTGCAAATGCAGCGTGTTCTGTCTTCTGGAGAGGAAGCTCAGGATCATGGATACTCTCCATATAAGCCTCCTCATGAGCAAGGTGCGTAGCTGCGTAATCTTTCAGGTTTGCAATCAGGCTTTGACCGATGGCTGTCACATCCTCTGTTTTCTCAACTAATTCGAATGCTTCATTTATCATTTGGAACAGACGCTTGTGTTCTTCATCGATTGCATCAATATGAAGCATACAGTCTTCTGTAAATTCGTACATAAAATCCTCCTTTTGTGTGTCATAAATCCAGAGCGCTTACGGAAAAGCGCAGTGGAATGTCTTCCGTGTTGCTACATTTATGTCACCATCATAGCATATGCTGGAAGAAAATTACAGTTGTTTTCGTGAAAATTATGCCATACTTTTACAGGTACTGCGGATGAAATTTGCAATAATCCTTTTCATCGATTCAAATTAATGATATAATTTTTCTGAAATGTTGACAGATATACATTTTATCTTTCTAAAATGTTGATGATTTGCATTAAAAAGTGTTATTTATGTTGATCAGAGGTGCCTTATGTTAAAAAGAAAAGCAACAAATTTTATGAAAAACTGGATAAACACAAAGGATAAGAAGTGCCTTGTCGTTCAGGGTGCCAGACAAACAGGAAAGACATATACCGTTGAACGTTTTGCCGAAGAAAATTATGAAGAACTGGTTGAAATTAATTTTAAACAGATGCCTTCTGCGATGGAGATATTTTCTGGAGATCTTACCGTAGATGCTATGGTTATGGGTATGCGGTTCCGCTTCCCTGAAAAGAAAATTATTCCTGGAAAAACATTGATTTTTCTGGATGAAATTCAGGAATGTCAGGAAGCGGTCACATCACTTAAATTTTGGGCGATAGATAATAAATATGATGTAATTGTATCTGGCTCACTTCTTGGAATCGACTACAAACGTGCCTCTTCTTATCCGGTTGGATATGTTGATTATTTGAAAATGTATGGGATTGATTTTGAAGAGTTTCTGTGGGGAATGGGAATATCCGGGGATATGATAGAAAATCTCTGTGGTTATCTGCGTTCTAAAATGATTGTGCCTGAAGCAATTCATTCGCAAATGATGAATTATTACAGACAGTACATTGCAATAGGTGGTATGCCAGAGGCAGTACAGAAATATATAGACACAAAAGATTTTAGGGAAATTGACAGGATACAGCGCAGCCTCTTACAGGGATACCAGTATGACATAGCACATTATGCAACAGCTGAGGAAAAGGTAAAAGCAGAAAAGTGTTATCTTTCTCTTGCAAAACAGTTACTGGATAAGGAAAACCATAAATTTCAATATAAAGAGGTCGAGCATGGTGGTCGGGCACAAAAATATTTTTCAAGTATTGAGTGGCTGCTTCGTGCGGATATGGTGCATTTATGCAAACTGGTAACAGATGTCAGATTTGATCTGGATGACTATGCAAGAGATGACTTTTTCAGGGCATACACAACGGATTTATCTCTTTTGATGGCGATGAAAGATTTTTCATTAAAGCAACATATCGTAGAAAATACGTTATTCGGAAACTCAAAAGGCGGTATATATGAATGTGCCATAGCAGATGCACTTTACAAGAAAGGATATCCGTTATATTTCTATAAAAATGAGACAACCAAGAGAAAAATTGATGTTATGATCCAAAAAGATGGTGTGGTAGTTCCGATTGAGGTTAAAAGTGGAAATACGCGGGCTAATTCCTTAAAATCTATTTTGAAAATGAATGCAGACATTCCTTATGGATACAAGTTTGTTGATGGTAATATAGGTGTAAGTGATGATGGTATCATTACATTACCGTTATATATGATCGCGTTTATTTAAAGTATTATTTTTTTGACTTTGTGATATAATGAGCGCAAGTGAGAAGAATGCATTTATGCATTCGGCGAACGGCGAATGTCGATCATGTGCTGCTTTTGCACATGATATAATATTTTTAAAAGCTGTACCATTAAGCGTTTCGGACGTTTGCGAGAAGATGTTTACATCACTTGGCGTAATGGCAAGGCTTTTTCTTTTCCATTTATATTTTTTTAAAATATTATCACTGGATTCCCATAATACATTGTAGCTGTAGTTCCCGGTTATTACTTGGTATGTTATAATAGAAAGCAGAGAAAGCATATTGTCGGTACGCTGTAGTTCCCGGTTATTACTTGGTATGTTATAATTTGATTGAAGGAACAAATACGATCGTAATCGCTGTAGTTCCCGGTTATTACTTGGTATGTTATAATAATTAAAAACTATGTAACTGCGTCAAATAGCTGTAGTTCCCGGTTATTACTTGGTATGTTATAATTTTAAGCATATAGAGCCTTTTTTCGGAACAGCTGTAGTTCCCGGTTATTACTTGGTATGTTATAATTTATTGGAAGGACGCTTGTAGCAGTAAGACGCTGTAGTTCCCGGTTATTACTTGGTATGTTATAATATGACGATTGCCGGGGCAAGCACCCAAGAAGCTGTAGTTCCCGGTTATTACTTGGTATGTTATAATAGATTTTCATACCCAAGTAAATAGGTGAGGCTGTAGTTCCCGGTTATTACTTGGTATGTTATAATAAGTCTCTATTTATTGGCTTAAATGGTGACGCTGTAGTTCCCGGTTATTACTTGGTATGTTATAATACAGATTTTAATACAGTCGTCGGTGGTTCAGCTGTAGTTCCCGGTTATTACTTGGTATGTTATAATCAATTAAAAGATTTTACCGCTTCAACAACAGCTGTAGTTCCCGGTTATTACTTGGTATGTTATAATTTTAATTCGCAATCAAGAACCAGTGGTGTTGCTGTAGTTCCCGGTTATTACTTGGTATGTTATAATTTGGAAAATCACATCCATGGTAATATAGGGGCTGTAGTTCCCGGTTATTACTTGGTATGTTATAATCTGTTTCTCCAGCACTAACAAATGATGAAGCTGTAGTTCCCGGTTATTACTTGGTATGTTATAATCACATAGATTTTGTGCTTGTGGGATTTTCAGCTGTAGTTCCCGGTTATTACTTGGTATGTTATAATTAATATTACTCTTATTTAAATTTGTTAATTGCTGTAGTTCCCGGTTATTACTTGGTATGTTATAATTTAAAATTAACAAAATTTGTTTCAAAAGTAGCTGTAGTTCCCGGTTATTACTTGGTATGTTATAATTATTATGAATAACACAAGAATAATTGTTTTGCTGTAGTTCCCGGTTATTACTTGGTATGTTATAATGGAGTTGTCCAACATATTCTGCACCGTGGAGCTGTAGTTCCCGGTTATTACTTGGTATGTTATAATAATGTGTAAAAGAAGTGATTGAAGAAATTGCTGTAGTTCCCGGTTATTACTTGGTATGTTATAATTTTTATAGAGTAAAAAGGTGCAATGCCTTGGCTGTAGTTCCCGGTTATTACTTGGTATGTTATAATGAACACGCTACAAAATGGGGTGCAAGAGAAGCTGTAGTTCCCGGTTATTACTTGGTATGTTATAATAATGCTTCAGATGTTGAGGGCGGAACACCGGCTGTAGTTCCCGGTTATTACTTGGTATGTTATAATAGGGAACGGTAAACCCTGCATAATCCCAGTGATTATGCAGGGTTTTATCTTTCAAAAAACAAGTAAAAAGTGATTCTAATAGATGAAAAAAACTCATTTTAAGTTTTTGCATCGTAAAAGAAGCCTGCTCATTCGTGAATCACTTCTTTACGCTGCAAAGCAGCAAGTGTTTTACTGCCGAATGAACAATAACTTACTTTACGTAATATCTATAAAAATATCTGCCCAATAAAGTTATTTATATCATATCATGGATACTATAAATAAATCCTATTTGATGCATATTCATAGTTTTCAGTCAAATGAAGTAATTAATACAGGTGGTATATATTTGCACATAAGAAAGATGAGCAAATAGCATAAAAAATTCTGATCGGACAGAAGAAGATTTAAGTGAAGCAGGACAATGGATCAAAGCATACTTCAAAAATAATAGTTACATTAAGGAAAACAACAAGAGAAGTTGCCAACGATTACTTGACACAAACTACTGGAAGAAAATTACAGACAGTAAAAAAGTCAATTAAAATTATAAAATAGCAAAAACAATCAAAAACCTTTATTTTCTAAAGCAGATCACGGATGCAAAAAACGTCTGATCCTTCCAGTCAAAGCGGCAGGTACCATGATATTTTGAAGCAATTGTCCGGACGGAAACAGTACCTAATCCCTTGCCGGCATGCTTGGAGGATAAGAAAGTTCCATCCGGATCCTGCATAATTTTACCATCAAAAGTATTGTCGATCGCAATACAAAGAGAACCTTTTTCATAAACTG
>ERZ772818.2966-NODE-2966-length-12156-cov-3.909429_pt1 | contig 12156 bp, 11 predicted proteins | sample MGYA00580837_ERZ772818 | MGnify/ENA primary metagenome ERZ772818 (study PRJEB29015, sample SAMEA2737671) | human gut metagenome | biome: human gut; feature: human-associated habitat; material: faeces | place: China | collected 2012 ...
TTGCTAAGCCAGTTGATGTGGAATTACTGATAAAAGTAATTCATAAATTGGTGAAATAATTGATACGACAGTGTCAAATAAGCGGTGAAATCTAGGCAGGAGGACTAAAATATGACAATGCGAGAGTGCTATGAAGCTATTGGAGGAAACTATGAAGCTGTCTTGGGACGCCTTCACAGCGAAGCACTGATTCGGAGATTTGCATTAAAGTTCCTTGAAGATCAGAGTTATATACAGTTAAAACAGGCATTGGAAAAAGTACCAGAAGCATATGAGATGACGATTGAAGGAATAAAGAAGGGACTATAGCATTAAGTGATGCAACATGACTTTCTGTCTTGGATCAAGTGCTTGGAACATCATAAAAAACGAGTGGATAAAGGTAATAAAAAATATGGATAAAAGACAAAAAATCCTGATTGTAGATGATTCAAAATTAAACAGGGACATATTGAAGGAGATTCTTGGAGATGCTTATAACTATCTGGAAGCCGAAAACGGAAATCAGGCAATCCAGATGATAGGAGAAAAGAAACTGGAATATTATAAGCTGCAGAAAACATTCGAAGGTGCAATAACACTGGAGAAAATTGATGGTCAGTATGTTCCTTCCAAGAAGCAAGGAGTGCAGGGAAACAGACAGAAAAGTACATTGGATGAAATATTGGACAAGATCAATGAAAAGTATAAAGGACAATTTTCAGAAGGTGATCGGGTAATGCTGGGTGCTTTACATGATAAATTGATTGCAGATGATAAACTGGCAAGTTCGGCCCGTACTTCTGATCCAAGAATATTCACGGAAAGTATTTTCCCATCAGCGTTTGGAAATGCAGCAATGGAAAGCTATATGGAGGCTCAGGACAGTTATGGATCACTGTTTGAGGACAAAAGCAAGTACGATGCCGTAATGAGTGCGTTAGCAGGGGTGATTTACAGGGAAATGCGTTCTAAAAAAACTGTGGACTAGCAAAAGAAAAGGTTGAACGAGGTGAGAAGGTTCAAATGGTGCCGGAAAGTCCAAGCAAATACTGCGAATAGTAATATTGAGGAGGAACCAAAAGATGCAAAGCGATGTGTTGGCAAAATGTATAGCGATAGCCAATTCAAATTATGCGAATAGATTATATGACGATATACCAATAATTAAATTGTATGAGCCGGGAGGAATAGCAAGTAAAGCAACCGGAATTTGTCATTATTGTTCTGTAGATGTGCTTAAATCTATTTTAGAACATAAATGCTTACGATTTAGTGATGTTCGATTCTTAAATGATTCTACAGAATTTATGGAAATTATTTGGCTGATTGAAGAAGTGATTTCCGACTCGAAATATAGAATGGAATTCCGTGGCTTGATTTTAGAGTCAGGTGTTATGAATGAGTTGAGAGAATATGAACAATCCTATATAGGAAAAACGAAAACTCTATTGCATTATGAAATGAAAAAATATAGAACGTATACATGTTCATTATCGACTGATAGGGATTCTCTGAATATGTGGAACTATTATGCTGCATCGGGCGATGGTGTGAATATTTGTTTTGACTATGCATGGAATATGTTTGATGGAAGCGAAAAATCTGAGTTAAATAGTGATTCAAAGCTAGAAGACGGTATCATTATTTGTAGAGGCGTTGTGGTGTATAATAGATCTGCTAAGAAAATGTGTGTACAAAGACTTTTAGACAATTTACAGGAGATTTATGAGCAAGAAAAAGCACGTGATAAAGATAGTGAGCAGATTATTTTGTGGGCATTTAAAGAGTCAGTTAATAATATGCGATGTTTTTTTAAGAATGAGGCTTTTGAATGTGAAAATGAGTACAGAGTGGTATTAAAAATACCAGAAGATATAGTGTTAAATAATGAAGAACGTGAAGATAATATTTTTCGAAAGGGTCAATTTAAGCGTGGAAATATTTGGATTCCATATGTAGATTATAAATTAAAAAAGGAAAGTATGAAAGAAATTACAATAAATCCATATGAAAATTCAGAAAGCGTATTTAAGCTTGGAATAAAGGAAATGTTGTGGCAGAATGAACTGAATAAAATTGATATTGTTCATTCTGGAATTCCAATAAGAAAATATAATTAACTAAAAGTGTTACATACAAAATGAAATTTATGATTGCAATGGAAAGTTAAAGAGGTGATACCATGGCAATACGATCAGTAGAATATCTGCAAAGCCTTGTCCGGGAACTTGTAAAATTGCCGGACGAGACGGAGTGGGTAGAATTCAAATGTAATAATAAGCAGCCACAGATGATTGGTGAATATATTTCTGCTTTAAGCAATTCAGCAGCATTGTGTGAACGACCGAAAGCTTATTTAGTTTGGGGCGTGGATGATGCAACGCACAGAATTGTAGGCACTGAATTTCAGTATCGCAAAATGAAAAAAGGGAATGAAGAATTGGAAGCATGGCTTTCAAGGATGCTTTCGCCAAGGATTAATTTCCGATTTTTTGAAGTCCCGATGGATGAAGGTATCGTTGTGTTGATGGAGATTCCATGCGCAGAGAAACAACCGGTGCAGTTTGCTGGCGGGGAATATATAAGAATTGGAACGAATAAAAAGAACTTAAAAGAGTATCCGGATAAAGAAAGAGAATTGTGGAGAACATTTGATTCCACCCCGTATGAACTGCGAATAGCAATGGGTAATTTGGATGAGGATGAAATGGTGTCTTTACTGGATTATTCTAAGTATTATGACAAACTTGAAATGCCAATCCCGAGAAATCGTGATAAGGTATTAGAAGATCTGCAACATGAAAAATTTATTAAGAAAAATGATGCCGGTACATGGAATATCACGAATATGGGTGCATTGATGATTGCAAAAGATTTGAAGAAATTTGAATCTTTGCATAGAAGGACTGTCAGAGTGATATGGTATAAAGAAAACTCCAGGCTGGATGCCATAAGAGAAAAAGAATTTTGTGCAGGCTACGTATTTTCGCATGAAGAAATCGTGCAGTATATTATGACAATTATTCCACAGGAAGAAGTTATTGTAGATGCTACGAGGAAATCTGTTGTCAGTTTTCCGGAAATTGCTATCCGTGAGCTGCTGGCAAATGCTATGATACATCAGGATCTTCAGCAAAGGGGTACGAATCCAATGGTGGAGGTGTTTAAAAATCGAATCGAATTTTCAAATGCCGGAGCACCATTGGTGGCAATCGAAAGAATTGTAGACTCGGTGCCAGTATCAAGAAATGAAAATATCGCCGGTTTTATGCACAAATGTGGTATTTGTGAGGAACGTGGAAGTGGTTATGATAAGATTGTTGAAGCAACCGGTAAAAATGAGCTACTTGCTCCGAGAATTGAAAATCAGAACAACCAATTCACTAAGGCAATATTGTTTGCAAAAGTACCATTTGAACTAACTACAAAAGAAGATCGGATGCGAACTTGTTATATGCAGGCATGTCTGGCATATGTTAATTTTGAAGGAATTTCTAATTCGGATATTCGAAAAATATTTGGTTTGGGAGAAAAAGAGAAGGCCAAGGCATCGAGACTTCTTACCAGTGCTGTTGAAGGTGGATATATTAAAGTGATGGACCCGGATACTGCACCAAGATATAAAAAATATATTCCGTATTGGGCATAATTTAAGTTTCGCTAAGTTTCATCAGAGTTGATTCATAAAACAGATGAATGAATAAAAAAGCACTGAAACCAGAGAAATAAAGGTATTCAGTGCTTTTTTTGTGTGCTGAAAGCGAAGGTATAGAATTTTTTTTAATTTCGCTAAGTTTCGCTAAGTATTATATTTTTACATGATAGTTGCTATTTTGATTTCACAATTATGATGTGAACAATCATAATAAAATTTTGCATTGCAGAGTGGAAAGAGCCAAAAACGGTTTACACGTTTGCAAGCTGTAGGGTGCGAAGGCACCCACGGCATGTGAACGAGTAAACCGTTAAATTATGTCAGAAACCGTGTAAGTGAGATGAAAAGCCGGAAAAAAAAGAGGTCATTTGGATGATAAAAAAGGACTGACAGATTATGTATGCAAACAAATAGTCATAGAATGAATCAGAAAATGAAAAATGCCAGCGATAATTTTTTTATCTTTCATAATATAATTGTCAGATGACAAATGGAGTACAATTCATTGTCCGATAGAATGTCGAGAGGCATAAGGGGCAAGACACAGACGTTGTTTTGATGTCAGAAGAGCTGTTGCGTTGTCAACAGTTAAAAAGGACAGTGTTTGCTGTCTGTTCCGTTCGTGAGACGGAAAAGTATGTGGGTATCATACTTAAAACATATACTCTCCGGCAGAAAAGCCGGAATGGATGCTTAGCTGCCATGGCTATAAGGAACATGGCTCAGGGCTCACATACCTGAGACCGTCACTGAACGGCATGAGATGTGATCGCTACCGATCCCGAAAGATTTCTGAATCTAATCGGCTGCAAACGCAAGCAGAAAAATGCGTTAGAAAGTCACACACCAGACTGGTCGACGAAGAGCCGACGTTATGAAATGGTGTTGCGGGAGTCTTTTCAGACATCCTGCGGCAAATTGCTTTAACAAAGAAATACAACGGAAAGGAGGCGAAAAAAATGGGAAAAAGTAAATCCAGGAAATATAAAAAAACACTTCATCAACAAGCCTACAGTCATTTGCAGAAGATGATGGCATTGGGAGAGTCAAAGGAAGAAGCTAAAAAAGAAGGAAAAACAGGCGATAAAATATATTCACCTGAGACATACAAGGTCTATATGAAACATATTAATTATTTTATTCGATGGATCAGAAAAACACATCCGGAAATCACAAGCATGAAAACTGCCAGACGATATGTCAATGAATGGCTGCAGACCAGAGTTGATCAAGAACTGTCTGCCTGGACGGTTCAGACGGAAGCAGCGGCATTGAATAAATATTACGGTATTGCACGGGATGATCCAAAGAGATTTCAATGTCCGAGCAGAAAACGGGTGGATATTAAGCGTAGCCGTGGCGAGAAAGTCAGGGATAAACATTTTTCAAAACAGGCGAATGAGGAATTGATTCATTTTTGTCAGGCTTGTGGTTTTCGGCGGAAGGTACTGGAACATTTACGTGGTGACGACCTGTATGATCGTGCACGAGTGGAACAGAAACTGAAAGATGCCAGAGAAGCAGGAGATATAGCGGTGATTCGTGCATGTGAGGATGCATTAACTTTTTTTCCGGATCAGGATTATTTTATGATTCACCGCCGAGACAAAGGAGGAAAAACAAGAATTTCTCCGATCGTGGGTCCACATAAGCAGGATGTCATTCGGAGAATGCAGAATACCGGTCCTGATGAACTTGTATGGCGGTATGTGAATAAAAACTGTGATGTGCATGGATATCGTGCAGATTATGCAACGTACCTGTACAAGCAGTATGCAAGACCGATAGAAAAATTAGATTATAACCATAAAATCATGTGTGCAGATGGAAAAATGCGGTCAGAGATATATATATGCCGTTCTGATGAAAGCGGAAAAAAGCTTGATCGGAGAGCTGTCCGGATCGTCAGTGTGGCATTAGGACATAACCGGGAGGATACGGCAATTACAACTACATTCGAAATTTATAAGAAATATCAAAACGAGCGGAAAAATTGTAAACGTAAACGCGTAAACGTTTACGAAACATGAGTATCTTTTTGATGAATCATTCGAAAAATAACTGCGGATTATCAACCAGGTGTTGACATTTTAAAAAATTAGTGCAAACATATGTTTGCAAATAAAAATTATACCGAGAGGAGTGATGCCAAACGGCCAGTATTTCGATATTGGACGCCTGTGATATTTTGAAGAAACTGATGTTTTTTCATACGAATGCAGAAGCGTTGTCAATATTGAAATCCGTGCGAAAAAGAAACCATTAGACAGGGTGCTGGATGATATCGACAATATGGAAAAAGAATATTATTTAGCACAACATCCTTATAAAATCTATTATTCACAAAAAGACCAGCGTTACCGTACTTATGTAAAAAATAGTGACGGAAAACGTAAACCGCTGACATCAACATCAAAAGAAGAACTGGAAAAGAAAATAGTAGACTTTTATAAGAAAAAAGAGGAAGCAAAAGTATTAGAACGGCCAACTTTTGAGACATTATATCCCATGTTCATGAAATATAAAGAAAAAGAAACTTCCAGTGCCAATGCACATAAACTGAACTGGGTATGGGAAAAATATTACAAACAGGATGAACTGGTGGCGAAATATCTGGATGAGATTACCGTAGCATTTTTGAAAGAGAGGTTTTTAGATAAGATAGAAACGCTTCATCTTACCAATAAACAGTTTAAAGAGATGAAATCACTTTTAAATATGTTATATGATTACGCCATTGATTCTAATTTAACAAAATACAATGTTTCACGGAATGTCCGCAATATATCTTATAAAAAGTTTGCAGGGTCGAAGAAAAAAACATCGGCAGAGCAGATTTATATGGGAGAGGAAGAGACGTCTGTGATTGAGTTGGCGTTACAGCAGTTTAAGAAAACCAAAAACATTGCATATCTGGCAATCTGCCTGAATTTTACACTGGGATTACGTGTGGGAGAATTGGTTGCGTTGAAAATAACTGATTTTTCTGAGAAAACGGTGCATATCCAGCGGCAGGAGATAAAAAAGTATGTACATGATGAAAACGGAGTTGTACAGCGGTCAGGATATGAAGTAGTTGAACATACCAAATCGCTGGAATCAAACCGTGAAATCGTGCTTACCAGCAATGCAAAATTGTTTTTTGAACTGATCTGTCAGATAAATGATTCGAGGGGATTTCACTCGGAATATTTACTTTTAAACGCGCAGGGAGAACGAATGCATAATGATGCGATTAATAATACACTGCGCCGGATCAATAAAAAAATTGATACATCACAAAAAGGAAATCACAGTATCAGAAAAACGTGTATTTCGAATTTAGCAGCATCGAAGCTTTTGTCAGATGAAGAAATCAGAATGTTTGCAGGGCATAAAGATATTTCTACGACACAGCAGAGTTACATTTTTGCAACGGAACCGCTGGAAGATAGAGTATCTGCCTACGAAGCGGCAATCAGTGGCAAAATGCCGGATGTGAACGTGTTCAAGGGTGTTCAAACAATTTAAAAATAAAAAAAGCGCGGAAGCCTTGATTTATAAGGCTTCCGCACCAAATTAAATAATGCGGAAGATGGGACTTGAACCCACACGATTGCAATAATCACAAGATCCTTAGTCTTGCTCGTCTGCCAGTTCCGACACTTCCGCATTTGTCATTATGTAGTTGTTTCAAACGACTTGATTATAATAACAAAATAAGTAGGAGATGTCAAGCTATATTTAAAAATTATTTAAAAATGCAAAGACATCATCCCAGTATTCATCTCCCAGAAGATACATGGCTTCTCCATGGCCTGCGCCCGGAGCGGTGATTTTTTCTTTGTTATCACCAGGTTTTGCCTGATATAAAGTATCCATCATTTCATATGGAATGAAATCATCGACTGTGCCATGGATGAACAGCATTGGTTTTTCACAGTTTTTTACCTGATCCAGAGCAGATGCTTCTTTGAATGAATAACCGGCTTTTGCTATGGCAAACAGGTTTGCTGTATACATCAGCGGAAATTTCGGCATGCCAAATCGAAGTTTTAATTCACTGGAGAAAATGTCCCATACGCTGGTATAACCGCAGTCTTCAACGAAGGCAACTACCTGATCCGGAGTATCTTCTCCGGCTGTCATCATGGTTGTGGCAGCACCCATGGAAATACCGTGAATAACGATTTTGGCATCGGAATCCTGAGCAATGATCCAGTCAATCCAGGAAAGAATATCTTTTCGGTCTAACCATCCCATTCCAAGATAATTGCCATCCGTATCACCGCAGGCACGAAGATCTGGTGTTAATACCTGATAATTGTGATCGTGATAATGCTGAGCCAGACTGGTTGCACCGAGGTGGTCGCCACGGTAGCCATGCAGGGCAATGACCCAGTCATGGGAGTTGCCATTTGGATAATAGATGCCACTGCAGTGAATATCATCCTCAGATGTGATCTCAACTGTCTGACCGGGATTTTCAGCAAGAAATGTTTCGTTTGCTTCCTGCTGTGCAATTTTTCCTTCTGCAATGGTACGTTCGGTATCATCGGCAGTTTCCGGGATTTCCAGTGCAACAGTTCTATTTCCACCATCACCAGAGCGGCCAATAGAATAATTTACAAGGTAATTTCCGGCAAACAGGGAAATCAGAACGAGCAGAGCAACAAAAATTGCCAGGATGATCAATATGATCTTTTTGATGCTGATTTTTTTCTTTTTTGCTATTTTCATTTATGTAAAAACCTTTCTTTGAAAAATGTTTGATTATCAAACTATTATAATATACATGATTTTAGGAGAATATTCAAGAAAAATAATATTTAAAGTGAAGTAATGTTTTTGGAGTAAATGTGCGTGGACTAACGATAGAAAATTGTGAGATGAATTATAATTTTATGACGACGCAGCAGAGTTACATTTTTGCAACGGAACCGCTGGAAGATAGGGTATCTGCCTACGAAGCAGCAATCAGTGGCAAAATGCCACATGTGAACGTGTTCAAGGGTGTTCAAACAGTTTAAAAACAAAAAAAGCGCGGAAGCCTTGATTATAAGGCTTTTGCACCAAATTAAATAATGCGGAAGATGGGGCGCACGAGATCCGGTGGATCTCGGATTTGCGCCGACCGGAGCGAAGCGGAGATATGAACCTTGGGTTCATGTCTCCGTCCGCAAAAAAGACCCCAACCAAAGGTTGAGGTCTTTTGATGCGGAAGATGGGACTTGAACGAACCTCATAATATTAAAAACCCAAGAAAATATAGGGTTTGTAAACAATATTATCGTTAGCGTGAGATGAACGTGAGATATTACAACATATAGTGAAAGGAAAAATCTAGCACACCTATAAAAATAACAATGTAAGTGTATTGAACATGCAGTATATTTACATTGTTATTTTTTGTCACTCAAACCTAATAAGTAATCAGAAGATACATTATAAAATTTACATAATGCAATAATATATTCTATTGGCATGGGACGTTTATCTAACTCATATTGAGAATAAGTTGTTTGCGCAATGCCTAACATTGTTGCAATTTGGGTTTGAGTCAGATCATTATCTTCCCTTAATGCACGTAATCGCTCTTGGTAAGTCATTCTGTCACCTCTGAAATAGAGTTTATAATAATAGATGTGTAATTATTGATTTTTAAGTCGGAGTGAGTTAAAATTAGAAAGATTAATTTGCACTTTGGAAGGGGAACAAATATGGAAAATTTTTCAGTGTTATTATTTTTTATTAGTATATTGTTGCTAATAGTGTTTTGTGTATTGTTTATAAAAAGCAAAATTAAGAAAACAAATAAGAAAAAGAAATACTTAATCGGAATTTTGATTAGCATAGTACTATTTATTGTTAGCGTTGTTTTGTTTGGCATTTTTGAAACACCAGAAACGAAAGCTGAATATGAAGCGCGACAGGTAGAAAAGCAGTTAGAAAAAGAAGAAAAACAAAAACAGAAGGAAGAAGAAAAAGCAGAACAGAAAAAGCAACAGGCGAAGGAAGAACAAGAAAAAGCAGATCAGAAACAGAAAGAACAAGAGGAAAAAGAACAGGAAAAGCAGAAAGAACAGGAGCAAGAGCAGGAAAAACAGAAAAAAGAAGAAAATCAGAAAACACAGGAAGAGTCGGTACAGAAGAAGGAACAAAAAACAACAGAAAAGACAGATAAAAAGAAAACATCTTCTAAAACAGAGAGTAATGGAAAAGCAAGTGATAAAACAGAACAGAAAATAGAACTTAACTATTTAAAACAATTAAATACACGGGAAAACCCTGTTATGAATGGTACAAGAACCGAAAAAATTGGCACATATGGCTTTATAAAGGCAGAAAAGGATATAATAGAAAAAGAAGTTAGTGATGCTGATTATATAGAGTTTTGTAATGATAGAGTAAAAGATAGCGGATATAATTGGTTTACTATAGATTTTGGAGATGGAACAGGAATAGTATTTACTGGTTGCATTCCCGCTACAGGTACATATGGCTATATAGATCAAGATCGTTGTTTAACAGAAACAATTTATTATATAACAATTAATGAAGATAATACAGTGACTTTATCTGAACCGTCATATTAAACGTAGGAAAGGCTTCTATAATAGAAATATTGTAGGAGTCTTTTTAATGTATGAAAAAGAAAAGTTTTTGGAAGGACCGGTACATCAGATTGTTTACTATCATGATGCCGTTGATAGTCCTTTGTGTACTAGGTTGTAAGGACGATGAGTCGGAAGAAGCGGCTTTTGATCCGAGTAAGCCGATTGTGATTACTGATTTTGAGCCTAAAGAAGGAGGTGTTGGTAATAACTTGATTTTATATGGTGATAACTTCGGTAATGATCCAACCAAGTTAAAGGTTATTATTGGGGGTAAAGAGGCTAATATCATTAATGTTAAGAATCAAATACTGTATTGTGTCGTTCCACGAATGGCTGTGGATGGAGATGTAGAAATCAGTGTTTATGATGGTGAGGGAGAAGAAATAGCCTATGCGGAAGCCGAAGAGAAGTTTACATATGTAAAGCAATGGCTAGTATCAAGATTGGCTGGTCAACGGTTTCAAAATGAAAATGATGCATATGAACAAGATGGCTCTTTTGACGACTGTGGGTGTATTAAAGGGGCAACTTGGTTTTCCTTTGATCCAAAATCTAATTTTGATCATTTATATATGACTGCCTCTGGTGTAGGTTCGTGTCGTTTGATTGATTTGGAGCAAAAGACAGTAACCATGCTTCCTGATTTAGGGAATAAAACAGAACGACCCACTATTATAAATTGGACAGTGGATGAAAATCAAGATATGATTGTGTCTAGAGATTTATCTAATAATGGAGCTGTAAATATCGTTCTTTCTCGTGCTTCAGGTTTTAAAACGAAAACTTTGTTAGAGGACAGTCAACATAAACAAAAAGGAGTGACCGGTGCTTTTGTACACCCCAAGACTGGAACTCTTTATTATACATTATATGAAACTCAACCGATGTGGCGATATGATTTTGCAACAAAAGAATTTACAACTTTTGCCAGTCATATGAGAACTAAAGAAACTTTACGAATGGTGGTACATCCTACGGGGAAATATGCGTATTTATTACGTTTGTATTCTTCTCAGCAAAATAGCTATATTGCACGAATGGATTATAATGAAGTATTGGATAAATTTTCCGAGCCCTATATAATTGCCGGTCATGCTAGTAAAGCTGGATATGTAGATGGAGTAGGAGGAAATGCTCGTGTGAATGGGCCTGGACAAGGCGTTTTTGTAAAAAATGAAGATTATACAGGTGCAGAGGATGAATATGACTTCTATTTCACCGATGAATATAACCATTGTATACGAATATTAACTCCTACAGGTAGGGTAACAACATTTGCTGGACGTGGAAATGGAAGTACAGAAGGAGGATATGCGGATGGGGCATTACGTACAGAGGCGCGTTTCTTTCATCCATGGGCTATTGCTTATGATGAAAAAAGAAAATGTTTTTATGTGGGTGAAAGAGGAGAAAAGCATGATGGAACAAAACAGGCTGTCATTCGTAAAATAGCCCAGGAAGAATAATAAATGATAAACACATATTTTATGATGAGAAAAAATATATTTATATGTATATTGTTGTTACTTTTCTCAATAAGTGCATGGACACAAGAAAGTGTAACAGTAACAGGTATTGTAACTGACCAGAATAAGGAACCCCTGATTGGTGTGAATATTGCTATAGAGAATATGCCCGGATTAGGTGTGATTACTGATCTAAATGGTAGATATAAAATTAAGACTTCTACTTATAATAAACTGGTATTTTCATACATCGGATATGAAACAGTGAATATATTGGTGAAAGAACAACGTGTAATAAATGTAGTCATGAAAGAAGCTTCTGCTACTGTCATTGATGAAGTTGTGATTACGGGTACAGGTGCACAGAAGAAAATAGCTGTTACAGGTGCTATTACTAACGTGGATGTGGATGCTTTGAAATCTGTTCCTTCTACATCAGTGGCAGATGGGTTGGCTG
>ERZ772818.2971-NODE-2971-length-12143-cov-3.294093_pt1 | contig 12143 bp, 8 predicted proteins | sample MGYA00580837_ERZ772818 | MGnify/ENA primary metagenome ERZ772818 (study PRJEB29015, sample SAMEA2737671) | human gut metagenome | biome: human gut; feature: human-associated habitat; material: faeces | place: China | collected 2012 ...
CGGGGAGCCTGTTTTCTGCCCGTGAGGGCAGAAAATGCGGCGGGTGGTGGATGGGAGATGCTGCGCCGATTTGGGTGCGGGGGCCTGTTTGCTGCCAGAGGCAGCAAAGGCGGCACGGGGGATTTTGCCTGTTTGTCGCCGGAGGCGACAAATGCGGCTCGGGAGTGCCTGTTTGCCGTCGAAGAAGGCAAAGGCGGCAGGAGACGGTTGCTTCTTTATTTTTCTGTCAGGTGGGCTTGTTCCATTTTGCGATAGAGGGTGCGGACGCTGATGCCGAGGGCTTGGGCGGCGCGGGCTTTGCCGGCGCTGTCCCAGCCGTACTGATTTAATAGGTCGCGGATGACGCTGCCTTCGGCTTCCTTGAGGGCGGGCAGGGGCTGCTGTTCGAGCTCGCGCAGGAACGAGGGCGGCAGGTCATCGGGCTGGACGATGCTGCCTTCGGCCATGTTGACGCAGTATTCGACGATGTTTTCGAGCTGGCGGACGTTGCCGGGCCAGCTGTAGCGGCGGAACAGCGCGAGCACTTCGTCGCTGAAGCCCTCGACAGCGGCGCCGAGCTGGTGGTTGAACTTCTGCAAAAATGCGGCGAGCAGTTCCGGCAGGTCCTCCAGACGCTCGCGCAGCGGGCACATCTCCATGTCGATGACGTTGAGCCGGTAGAAGAGGTCGGCGCGGAAGTGCCCCTCGGCGATGCGCTGGCGGATGTCAGCGTTCGAGGCCGAGATGATGCGCGTGTTGAGCGGGATGGGGCGCGTGCCGCCCACGCGCTCGAACTGGCGGTCCTGCAAAACGGTCAAAAGCTTTGCCTGCATGCTCATCGGCATCTCGCTGATCTCGTCGAGAAAGAGCGTGCCGCCCTCGGCGAGCTCCATTTTGCCCTGCTTGCCGGATTTGAGCGCGCCGGTGAACGCGCCGCCCTCGTAGCCGAACAGCTCGCTTTCAAAGAGCGTTTCAGGGATGTTGGCGCAGCTGATGATGACAAACGGCTTGTCGCGGCGGTTGCTCTCGTAGTGGATGGCGCGGGCGAGAAGGCCCTTGCCCGTGCCGGTCTCGCCGGAGATGTAGACCGACGAGGAGCTGTTGAGGATTTTGTTCATCCTGCGGCGGACGCTCGCCATCTGCGTGCCGCTGCCGCGCATGCGGCTGGCGTCGACATGGCGCGTGGGGGGCAGGATGGGGCCGGACTTGGCGCTCAGGCGCAGGGCCGCGCCCTCGCTCGAGCCGTCCGCGCCCAGAATGGGGACGGATGTGATCGTGAGCTCGCAGTCAGAGCGCAGCGAAACGCTCCGATTCTGCACCGGCTGCGGGCTGAGCACTTCGGCGCTCAGCTCAGGCGGGAGAAAGTCGTGGATCGAGGTCAGGCAGCTGCCGCTGAGCATCGCGAGCGCGGGGGCGTTGCTCGCGGTGATCTCGCCGCGGGCGTTCACAAGAAGAAGCCCCTCGGACACGAGCGACGTGAGCGCGGTGAACTGCTTTTCAAAGACCGAGGCGTCGCCCGCGTGGGCATTTTTAATGAGCATGGCCAGAAGGTCGGAAAAATCGACCATGATGCGCTCGAAGTAGTCCATCTGCTCGGCGATGCGGTCGTGCGCGCTCTCGGAGAACGCGGAAAACGACAGAACGCCGACGGGTGTGCCGTCGATGACGATGCGCTTTAAGAGTTCGAGCGTCGCCGGACAGTTGCCGCTGAAGCGGCAGCCGATGCACGAGCGCATCTCGCCCGGGCGAAGGACGATGACCTCGTCGTTTTCGATGACTTCCATAATGGACGGCTTGTGCACCGCCGTGCCCTTGCGCTCGAGATACCCCTTGCTGCCCGTGACCAGCACGGCGGAATCGTCAAAAACAGCCCCTTCTATATTAAATAAGTGATGAATAATCTGCAAAACCTGCGAAATCTCCGCATGATACAATGTCAGATCCATAAAAAAGCCTCATTCCTATCTGATCTCTGGGTCAGTATAGCAAGGTTTAGCAGGAAAAGCAAGAAAAAACGACATGAGTTTGACACAAATGTCTGTCACATTGACACAGATGGCAGAAAAATGACAGATTTTGACAAATCAAAAATAGAAAACGGAATACTTGAGATGAAAAATCCGAAGGCAATATTCGCGGTTTTCTATGAGGAATGTATGATTATTTGGATTGATATTTGTCTTTTACGACAAATATTTACTTTACTTGACAAAAGCGACAAAAGTTGGTACACTTTTTGCTTGTAGGAAACCGGTAAGTAAAGCGCCGCGTGAAACCGACGCTGACATTTGAAAGGAGTCCATACCATGATCCAGAAATCTGATCCGTTAAACCTGATCGGCAAAGTTGCGGTCATCACGGGCGCCGGTTCCGGCATCGGCCTCGGTGTTGCTCAGATGCTGTCCGCCTACGGCGCGGCTGTCGCCATCGTCGACGTGAGCCCCAAATCTGAGGCTGCCGCGCAGGAGCTGCGCGACGCCGGCCGCAACGCCGCGTTCTTCCAGTGCGACGTGACGAACGAGCAGAGCGTGATCGACACGGTCAACGCCATCGTCGCCAAGTTCGGCCGCATTGATATTCTGCACAACAACGCCGGCGTGACGGTGCGCAAGTGCATCGACGAGCTGAGCGAAAAAGAGTGGGACTTCGTTCTTGACGTGGGTCTCAAGGGCCTGTTCCTGATGAGCAAGCACGTCATCCCCGAGATGCGCAAGGTCGGCGGCGGCTCCATCGTCAACACCGGCTCCGGATGGGGCCTCAAGGGCGGCGACCAGGCGGCTGCCTACTGCGCCGTCAAGGGCGGCATCGTCAACGTGACGCGCGCCATGGCCATCGACCACGGCAAGGACAACATCCGCGTCAACTCCATCAACCCCGGCGACACCGTGACCGCCATGATGATCAGCGAAGGCCGTCAGACCGGCGAGATCAAGAGCGACGCCGATATCGACGAGTTCCTCAAGTCCTGCGGCAGCGGCCGTCCGCTCGCCCGCATCGGCCAGCCGGAAGACATCGCCAAGGGCGTGCTGTTCCTCTGCTCCGACCTCGCCTCCTGGATCACGGGCGCGGCGCTCGTCGTGGACGGCGGCGGCATTGCCTAAAGATAACCATAAATAAGAAAGGATAACTGTAATGAGTGTGAAAGGCTTCAAGAGCCATCCGTACATCCCGAACTCCGTTCCCGAAGTGGAGCAGGAGATGCTGCACGAGATCGGCCTGAACTCTCTCGAGGAGCTGCATGAAGAAGTCCCCGACGAGATCATCCTGAAAAACGAAATGAACCTGCCCGAGGCGTTCGGCTCCGAGTACGAGCTGCGCCGCCACGTCGAAAAGCTGCTCAAGAAGAACAGCTCCTGCGACGATAACCTCAACTTCCTCGGCGCCGGCTGCTATCAGCACTATGTGCCCGCCATCTGCGACGAGATCAACGGCAAGGGCGAGTTCCTGACCGCTTACGGCGGCGAGAGCTACAACGACTTCGGCCGCTTCCAGAGCCTCTTCGAGTATGAGAGCCTGATGGCCGAGCTCCTCGACATGGAAGTCGTCAACGTCCCGACGATGGACTACTCCCAGGCCGCTTCCACCGCTATCCGCATGGGTTCCCGCGTGGCCAAGCGCACCGGCGTTCTCGTTCCCGGCTCGATGGACCGCGAAAAGCTCGCCGTCATTAAGAACTACTGCACGCCCGACCTCACGATCGAAGAGGTCAAGTGCGACGAAAAGACCGGCTGCATCGACCTTGCTGACCTCAAGAGTAAGCTGAATGATTCCATCGGCGTCGTCTATTTTGAGAACCCCAACTACTTCGGCGCATTCGAAGTCGACTCCCGCGAGATCGCGAACGCCGCGCATGACGCGGGCGCGCAGTGCGTCGTCGGCGTCGACCCCATCTCCCTCGGCGTTGTGGCCGTGCCCCGCAGCTACGGCGCAGACATCGTCTGCGGCGATCTGCAGCCGCTCGGCATCCACATGAACTACGGCGGCGGCCAGTCCGGCTTCATGGCCACGATGGACGACCCGACCTACGTTCTCGAATTCCCCTCCCGACTCTTCGGTATCTGCCGCACCAACACCGAGGGCGAGTACGCCTTCGCCGACGTTGCGTATGACCGTACCTCGTTTGGCCATCTGCGCGACAAGGCCAAGGAATATGTCGGCACGCAGACCGCTCTCTGGGGCATCACCGCGGGCGTTTATCTCGCGACCATGGGCCCCGAGGGCATGAAGGAAGTCGGCGAGACCATCATGCAGAACGCCCAGTACGCTGCAAGCAAGCTCGCCACTCTGCCGAATGTGTCGCTGCGCTTCGAGACTCCGTTCTTCAAGGAGTTCGTGCTTGATTTCAACAAGACCGGCAAGACGGTCAAGGAGATCAACAAGGCGCTGCTCGAAAAGCACATCTTCGGCGGCAAGGATCTCTCCGGTGATTTCCCCGCGCTCGGCCAGTGCGCCATGTACTGCGTGACGGAAGTCCACACCAAGGAGGATATCGACACTCTCGTCTCCGCGCTGAGCGAGATCCTGGGTTGAAAGGAGAGGAAAGAACATGAAAAAGATCGATAGAAGCTCCAAGGTTCGCACCGGTTTCCATCAGGCAAAGTGGGACGAACCCGTCATTTTCGAACTGAGCAAGCACGGCGAGCGCGGCATCCTTGTCAACAAGGCTGACCCCAAGGTCGCCGAGGCTGTGGAAGGCGTGAACGCGCTGCCCGAGTTCCTCAAGCGCAAGGAAGCCCCCGCGCTGCCTGAGATATCCCAGCCCCGCGTGCTGCGCCACTACGCGCGCCTGGCGCAGGAGACCCTCGGCGCCGACGTCAACATCGAGATCGGCCAGGGCACCTGCACCGTCAAGTACAGCCCCAAGGTCAACGACCAGCTCGCAAACCTCCCGCAGATGCGCGAGATGCACCCCCTGCAGGACGAAAGCACCTGTCAGGGCATCATGGAGATCATGTATAACACCGGCAAGTACATGTGCGAGATCTCCGGCATGGACCGTTTCTCTTTCCAGCCCAGCGGCGGCTCCCAGGGCATCCTGGGCATGGCGTCCCTCGTGTACGCCTACTACAAGTCCCGCGGCGAAGAGAAGCAGCGCAACGAGATCATCACCACGATCTACTCTCACCCCTCCGACGCTGCGGCCCCGCACGTCAAGGGCTTCAAGATCATCTATCTGCATCCGGATGAGAATGGCTATCCCGACTACGAGGCCTTCAAGGCGGCTGTCAATGAGCACACCGCGGCCTTCTTCGTCGCGAACCCCGAGGACACCGGCGTTTACAACAAGAATGTGCTGAAGTTCACCAAGCTCGTCCACGAGGCGGGCGGCCTGTGCGCTTACGACCAGGCGAACGCCAATGGCCTTCTCGGCGTGACCCGCGCGCGCGACGCCGGCTTTGATATGTGCTTCTTCAACCTGCACAAGACCTTCTCCACCCCGCACGGCTGCGGCGGCCCCGCCTGCGGCGCTGTCGGCTGCTCGAAGGAGCTCGAAAAGTTCCTGCCCGCGCCGCTGATCGGCTTCGACGGTGAGAAGTATTTCTACGATTACGAGACCACGAGCAACCCGTCCGCCATCGGCAAGATCCGCGAGTTCAACGGCGTTGCGCCGGTCGTGCTCAAGGCCTATGCCTGGATCCGTTCCATGGGCCCCGACGGCCTGTATCAGGTCGCCAAGACCGCAGTCCTGAACAACAACTACATGTTCAAGAAGCTCATGGAGCTCCACTGCGTGGACGCGCCCTACATCCCCGGCAAGCAGCGCATCGAGCAGTGCCGCTACACGCTCGAGACCCTCGCCAAGGAGACTGGCGTCGGCACGGCGGACGTGCAGCGCCGCATGATGGACTTCGGCATGCACTATTGGCAGAGCCATCACCCGTATTACGTCCCCGAGCCGATGACGCTCGAGCCGACCGAGACCCCGTCCAAGGAGGATATCGACGAGTACATCGAGACCCTCAAATACGTCTTCGACGAGGCCTACAACGATCCTGAAAAGGTCAAGAACGCGCCGTATCAGAGCGTCTGCCACCAGCTCGACGAGTCCAACATGGACGATCCCGAGCAGTGGGCCGTGACCTGGCGCTGCTACCTCAAGAAGTTCCAGTGAAACACTTAGGCTTGATCGTCAACCCCATCGCGGGTATGGGCGGAAGCGTAGGATTAAAGGGCACAGACGGCGTGGCAGCGGAAGCTGCCCGCCTCGGCGCCGTCCGTCATTCTGGAGACCGCGCGCAAAAAGCCCTGTCTGAGCTCCTGCCGATCAAAGATGACCTCTGCGTGCTCTGCGCAAGCGGAGAGATGGGCGAGGCGCTGGCGCGAAAGCTCGGCTTCCCCAACGTGCAGGTCGTTTACCGCAGCGAGGGAGAGACGACAGCCGACGACACCATCCACGCCGCCCGCGCGATGGAGGGGGCGGACCTTCTGCTCTTCGCCGGCGGCGACGGCACCGCGCGCAACATCTATGAAGCGCTGGGGGAGAAGACCGTTGCCATCGGTATCCCCGCGGGAGTGAAGATCCACTCACCCGTGTACGCCATCCGCCCCGAGGCGGCGGGAAAGCTCGCCCTCCGGTATCTGGAGGGCAAATGCCGCCGCACGCAGGAGGCGGAGGTCGTGGACATCGACGAAGCGGCGTACCGCGACGGCCGCGTGAGCACGAGCCTATACGGCTACCTTATGATCCCCGACGAGCGCGACTACATGCAGCACGGTAAGGCTCCCTCGCCCGTGAGCGAGCACGCCCAGCAGGAGAGCATCGCCTGCGACATGGTCGAGCGCATGCTGCCCGACACCTATTATCTGATCGGCCCGGGCTCCACCACGCGCACGCTGATGGACGAGATGGGCCTGCCCGATACGCTGATCGGCGTCGATCTTGTCTGCAACAAAAAGATCGTGCAGATGGACCTGAGTGAGCAGGAAATTTTGAAGCGGCTGGATGAAAAGCCGACGCACCTTATTCTGACGCCCACCGGCGGGCAGGGTTACCTGCTTGGCCGCGGCAACCAGCAGCTCAGCGGCAGAGTCGTGAAAAAGATCGGAAAAGAGAACATCCACGTTCTCGCCACGAAAGAAAAGCTGTTCCACCTGATGGGCCGCGCCCTTCTGGTGGACACCGGCGATGAAGAGGCGGACAGACTGCTCTGCGGCTATACCCGCGTGATCGTGAGCTACCACGAAGAGCAGATGTGCCGCATCGCCACGGAATAAATCCCCATTGAATCCCTGAGGACATCAGATCATCAGTTGAAGAAAGGATGAGTAATTATGTTAAAGCAGGATTATCATTTTGAGTCCCGCGCGCTGTATCCGGAGCTGAAGGGCAAGCGCGTGGTCGTGACCGGCGGCGCCTCCGGCATCGGCAAGGCCACCGCCAAGCGCTTCGTGCTCGAGGGCGCGAAGGTCGTCGTCTTCGACTACAACGAGAAGGCGTTCGATGCGCTCAAGCAGGAGATCCCCGGCCTCGCCGGCGCGGTCAAGGTCGACGTCAGCAGCGAAGAGAGCGTCAAGAATGCGTTCGCTGAGATGGACAAGATCCTCGGCGGCATCGACATCCTGATCTCCAACGCGGGCATTTCGATCCGCAAGAAGTTCATCGAGACCGACTTTGCCCAGTGGAAGCGCGTGATGGGCGTCAACCTTGACGGTATGTGCCTTTGCATCATGGAGGCCCTCAAGCGCATGAAGCAGGACAAGAGCAAGGAAAATCCCGGCGTCATCCTCTGCACCGCTTCGACGAACGGCATGGAAGGTCGCCCGTTCTACACCGACTACAACGCCTCGAAGGCGGCAGTCATCAACCTCGTCCGCTCCGTGGCTCTCGAGCATGCGCCGTGGATCCGCTGCAACTGCATCTGCCCGGGCTACGTCCTGACCCCGATGCAGGAGGCCGAGTACACGCAGGAGATGTTCGACGAGTGCAACAAGGGCATCCCGATGCAGCGTCACGCCGACCCCGCGGAGGTCGCCGCACTCTATGCGTTCCTCGCTTCCGACGAGGCCAAGTACATCACCGGCCAGCACATCCCCCTGGACGGCGGCGAGACCGCGTAAATCGCATCATCCCATCTCACTCTTTTCCCAATTTCGAAGAGAACGCGCACAGGGCGCGGAGAAAATCGCAAAGATCTTCCTGATAACATCCAAAAATAAGAACGTTCAAACTGAGGCTTTTTTAGTCTTTTACCGCGGACCCTCATGCATTTTTGATGGAAACGGACGCCGGACGGCGCGAGCCGTCCGGCCCCGCGATTCCAAATCTATAAAATTTGCTGTGTTGGCATGAGGGACATGAAAGAAAGGATCTGGAAACATGGAAGAAACTAAAACTTATTTTACCCCGAAACTATGGGTGGCACTTGCCTCTATGGTATTTCTGATCGCGGCCATGTGCTGCGCGATCTTCATCACCGGCCAGCAGCTCCACATCACAATGATGGTCTGCATGGGCTTTACGATCCTCCTGCTCAAGCTCACCGGCTGCCCCTACAAGTACATTGAAGAAGCGATCCTGTACGGCGGCAAGCTGCTCATCCCCACGCTGGTCATCCTTTACTGCATCGGCGCTCTGATGGGCTCCTGGATCGCCGGCGGCACCGTTCCCATGATCATTTTCTGGGGCCTGAAGCTCATCAACCCCAGCTGGTTCCTGCTCACGGCCATGATCGCCTGCATCATCACGGCGATGGCCACGGGCTCTTCCTGGTCCACCGCGGGCACCGTTGGCGTTGCGCTGATGGGCGTCGGCATGGGCCTTGGCATCAACCCTGCGCTCACCGCGGGCGCGGTCGTCTCCGGCGCGGCCTTCGGCGATAAGATGTCTCCGCTGTCCGATACGACCAACGTTGCTCCCGCCGTTGCGGAAGCAGACCTCTTTGACCACATCAAGGCGATGGTCACCACCGGAGGCCCGGCGATCGTGCTGGCAGGCATCGGCTTCGCCGTCCTCGGCCACACCTCCGCCGCAGAGGTGAGCAGCGAAACGGTCGACCAGATCCTCACCTCCCTTGATGAGATGTTCAACCTGAACTTCATCACCCTCATCCCCATCATCCTCGTTCTCGTGCTCGCGTACCTCAAGATGCCCGCATTCCCCACGCTGCTCATTTCCGGTCTGAGCGGCGCAGTGATCGCCGTTCTGGTTCAGGGCGTCACCATCCCCGAGATCATGTCCATTATGGAAAACGGCTTTGTCAGCTCCACCGGCATGTACGATATCGACAAGCTCCTCTCCCGCGGCGGCATGTTCGCCATGAACTATACCGCAAGTCTGAGCGTCATCGTTATGGTCTACGGCGGCATCCTTGAAAAGTGCGGCATCCTCGATGTTCTGCTCGACAAGATCAAGGGCCTGACCCGTACGGTCGGCACGCTCGTTCTCACCACCGTCGTGGTCGAGATCTGCCTCAACCTCGTCACCGCCAGCCAGTACATGACGCTGATCCTCGGCGGCAAGCTGCTGATGCCTGCCTACCGTGAGAAGGACTTGCTGCCCCAGTGCCTGTCCCGCACGCTGGAAGACTCCGGTACCGTCACTTCGCCGCTGATCCCGTGGAACCTCTGCGGCGCGTTCATTTCCGCGGCGCTCGGCGTGGGCTGCTTTGAGTATCTGCCCTACGCGCTGTTCTGCTGGCTCTGCCCGCTGATCGCCGTGATTTGGGGCTTCCTCGGCAAGTTCCAGTGGAAGACCGGCGAGATTCCCAGCAAGAAGACCTACCGCCCCGTCGACGCGACGGTCGAGGCGGCCAAGAAGTAAGATCAGGACTCACTTTCAAATAGGTTTCAAAAAACCGCGAGAGAGCGGGTGCGGAGAAGCAATCCTCCTCCGCACCCCAAACTCGTCTTTTGGCATAAACGCATGAAAGCGTTTTGCCGCCCGATTTTAGATCAGAAAGGACGAAACAGGCTATGAAGATCGGCTTTATCGGCACGGGCAACATGGGCGGCGCGCTCGCCGTCGCCGCCGCGAAGAGCGGCGAAGCGGAAGTGCTGCTCGCCAACCGCACAAAGGCAAAGGCTGAGGCACTCGCAGAGCGCATCGGCGCCGCCGTGAGCGGCAACGGAATGATCGCAGAGGAAGCGGATCACATTTTCCTCGGCGTGAAGCCGCAGATGATGGCCGGCATGCTCGAGGGCATCGCCCCCGCGCTCAAGGTGCGCAAAAATGCGCCGCTGCTCATCAGCATGGCCGCGGGACTGACCATCCAGCGCATCCGCGAGCTTGCGGACGGGGACTATCCCGTCATCCGCATTATGCCGAATATGCCCGCCGCCGTGGGCGAGGGCGTCATCTTCTACGACCTGAAGCGTCTGAACATCGGCATGCACAACGGCGACACCGGCACGAACGCTCCCCCGATGGCCCAGCTTTCCACGGACGGACGCGCCCCCTGGTGGAACTGCGTGTTCCCGCTGAACGCCGTACAGCAGAATAAGGCGCTTGCGGGCAAGAACAACCCCAACCCGACCCAAACGGTCAAGTCTGTTAAATAAAAAACATCGCTATTTATGAAAAGTATAAAAATATTCTTTCTGGCGACTGTCGCCATCGTCGCGGGGCTGTTCACGGCCTGCAGCGACGATGACTTCAAAGCAGGTCCCGAGGTCGACGGCGCACAGGTCTACTTCCCCGAGAATGTGACCACCCAGCATAGCATCAGCGACGACGTCTCCTCCATCGCCATCCCGGTAAAACGCATCGCCAAGGACGAGGCGCTGACCGTAGCGGTTCTCGCCAGCGACGAGTCGGGTCTGTTCACCATTCCGTCGTCGGTATCGTTCGCAGCCGGCAAGGAGACTTCCGAACTGCTGATCACCTTCGACCGCACCAAACTCGAAGACGGCAAGGAATACCCCCTTTCGTTCCTGATCAACGACGAGGACAACACGACGCCCTACGGCAACCGCAGCCTCGATATTACGGTTATGCCCTGGCCGTGGGTGAAAATGGGAACCGGCAAATTCCGCGAAGGCTGGTTGAGCGATGTATTCACCGGCAATATGTTCGAAATCGATGTCACGGTACACAGCCATAAGTCGAAAGAAGGTATCTACATGGTTGAAGAGATGCTCGGCTGGCCTTATATGACCGAATTCTTCGGAGCTACGCAAGAGGAGCTTTCGGAGCAGTTCAGCTACACTCCGTCCAATATCGTCATCGATTGCAGCAATGCGACTCAAGTGACGATTGAAGAACAATGGTCGGGTATTACCGAAAACAGTAACGGTTACGGAAACTTTATGATCGCCTCGGCGGAACCCGGCACATTGGTCAACGGCGTCATCACCTTCCCGAAGGACGGATTGACCGCAAAACTCGTCGGATTGGATCGCGAATTTCCCGCTAACAGTCAAGGTACGTTCCGCATCATGCTGCCGGGCGCCGAAATAGTCGACTATACGCTCTCCGCCGTATACGACGGCATGAAGGTCAGCGCCGACGGAGAGACGGCGAGCGCCGTCATCGACTTCACCTACGGCGCCGACGTTACGAACATCCGCTATGTTCTCGTCGAAAATGAATTGACCGAGGCCGAAACCGCTACGCTTGTCGCAGCGATCGCCGACGGATCAGCCGAGAACATCAACGAGTTGCAGGACTTCACCGTAGGCGGCGAGAAAGTCTCCGCCGAAGCCGTACTGCCTGGACCCGGAACCTATACCGTAGTCGCCTTGCCCCTTGACAAAGCGCAAAAACCGGTTTCCGGCGAAGCTTCCGCAGCATCGTTCTACTTCCCGGGCATAGGAGGGACCTCGGTTCCCAACGACATCGCCGGCTCGCTCTATAAAGTCAGCGCCTATCCCGATGCCGCAGCATATGTATCGGAGTATCCCGATTACTCATCGGCCGTGTACGAGATCACCGGCACGGAGATGAAGAAGATCAAAACCTACTTCAACAAAACTTCCATAATCGACAATATCGAGATTCAAACCGGAGGCCTGACCCTGCAGGATGTAGTCGATAAATACGGTAAAGAACTCAATGCCGATGCGATGGAAGAACTCGCAACGACCGGAAAATATTGGGACATAATGATCAATCTGACACCGGGCGCATCCTATACGCTGGTTGTCGAAGCAACGAACAACTACGGCAAGAAAAAACTGATCGTGTGCGAACCGTTCGTGACGGACATACCGCCCTATACCGGAGAGTT
>ERZ772818.2972-NODE-2972-length-12137-cov-5.371876_pt1 | contig 12137 bp, 10 predicted proteins | sample MGYA00580837_ERZ772818 | MGnify/ENA primary metagenome ERZ772818 (study PRJEB29015, sample SAMEA2737671) | human gut metagenome | biome: human gut; feature: human-associated habitat; material: faeces | place: China | collected 2012 ...
CAAAAGCCCGCCCCTTCAGAAACTCCCGGCAGAACGCCTTGAATTCCCTCATCCGTCCGTTCAGCGGAATCAGATCGAACGCATAGCCATACCGGTGGGCAGAAGTCACGCTTCCCCCTACCGCCCGGTTCAGTTCCCGACAGCGGTACCCCGATGAAATCCGGATGGCGGGCGTTCCCCATCCCTGCTTCCGCGAACAGGCTTCCCATGCCTCCCGCAGCGAGTCCAGCAAACTCTCCACACTCTCCGTGATATGCGCCTCTATTTCCGGTGAAGGCGTGTTGTCAATCCCTCTTTCCCGGGCAACCTTTGAGTGGATGCACTCTTCCATGGTGAAATACTTCATAGCATTTATCTTTAAGATTCATGTTCTAAAGATAACAAGAAAAGATCAGATTTGCAACACTTTATAAAGAAAATCCGCTTAGTCCCTGCGGAAAATATCCCGCGTGTACACCTTGTCCTTCACGCTGTCCAGACAGTTGTCATAGCGGTTGGCAATGATGGCCTGACTCTGCTGCTTGAATGCTTCCAGATCATTCACCACCTTCGAGCCGAAGAAGGTACTTCCGTCTTCCAGCGTCGGTTCGTAGATGATCACCTGCGCCCCTTTCGCCTTGATACGCTTCATCACGCCCTGGATGGAACTCTGGCGGAAATACTTTTCCCCCAATTAGGCCTTTTCTTTTAGAATATTCATTAAGAATAAAGTATTACCGATGATATATCTCCGCCACATTCTTTTCGGTTCTTTAATCAGGCGGTACAACCATTCCAGACTATGCTCCTGCCACCAAAGCGGAGCACGCTCCACCGTACCGGCAAAGAAGTCAAACACCGCACCGATATTGCCTACATGACAGTTCACCTTCAGATCCTTCCAGTGCTGATACGTCCATTTCTCCTGTTTGGGAGCTGTCATACCGATCCAGAGCAAATCCGGATTGGCCTGATTGATGGCTTCTATAATCTTCCGGTTATCTTCGTCACTGAACTCCGGCTTGTAGGGAGGTGAATAAGATTCTATCTGAATATTGGGATACACCACCTTCGCCTTTTCTTTGATGAGTGCCAGTACCTTTTCGCTGCTACCCATAAAGAAACACTTACCTCCGGTCTGGTTCAGCCGGTTCATTTCAAATTCAAAGAGATCCCATCCGGCAATACGTTCTCTAGGTTGTGATTTTGCCTTCAGCCAACGGCACGCCATCACGATGCTTGCACCATCGGGAATCAGTACATCTCCTTTTATCAAGGCCTCTGCAAAGGCAGCATCCTTCAAAGCCGTATTGTATGAATGGGCATTGATCGTATTTATGAGCAATTTACCCCCTGGCAGAGCATTCAACGACACTCTGCTTTCAAGGATATTCAAGTCTTTCAGTCTCAACATATCCGTATGATAAGATTTACAAATAACAATCTGGATTTCAATCAATTTCTGGAACCAGAAATCTCCTGAAGAATATCTCTTAATTTACATTCAAATTTATTCAATGTAAATTCACGATTCAGTTTTTCTTTTCCTGCGATCCCCATCGCCTTGCAAAGAGCCGGCTGCTCCATGAATATTTCAATCTTTTCAGCTAAAGCCTGTGGATTTTTTCTCTCTACTACATAACCTGTTTTTCCATCATCTATCACAGTTGATACTCCTCCTTCATTCGTTGATATACAAGGTATATTATACTCCATTGCTTCTAAAAGAACAAGTCCAAAAGTCTCATTATGATAGTAAGTTGGAAACACAAAAATATCAGCTATTTGAAAAAACTCAACCTTTTCATCTCCATACTTTGCCCCGTATGCTGATACATAATCTATCAAATCAAGCTGCTGTATTTTCTGTCGAAAATCATACTCTGAAATATCACTCCATTTACCCACAAAGTGGCAATGGAACTTCTTCCCTTTTTCCTTCAGAATCCGACAGGCTTCCACCAAATCCCAAACCCCTTTAGCCTCCATCATATTAGAAAGGAAAAGGATATTAAATCCCTCGTGATTGATACGAGCAGGCAACTCCTGTTGAATCGGTATTCCATTGGGACAGAAATATACATCTTTTTCTTTCACATATTTGCAGACATCCTGATAAAGTGGTTTGGCCAGAAGGATAACTTTCAGTTTCTTAAAAAAATGTAGATATAACCAATTATCCAATATTCTATTTTGACGGGCTGCCACTCCTTTATTGTGGTAATGCACAACCACCTTCTGCTTCATTGCTTTCAACATCATGACCACAACAAAGTCTTTATAGAAAGCTCCTCCCTTAGCATTGGGAGTTACATAGCAGAGATCAGGTTGGAACACTTTTACTTCTTTCCGGATCCTTCCTAACTGCCGAATAAAATCCCGCAACTTGCGTATCCCCCCCTTTCCGATATCCTGCAAATTCTTCGCTAACGTCAGGTTGAAATATCGGCAATCGAAAACCTCATTTATTACCAAACTGTCATGAATATACTTCCCCATCATGGCTGCTCCGTGTACAGGAGGAGGAAGATGAAGAATAAATAAGATTTTAGATTTCATAATAATTTTGATAAATATTCTAAATATTTTTCAGTAATAACATCCCATCTAAAAGTATCTCTTTTTTCATAGTTATAATCTCCAGATTGTCTAATTTTATTAGGGTTGTCATGAAAATAAGATAGGATACCTACTAGTTCTTCTTGAGTTTTAAAATATCGCCCATTTTTTTTATCAACAATAATATCCGGTGCAACTCCAACCTTTGTCGTAATAATATTCAGTCCTAACACATATGGTTCTACTATACATTGTCCAAATGTTTCACTAGAACTTGCTATTATTGCAGTGTTACACTGTTCATATAAATGAAGTATTTCTTTTTTTGTAACTCGCCCTGGAAAAATGATTTGTCCGTCTAAATTTAATAAATTAGACAATTTTTTCATTTCTACTAGAAACTCGCCATCTCCGGGAAGATATAGAATAGAATCTTTATCTTGAACCTTTTGAGTATATTGAGCAAATGCTTTTATTACAAGATCCTGATTCTTTCCAATGCGGAATTGTGCAGGATAAATAAGTTTTAGACTGTCACATATTAATGTCTGTTTTTGAGTAGAAAAAAAATTATTATCAATTCCTAAGGGTAATATAATAATCTTATAGGATAATATTTGAAATTTATTTTTTAAAGAAGAACAAGTGCAGATTATCTTATCTACAAATAGTCCTAAAACTATAGTAAGCAGTAAAAGAGCAATATTTTTTTGATATTTTTTGTTGTTTCTATATCCATGTACTGTATATACAATCTTAGTTTTTTTTCTACACCTCAGCAAGTATTTTAGGTATACTATAAGACCTAATTCCCAATTAGTTTGTACATGAATTACATCTATATTTTCTTGCTCAATTATATCTTTTAAAATTTTAGCTTCACTTTTAAAAGAGTGATGCCCATATATTCCCGGTAAAATAGTATAAGGCACTGATAATTCTTTAATCTTATTGGTTAATCCATCTTCCTGATCAATATCGCTAAGTATAACATAAACAGACTTATGTTTCTCATATAATGCAGATATCTGATCTATCAGTAGACTTGAGTTACCTAATCCACTCTCAGCAAAAAATAGAATTTTCATAACAATTTTGATTTTCTAATAAATAATAGTGTAACTAAATAAGTTGTAGCTAATGGACTGGTATATGCATGGCCACCATATATTGAATGTCCAATGTAAATACCTAAAGCAAGGCAAAACCAATAATAATATAATTCCTGAGTTCTAAAAAAAAACTTGACTCCCTTTATTAAATATTTTAATGAAGGAAATATAATTGCAAAAGTCAATATGATACCATAGGTTCCAACAAGATCATATGGATCTACCTCAACTCCTTTCATCTTTCCAAGATGTGTTTGTTGTGCAACCATAGAGCTAAATAATGCACTTTTTCCCCATAACCAATCAAAAATATTGAACGATGATAAAGCATGGTTACCTGCTTCTATTAAATAATCTCTTCCAGATATTTCTGTTAGATTACTCCCTATATCAGCATATTTCACAGATAAATAAGGATCATTTATGATTATATCAATTATTTTACTAATGGCAAAACTTATTATTAATCCACCAATAATAAGAGTTAGCAATTTATTTTTTTTACTAGCCTTATAATCAGAGTACGGAATAGCTAAAATTGAGATAAATAAAAAAAACAAAATAACTCCAGCTCCTAGCATAGTAGTCATGCTACCTATAAGGGTTAAAGATATAGATATAATACTTATTGAAATAAAATAAAATGTTTTTTTAGTTATTTGAAAATAGTAGCATGCCATTATATTCATTAGAAGCATACTAAGTCCTAAATCATTTATAGCAATAAACAACCCTCTTGTTCCATAAAAATCATCACCATAAGATGATATTCCTGTTTTAAATATAAAACAATAAATAATAACAATTGCTGCTCCTACACCATATAAAATAGAATATTTTGCCACTCTATCTTGTAAATTTCCTTTTAATCCATTTAATATTATATACACAAAAACTGCATATATTATTTTAAAGAATGAAGAGATTTCTGAAGTTGTAAAATACCCCATACAACATGAATAAATTAAATGAATTAAATAAGCACCAATTAACAAATAGAGATAATCTTTTATTTTACTTTTTTTTATGAATCTAAAAGAATATACAATTACACATCCTCTATATAAAATACCTATTGGTGTTTCAAATCCTAATTTTATTTGAAATAAACCATTTAAACAATCAATAACTAATGGGAATAATAAGATTAGAAATAAAACAAAAGACTTCCTGTTAATAAAAGTAGTCATTTCATTTGAAATAATAATTTATTAATACTTACTGGTAATTTATTTACTAAATATTTGATGGTAACTTTAGGATTTAACAACATCCTACACTTAGCTTTATTTAAATTATCAAAATCTTTTTTCACCTGTGTGAGTAATTCAAAACGTGTTTTATTATCAATATCAAATTGTGGAGATAATATTTTTCGTATTAAATGGTAGAATGAAGTAACAATAAAATCTGTATAATTTATCTTATCAAGATTTTTATATTGCAAAATAGATTTTGCATTTTCATAGACTATATATTTACTATCAAGTACATGTTTCATCGTAAGTTTAGAGGTTATAGCTCCAGTTTCTCTAATTTTATATTTATAAGTTTTATATGGGCAATATACCATATTTTCTGCACAAAGAGCTAACTGTAATGAAAATCGCTCATCTTCATGTAGATAATGCTCTAGAAACCATAATTGATTTTTTACAAAAAATTTTTTATTAATAAGTTTATTCCAAGCCATCATATACCACTTACTTTCTATATAATCATTCAATATTTGAATATTGTTAGTGATTACTTTATGTTTCAAAAAATTATATGACAAACTTTTTTTTGTAGAATTTACTAATTGGATATTGCCAATAATAAAATCCACTTGTGGATATTCCTCTGCTTCTTTTGCTAAGATTGAAATACTATCGGTAGAGTATAATTCATCATCTGAATCTAAAAAATATAAATAGTCTCCTGTTGAACGTTTAACTCCTGTATTTCTTGCAGCAGATAAACCTAAATTATTTTCATGATTAATAATTTTAAACTCTATAGATCCTTTATATTTATTTAAACAATTGTTAACAATAATCATACTCTTATCTTGAGTGCAATCATTCACAAATATGCATTCAATATTTGGATAGTCTTGTTGAATGATTGAATCTATACATGATTTAATATACTTTTCAACATTATATATCGGAACTATTATAGAAATTTTATGATAGGTCATTAGCTTAGAATTTATTTGAAGTTGATGATACGAGTTGTATTTTATCTACGTCTGCTAACCAGGTTTCATAGAAATTTTTGTTTTTTCCATATGAATTATCTATGATATTATTTCTTTTATGCAAAAGAGTAGATAAAATCGAGACATGTAACCTAGTTGTGTAAACGTTTTTATATTGACTTATAAATTTAACTCCCTTATTTATAAGGAATGTCTTATAAATATTATCCGCATACCATATAGTAAATTTTGCAATATGTATTTTTTGTAAGACCCTTAGTCCCAATTGAATGACATCCATTCGTTCAATACTAGGCCAATCACGCATCTCAAGATAGTCCTCATTCAAATCAGGTATTTGTACAGTTTGATTTTTCAATTCTTTATCTGTGCGCTTTAAATACAGAATTTTATTTTGTTGAGGTAAGACTTTTGAAACTAACTTTTCTGTAGAAATACAGAAAGCCATATCTGGTAATAAAAGTATATTACATTTAAAATATTGCAACAAGATTTTAAATGAAACATTATCCCTTGCACAGATAGTAAGATGCTTATGTAAACTCATAAACTGTGCATCCCTTAAGAGCTGATTCTTATCCTCATAATAAACAGTCTGTGGAAGTATCACTATTTTATTATTAGGATATGATTGTATAATTTTAAGTCGAAAATCTTGATGTTTTCTCCAAATATCTCCAAAATTACCTCCTCCATGTAATAATATAATAGTATTAGAATTTATTCTTTTATTCTTATAAGTATCAATAGAACAACTATCAATCATTTTATATGGCACATCCTTCAAAAATGATAATTCTCCCTCCCAGATTAACAAGTCTCCTATATTATTATGTAGTGGAATATCATATAATACATAATCGTTATCTATTAAAGGCAATAACTCTCTATATATAATCGATCTTAATTGATCATTTTTACTCTCAAAATTCATAAACAAATTTAAATAAATATATTCTTGACTATGTTGTGGTTTTTGTATACCCTATTTATACTGCATGTATATATCTAATATTATATCGTTGAAAAGTGTATTACAATTTATATTTCCTGATACAAATTATCACCTTATCACGATAACATAAATTCACCCCAAATATCAAGATAGATAAATCAGAACATTTTTGATATTAGACATTTATATTTCAACCTTTATTAAATGTTCCAACGTACACAAAGTATAATCCTAATTAAAAATCAAGATAAATTAAATACTCTGCCCTTCTTGCATCAATTAACTCATTTTCTTTTGCGTTCATCCTCAAATTTAATTTGTATGATAGATATGTTTTTGTACTTTACGCAGAATATCCTTAAATAGTTTATAATATTTAACAATAAGCGAACGTTTTCTATCAATATTCAAATCAAGAATCCAATTATAATTCACATTATTAATAATAACGTCAGGAGTATACGCCTTAATATAATCTTGAATTTCATACCAACTAAATTTAATATTCTTCTTATCAAGAATTTCATCAGTTACAATTTTCTTGTACTCCTTTTGAATCTCAGGTGTCACATGAAATCCGTATTGCTCAGGATTCCCGTTCACTACAAGAATATTGAAGATAGTACGAATACATTTCTCACATTTACAACAGTTATGTCCACCACGAGATATCCAACAAACACGTAGCTGAATATCTTTTCCAAAGCTTTCACACGCATCTACAATTTTTTTTACCTTATCAATACGGTTCATATAATAACCGTCATGACGGACTTCTGTTCCTGCAAACCTAATGTGACTGTCAATAACAGGATCACTAGCACAAATAAATGTGTGGTCATAAGTGAAAGATGATGCTATATAAACTCGGCTAAATTTGTGCAACCATGCAATAGGAGCTACATGACTTATTATGCCTAAACCATGCTGGTATCCGTGCCACCAATTATCTCCAGATTTTCTAACAAGCCGCCACACTTTTCCAGCAATAAACTCTCTAAAATTTGTCTTTACAAACCGAGGCTCCGGAAGGCCAAATGTCTCGGCTGTATGACTTACATGCTTACTTACCACATTCCAGCCCTCTTCATCATCAAGAGGAATATCGGCACCATAGAGAGTAACGAGCATAGGTTTACTATCAATATGATTGAACAATGTGGCAAAAGCATCCACACCACCACTAAAGAGTACAGCTTCCTGTTGAGAAGGAGTATATTTATTGTCAACTATTTTTTTTACCGTAAGTCTACCACCCAGAAAGTTCAGCATCGGTGAAAGTAACATATAACCATGCCTTACTTCCGGCAAACATTCATAAAATGTCTTATCAAGTTCATCTACCACCAATTCCATATCTGCAAGCCAAACTATTGGTAAAACATTACATACAAATGGAATAACAGCAATGCTTGGAGGAACTATATCGATATTTTCATTATACTCAGCCCAAAATTTATTGACACCAGGCGTAAAATATTTTTCAGCATTTCCACTAACATTATAAAAAACTTCTAATCGATGACCTTTAATAAAAATCTGCGCTACTGTTATCTTACCTTTCATGAGTTTTTATATTTTATTACAATGAATATTCGGACATTATCTCTTTAGGAGGAATGACTCCAAAACGTTTTGCGACCCCCCTCAAATCTTGAAGTAATCTCTTTTGTTCAACTTCCGTAGATTTTAAATACAAATCATATACCGGACATGGTTTCAGAAATCCATCAACATCCAGTATGTTTTTCAAATAGGAAAAAGAATATTTTCTATTTTGGGGGCATAATGTATCAATATCCAAATGCAGCAATATAGAATACTCCGCAAAAATATTGTTTACATAATACACATCATCCGGTATTGAAGTAAAATTACCTAGAGAATAGGTTATCAGACGTTTATCCTGTATACAATGTCCCAACACACAATGAGGATGATTTCCAACAATAAGATCTGCCTCAGAGTTTTTTAATGTGTTAAATATGTATTTTGAGTACTCTCCCAAAGAACTATTAGATTGACCTCCAATATGCAGACATACAACAACAAAATCTGCACATTCTTTGGCCATTGAGATTTTTTTTAATGCTTTTTCTAAATAATTAGTATTTTCAGAATTTATAATTTCTGACGGAGAAACACAATCAATTATTACATATCGTTCTGAACAATCAATTCCTAACCAATCTTTCATACGTCTCCGTAAACTAATAAACTTCCGTTTGATTAAATTCGTTGGAAGAAATTGCCAATTTTGCCTATCCGAGGAATGCTTTAATAAATCAACATGATAAATTTGTTCTGACGTAAATTTATTATGGTGAATTTCTTGATTAACTCCATAAGTCAAAGCAACAAAAGCTACTTTTATATCACCAAATTGCTTAATAAATATTTTCTTACTTTCGGTTTCATTACGATATGCCCCCGTATGATCTAATTTAACAAAATCAAGCACATTCAGTGTACTGACTAATCCATCAAGACCACGATCCATTATATGATTATTAGCATTTGTCAAAAGACCAAAACCCGCATCCTTTAAAGCATAAGCAAATGATTCAGGAGTATTAAATGATGCCGCTTTATTTGTGTATAATAGCTTTTCACCTGCAAATATTGTCTCAAGATTTCCAACAACATAATCTGATTTTTTTAAATATTCTTTTATCAATGAAAACATCCCTTCATAATTGTTTCCATAATTTTTTGCAATGATATCCTGGCTCAAACCACACATAATATCACCTGTAAACGAAATTCTTAACGCATGATCTATCATATTTTCTTTTTACTAGTGAATTTTTTCTCTACTAATACCTTTATTTTTTCACGCTCACTTCTCCCAAACCCAACGAAACAAATTGATATGCCAGTACATATTACACAGGCAATACAAACAACAAAGAATCTTAACCAACCATTCTCCATTAAACTATGTAAAGCATAAGGGATTGGAGAAGAAAATATTACAACGAGTAAATCCTTTAACAGACTTTCTTTAGCAAAAGAAGATAATTTATAACCCGTATTTTTTCCAAGGAGAAATGGACGTAAAACTACAGCTACGATATACGCTAGTATTTCTAAATACACGCATGTTTCAGGTGGTGCACCAAACATATATGAAAAATATGTTAATATTGGAACCAACAAAAATAAAATACTCATAACTATTTGGTATACTTTTACATTACCTGTTGCTAAAGTACCATAAGCAATAACAGAAGTTAAAGAATCTATTAAGGCAGAACACAATATCAGCTTACAAAACAGTACAGACCATTCTGGCGGATTTTTCAACCAAATAGTTAGAACAAAGTTTGTTTCAAGTAAAAGAGGAAAAGCAAGAAAAAACAGTAAGAAAAATGAATACTTACTTCCACGTGTTATAAGTTTGTGCATGGACAACAAATCACCAGCTGCAAAATATTTTACTATCTGCGGATTCATAGCAGACACAAAATTGTTCACAAAGGCAGAAACCTGAGTGAATACGGTTACAGCGATGCCTCGTGCAGCATTCAAAGTCGGACCAAAAAACATATTTAACAATATATTAACACCTTGTGTCCTGGCCATAAAAGAAAAGTGAGCAATTGTATTCCAGCCTGCAAAACTTAACATCTCACGGAAACGTTGACGATCCCATGTACGACACAACTTCACTTCTGGAAAATTTCTGATACAGTATATCCTATACACAGATTGAATAGATATAGAAACAAAGAATTGTAGTACTGCGTAAAGTTTAAGTTTGTCAACATCAATCAATTGTAATAAGAAAACAATAATTAAACGAGCTACAACATCAACAATACTAAAATAAGCATAAACATCCATTTTTTCATGAGAGTTTATACAAGCACTATAAGGAACCTGGGTCACATTAAAAAGAAACGAAAGTATGGAAAAATGATAGATCCACAGAGCGGCCTCCATCCTATCCGGAGGTAAATTAATCTTATTATACAAAAACCATAGACCAATAGTCTCTCCCAAAAGTAAAACAACAAGCCCAAGGCCGAGATGAATTACAAATGCAATATTAAATGTTTTATTTATCATCTGCTCATCATTCCTTCCAATATCAAACGAAAGAAAACGCTGAGTCGATACAGACATTGTGGAATTAAGAAATGCAAACATAATCACAATTCCCCCCACAACATTATTAATTCCATAGTCAATAACCCCTAGAACACTAAGCACTACACGAGATGTATATAGCGATACCGCCATCGAAAAAAGCATACGTATATACAGTAGCAAAGTGTTTTTAGCTATTCGCTTATTATTTTCAGCAGTATTACTCATGAATATTTATTTCTTAAAAGATTATAAACGTCCAATTTTGATGCAACTTACCGGGAAAGTCCTCTCAGAACTTTCCGATCAAATAAGTCAAAAATTAAGCTTGATTTTTATAGTATGGACTCCGATGATTATCGGTAACTGATTTTCATTTACATATTGTCATAGAAGACTTACACAGGACATTATTACATAAGCGGACTCAACCTTTGAATCATATTACGCAAAGAGCTTGCTTCAAGATTGATCATTTGGATAAAAAGTTCCAAGTATGATTGGGTGTGTGAATCCATGGATGGTTGCACTTGTGTATCTGGGATGAATCTATTTAATTCTTCCGGTATCGGTTTCGAATATCCGTTATAAAACCAGCCTAATGCAAAACTATGGATGAAAATAGGTTCGCAAGTCCGAAAGACAACGCTATCTTCTCTATTTCGCGTTTGGGCTAAGATTGCGCTATCATCTACGGTAGCTCCTATTACGCAAAGTGTTCCATAACCTTGGGCTACACCAGGATCCAGCGTGTACTCTATAATGCCTTTTCTGTCCCGTTCATTTCGATAGGTCACTCTGGTAGCGCCTTCTGCTCCACCTTCCCCCCGTATTTGTCGGCTTATGACTTCATCTTTCTCTTGCCCGTATAAATTATTCCATTCTATATCAGACATAAAAAGTTCTCCTCCAGCGGTTTCATTTGTCAACACTTGGATGACTTCCTGCACATTGCTGAAACCCCGGTAAATATTGATGTTAGCCATAGGTTGATAATTATCAAGTTACCCTATTACTTCGTATCTTTTTCATCACTCTTCACTGCCGGCATCTCAATCGGCTGGATAGCCTGTGTAAAGGCTTCGATGATGGTATTCACCCCCTTGGGAACAGGAAGCTGTCCGGCATGGACATTCACCGTATATTTGGCTGAGTTGCTCTTCTCATAGTGTGTATCATGGGTGGAAGAGTCGCGTGAAGAATAGCTGGCAGATCCTTTGATGGAAACCGACAGAGG
>ERZ772818.2990-NODE-2990-length-12087-cov-3.748421_pt1 | contig 12087 bp, 14 predicted proteins | sample MGYA00580837_ERZ772818 | MGnify/ENA primary metagenome ERZ772818 (study PRJEB29015, sample SAMEA2737671) | human gut metagenome | biome: human gut; feature: human-associated habitat; material: faeces | place: China | collected 2012 ...
AAAGCAAAGCTCAAGATTTCGTCGGGCGACCTCCACGCGGCGTGGAAGCAGGCGCATAGCCAGACGCCCAAGCCTGTGACCTGTTTTCAACAGCAGCGGGTACGGAAGCTGAACCGTGCACCAGAGCGCGGCAATGCCTGCCCAGCTGAGCCAGTAACGAGGATGAATAAAGGCGAGTGAAAACTGAGGTAATTTTGTCATGGAAAAATTATCCTTTTACTAATTTGTACTTAATCTGGTGCAGTTGCAGTGCTTACCTGCTGATTTAACGAATATTGTTCGGAAGGATGAATTGTAGCGGAATCGTTATGGTTTTTATTATCGATTTTTGCGAAAGGGAATAAAAGTGGGGATCGCCGGGTGATATTGCACCACCCGGCAGGCAAGTTACATCGAATAGCCGGGCTTCTTAATCAGTTCATCCAGTTTCGGGCCGATCTCGGTATCCCAGACCTGCGCCTTCCAGTCAGCTTCCTGAATCTCCTGAAGCGCCACGGAGATTGAGCGATCTTTGCTGTTCAGATGACGGGCGATCGCTTCGGCGATATCCGCCGCCAGGGCCGTTTTTTGTTCGTCAGTCAGATCGCGTGGAAAACATTTGATATCAACGTGTGGCATGGGCAGGGCTCCTTTTATAGGTGAGCGTTCAACGTTATCAGATTATATCGTTAGCTTTTAGCACCTTGTGCAGTTCCGGCAGCGCGCAGACGGCATCCGCGACGGCGGTAATATTAGGCGTGTTGGTGGCAAACCACTCATGGCGTGGACCCCAGGTACGCGCAACGGCAATATAGACGTCAAGCAGCGTCAGCTGTTTGCCAAACGCAAACGGCGAGGCGCTGAGCTGGCTGTCGAACCACAGATAAAGCGATTTTCGGTACTCAATGCAGTTTTTCTTCAACTGTTCCGGGGCATCAGGCACCCAGCGTTCCGGGTAATCTGCATACGTAAAGGTGGGATAGACGTTCGCCACAAACCAGATGAGCAGGCGCTGAAACTGCTGGCGCTCGGCCTGCCCAACGGGCGGCGCGAGGTCGGGACGGCTGTCGAGCACCATCAGGGCGATCGCCGCGGTTTCCGTCACGATCGCCCCGTTTTCCAGCTCCAGCGTCGGCACCTGGCACAGCGGGTTCAGTTTCAACAGCAATTCGCGCTGCGGGCCGGGCTGGTCAAACCCGTCCACGTTGACGAACTGATACGGGATGTCTGCCAGAGTCAGCATCACTTCACTGATTGCCGATCCCCAGCCAGGTACGCCATAGAGTTTGATCATGTTGCCCCCTCAGGGATGAAAACCCTAAGTGTATACCCGTCATACTTCAAGTTGCAGGTGCGTTGGCTGCATTCACTCACCCCAGTCACGTACTTATGTACGCTCCCGGGGATTCGTTCCCTTGCCGCCTTCCTGTAACTCGAATTATTTAGGGTATAGAGCACCATTAGTAGGTTATCCCGGGCGGATTAACGTCTGAAGACGTCACCGCTTCGCCCGCTTCCCCCCAGCGCGCCAGCACCTTTTGATACTCCCCGCGCTTAATCGCACCGTCCAGCGCAGCCTGCAACGCATACACCAGCCCATTACCTTTTTTGGTTGTGGTGGCGACATAGGCTTTCTTCGGGCCTAAACCCACGACGCGGGTTTTGCCGGTTAACGCGGCTTTGTAGGCCGAAACGGACTGCGGTCCAAAGAACACATCCGCCCTGCCGGACTGAATATAAAGATTGCCTGAGGCGTCGTCGGTCAGGTAAACCGGCAACGCAGGCTCGCGCCCGGCCTTTTTATTCTCTTCGTTCCAGCCCAGCAGAATACGCTCCTGATTGGTGCCAGACCCGACAATCACCTTTTTCCCGGCCAGATCTTTCGCACTGGTGATCGACTGTACGTTGCTGGTGGATTTCACCGAGAAGGCCAGGGAATCGACGCGATAGGTCGCAAAATCGAACTTCTCCTTACGTTGCTCGGTGACGGCGATATTCACCAACGCCACGTCATAGCGCCCGGAAGTGATCCCCAGCGGCCAGTCTTCCCACGCCGTTGGCACCAGCTTCAGCTTCAGCCCCAGACTGCCCGCCAGCAACCGGGCGATATCCGGGTCGCTGCCAATACGGGTGCGGTTATCACTGGCCAGCAGCGCCAGCGGCGGAGAATTCAGGGCTGAAATCGCCACCGTGAGGGTACCCGGCTCAACAAATTTATAGTTCGCCGGGATTTTCGCCACTGCCTGTTGATCAACCGTCACCGGCAGCGGCTGTTCGTTGGCCTTTAAATCAATGCTGGCGTGGCTCGCCGTCGTGAAGACCAGCCCCGCCAGGAGTCCATATTTCATCTGCGCTCCTTACAGCACTTTTGAGAGGAACTGGCGCGTTCGCGGATGCGACGGTCGGTTTAACACGTCGTCGCTGCTGCCCTGCTCCACAATTTTACCGTCGACCATAAATACCACCTGGTCCGCCACTTCCCGGGCAAAGCCGATCTCATGGGTGACCACCACCAGCGTAGTGCCGGAACGGGCGAGTTTTTTAATTACGTCCAGCACTTCGCCAACCAGTTCCGGATCCAGCGCCGAGGTTGGTTCATCAAACAGCATCACGCGCGGGCGCAGCGCCAGCGCGCGGGCAATGGCGATACGCTGCTGCTGGCCGCCGGAGAGGTGACGCGACCAGGCATCGGCTTTATCGCGCAGTCCTACCACATCCAGCAGGCTGTAGGCGTTTTCAACAGCCTCTTTTTTACTGAACTTTTTATGCGCGATGGGTGCTTCAATCAGGTTTTCCAGCACCGTGAGATGCGGAAAAAGATTGAAGTTCTGAAACACGTACCCAACGTTGACGCGCTGTTTGAGGATCTCTTTCTCTTTGAGTTCGTAGAGTTTGTCACCCTGACGGCGATAGCCGATGTAATCCCCGTCAATCTGAATAAAGCCTTCGTCTACGCGCTCCAGATGGTTAATGGCGCGCAGCAGCGTCGATTTTCCCGATCCAGAGGGGCCGAGGATCACCGTCACGGAGCCCGGCGGGATCTCAAGCGTGACGTTATCGAGCGCTTTATGTCGGCCAAAAAACTTACTGACGCCGGTAATGGAAATGTGTCCTTCAGGAGAGGCTTGCATGAACAGGCTCCTGTGCTGGCGAAGTGGTGACCGAACGCGAGCGACTCGCCGCCCGGTTCTGGTTTACGGCGGAGCGGCGCTCGCTGCGGGCGAGTCCACGCTCAATAACATGCTGGATGGCAGACAGTACGGTGGTGATCACCAGATACCAGACGGCCCCCACCATCAACAGCGGGATCACCTCCTGGGTGCGGTTGTAGATCATCTGGATCGTGTAGAACAGTTCCGGCATCGCCAGCACGTACACCATCGCCGTCCCTTTGGCGAGGCTGATAATTTCGTTAAACCCGGACGGCAGGATGGTGCGCAGTGCCTGCGGGAGAATTATGCGCACGGTGCGACGCCACGCCGGCAGACCTAGCGCAGCGGCCGCCTCATACTGACCGTGGTCGACCCCAAGGAAGCCCCCGCGAATGATCTCCGCAGTATAGGCGCTCTGCACCAGCGTCAGCCCCACGATGGCGGTAGAAAACTGCCCGAGAACGTTGATGGTTTCAAAGCTGCCCCAGGTAATGTCGGTAAAAGGCACGCCGAGAGAGAGCGTGTCGTAGAGATAGGAGAAGTTATAGAGGATAATCAGCACCACGATCAGCGGCAGCGATCGGAACAGCCAGATGTAACCCCACGCCAGGCTGCTCAACAGCCATGATGACGAGAGCCGCGCCAGCGCCAGCATGCCGCCAATCACCACGCTCAGTACGGTGCTTATCAACGTCAGCAGCAGCGTCTGGCCGACGCCTTCGAGGATCACCGGGTCGAAGAACCAGCGGGCAAATACCGCCCACTCCCAGCGCGGATTAAAGGCCACGGACTGAATCACGACCGCCAGCACAAACAGCGCCACCACGGCGCCAGCAGCGCGCAGCGGATAACGTGCCGGGACCACTTTTATGGTTTCAACGTTGCTCATCGTCGCTCCTTATGCGGTTTTGCTGAGCGCTTCGCGGATCAGCGTCTTGGTGAAACGCAGCCGACCGTCGAACGGCGGCTGGCTGTACTCTTCCGGGTCGCGGTTGAGATCGAACTGCGGCTGATACCCCTGGCTGAGATAGAGCCGCACCGCCTCCGGCTGACGAAACCCCGTGGTCAGGTAGATGTGGCTGTAGCCCGCCAGCACCGCCCGGCGCTCCAGCTCCTGTATCACGCGCGCGGCCAGCCCCTGCTGGCGCAGCGTTTTATTCGTCCAGATACGTTTGATCTCTGCGGTATGTTCGTCGAAGGGCTTATACGCCCCGGTGGCGATGATCTCGCCATCGCGCTCCAGAACGATAAACAGCCCCTGCGGCGCCAGGTACCACTCTGTCAGCTCGACTTCCGCATCCTTTGAAAAGTAGTCGCCGTAACGAGCGGCGTATTCACCAAAAAGCCCCTCGATAATGGGCTGAAGATCGGCATCTTCCGGCGAAACGTCACGAAATTGTTCGCGCATAGCGCCTCCTTAATCGCCCAGACCCGCCGGGTTAACTTCGGAACTGGAGATACGCTCCACGCCTTCCCCCCAGCGGTTCAGCACTTTGTCGTAATCTCCGTTCTTGATCGCGCCGTTCAGCGCGGTTTGAACCGGTTCGACCAGGCCGCTGCCTTTTTTCAGCGTCACCGCGATATGCGCCGCCTTCGGCCAGCCGCCGTCGACGCTGCCGACCAGTTTGGTTTTACCGTTAAGCGCCGCTTTCCAGGCACCGATCACGTTCGGGCCAAAGTAGGCGTCCGCGCGTCCGGACTGAAGCGCCAGCGTTTGGGCCGCGTCGTCTTTGGTGTATATCGGCGTAAAGGGTTTAAGCCCTTTTTTGAGGTTCTCTTCGTTCCATGCCAGCAGGATGGCCTCCTGGTTGGTGCCGGAACCTACGATGATGCGCAGCCCGGCGATATCCTCTGCCTTCACAAGCGAGTTGATCGGACTGGTGGATTTCACGTAGAAGCCAAGTGAATCCTTGCGGTAGGTGGCGAAGTCGAACTTCTCTTTGCGCGCTTTAGTGACGGTGATGTTGCTGATAGCCGCGTCGTATTTCCCGGAGGCAACCCCCAGCGGCCAGTCCTCCCAAGAGGTGGGCACCACGTTCAGCTCCAGTCCGAGGCTGTCCGCTACCAGACGCGCAATGTCGACCTCACTTCCCAGCAGAGTTTTGTTGTCGTCGGAAAAGACCGTCAGCGGCGGTTGATTCAGTCCCGCCACCGCCACGGTAAATTTCCCCGGCACGGCAAAGCGATAGTCTTTCGGCAGTTGCGCGATCGCATCGCTGTTTTTGGCGGTATTGATCGGCGTTTTATTGGCCTCAATGCTCACGCCGGTGCCGTTAATATTGACGTTCTCTGCCCAGACGGCAGGGGTAAAGGCCAGCGCAAGCGCCAGAATAAGCGATGATTTCTGCATAGCATTTTTCTCTTTTATTGTTGTGTGAACTGATTTTTGGGCTCGTCTAAGCCCAGACTTTCGCGCAGCGTGGTGCCGGGATAGTCGGTGCGGAACAGGCCGCGCGCCTGTAAAACGGGCACCACCTGGTCGACAAAGCGCGGGAAGGTGTCCGGCGTGCCGCCCTGAATGATGAAGCCATCCGCCGCCTTCTCTTCGAACCAGGCCTGTAAACCATCGGCCACCTGCTCCGGTGTGCCGGAAAAACGCGGGCGCGGCGATGCGGCTTCCAGCGCGACCTGACGCAGAGTTAAGTTCCGCTCACGGGCGTTACGCTTGATTTCATCGGTGGTGCTGCGAAAGCTGTTTTTGCCCAAATCGCCAATATCCGGGAACGGCGCGTCGAGGGGATACTGGCTGAAGTCGTGATGCTCGAAATATCGTCCGAGGTAATTCAGCGCATCATTAATGGAGACCAGTGCCGCCGTAGTTTGATACTGGTTTTCTACGTCATCGGCGTCGTTTCCAACAATCACGCTGACGCCCTGGAATATATGTAAATCCCCTGCGCGACGGCCGTGACTTTCCAGCTGCTGTTTAACATCGCGGTAAAAAGCCTGGGCTTCTTCCCGCGTGTCATGGTGGGTAAAGATGGCGTCAGCGTGTTTTGCCGCCAGCTTTTTACCGTCGTCGGACGCGCCAGCCTGAAAGACAATCGGACGTCCCTGCGGCGTGCGGCCAATATTCAGCGGGCCGGAAACCTGGAAGAAATCACCGTGGTGATCCAGAGTATGCAGTTTCGACGCATCAAAGAACTGTCCGCTCTCTTTATTGCGGATAAAGGCATCCCCTTCCCAGGAATCCCACAGTCCTTTCACCACGTCGAGATACTCATCGGCAATGCGGTAGCGCAGCGCATGCTCCGGGTGTTTTTCACGTGAGAAGTTCCTGGCTGACCCTTCCAGCGGTGAGGTCACCACGTTCCAGCCCGCGCGTCCGTTGCTCAGGTGATCGAGGCTGGCGAACTGGCGTGCAACGGTGAAGGGCTCGCTGTAGGAGGTGGACAACGTGCCGACCAGCCCCAGGCGCGAGGTGATACTCGCCAGCGCGGACAACACCGTCAGCGGCTCAAAGCGGTTTAAAAAATGCGGAATGGATTTCTCGTTAATATAAAGGCCGTCGGCCACAAATATAAAGTCGAGCTTGCCCTCTTCTGCTTTTAAAGCCGTTTCTTTAACGAAATCAAAATTAATGCTGGCATCCGCGACCGCCGCGGGATGGCGCCAGGCAGACATATTACCGGATGCACCATGCAAAATGGTCCCCAGCCGCAATTGACGATGTGCAGTCATATTCACCTCAAATTAATTAAACGTGTTGCAGGGCTTTTTCCGCGAGCTGAGCAAAATAGCGGGCAGCGGGTTCGATTAATGCTTCGTCCGGGTTAAATGCCGGGTGATGTAACCCAAACGGACTGTTGCTGCCAATGCTGACAAACGCGCCGGGTATGTTTTGCAGATAGACCGCGAAATCCTCCCCGCCCATGTGCAGTTCCGCATGCCGGGTTTCATATCCCGCTTCGCGCGCGACCGAGGTGGCAAACACGGCCCAGTGCTCATCGTTCACCAGCGCGGTGGGCCCGGCGTACCAGGTGATGTTGATCTGCGCGCTAAAGGCGCTGGCAAATCCGGCGGCGATTTCACCGACGCGCGCTTTCACGTTCTGCTGCACTTCCGTGCGGTGCGTGCGCAGCGTGCCCTCCAGCTCAACGCTTTCCGGCAGCACATTCCAGGTATTCCCCCCGGCGATGCGCGTCACGCTCAGAACAACCGAATCCAGCGTATTGACGTTACGGCTGGCTACGCTTTGCAGCGCGGTTACCAGCTGGCTTGCCAGCACGATGGCGTCGTTGCCTTCATGGGGACGTGCGGCATGCGCGCCTTTGCCGGTCACGTGAATAACGAAGCGATCGACGTTGGCATAGAACGGGCCGCCGCGCGTGGCAAACTCGCCGACCGGCAGTGAAGGCTCATTATGCATTCCGAAAATCGCGCGTACGTCGCGTAACGCCCCGGCCCGCACCATGCTTTTCGCTCCGCCGAAATTTTCTTCCGCAGGCTGGAACAGGATCCGCACGCGACCGTTAAGCGAGGCTTCCCGCTCTTTCAGCTTTAGCGCGGCGCCGAGGATCACGCTGGTGTGAATGTCGTGTCCGCAGGCATGCATCACCCCGGCACGCCGGGAGCTAAACGGCACCCCGCTGCGCTCGTCGATGGGTAACGCGTCGATATCGGCGCGCAGCGCAACCAGTGCGTTGCCCGTGCCGATCTCCGCAACCAGCCCGGTCTGGAGATCGTAAGGCAGCGGGGCAATCCCGGCTGCCGTCAGCCACTCGCGCAGGCGGGCCGTTGTTTCGACCTCCTGACCGGAGAGTTCAGGGTTCTGGTGCAGCTCACGACGCCAGGCAATCAGTTGTTCGCTAAAGCTCATACGGTAACCTCCCTGTTAAGACGCGCCTCGGCCAGCAGTCGCAGGGACTGCACGCGCGTTGCGCCATCAGCGACCGGCGTGTCGATGATAAATTCGTCAATCCCCCACTGCTGATGCAGCGCGTTGAGCTGTTCAAGCACCGACGCCGCCGTTCCGGCCAGCAGAGACTGCGCCCGACGCGCAATGCGCACCGGTTCACTCCCCGCCTGCCGCGCAAAGGCGTAGGCCTGTTCTTCGCTGGCGACGGTGACGCGCTGTCCGTTTGCCAGCTCCACACCCCACACTTCAACCTTCTGCGCCAGCGCATCGGCCTCAGCCTGGGTTGGGGCAACAATGACCTGCACGGCCACAATCACCTCCCGGACGCTGTGTTGACGCCAGGCTGTGACGACCTCGCGCAGCAGCTCAGGATCACCATTCAGATGGGCGGCAAAGACAAAATGCCAGTCGAGGGAGGCCGCCAGCAGCACGCTTTCGGTACTGGCGCCCAGCAGAAATCCCCGGGCAGGCACCGGCGGCAGCGGCGTGGCGCGAACGTCCTCCTCCGCTGACTGATTTTCAGGGCGGATCCAGCGATCAAGCTGCGTCAGTTGGTCTGCAAAGCTGCCTTTTTCCTGCGGATTTAGGCCGTACTGCAAAGCGCGGGTAGAGAGCGGCAGACCGCCGGGCGCTTTGCCAACGCCCAGATCAACCCGGCCCGGCGCAATGGCGGCCAGTACGTTAAAATTTTCGGCGACTTTGTAGGGGCTGTAATGTTGCAGCATGACGCCGCCTGAGCCCACGCGAATACGCTTTGTTTGCCCGAGGATCCAGGCAATCAGCAGCTCCGGCGAGGGGCTGGCAAGCTGCGGGGTATTGTGGTGTTCGGCAATCCAGAAGCGGTGATAACCCAGCGTTTCTGCCTGCTGCGCCAGTGCTAAGGTTCGCGCCAGCGCATCGGCGGCTGTTTCGTGTTCTGCGACGGGGCTTTTATCCAGAATGCTGATTCGCCATGACATGTTGCGTTCTCGTTTGACTTAACATGTCGTCATTATTAAAGGCGGATTTCACCTCTGAGAAACAATTAATTTACATTTGGATTGCCGGAAAACGGCAATAGAGAGTCTGTCATCGGCGTGAATTAAGCGAGGCAATGAGTCTTTCGGCATCCTGCCGTCGGGTAATGCGGAGAAAGCGAATGTGTTTGTACTGCGGGTTTTGCATATCCGCTTGATAGCGTTTGCGGTTGCTGCGCCAGGTTTTGATCGTCCAGATGATAATAGAGTCCTTGCTAAGGAACGACCGACGAAAGCTTTCGCGGTTCCCCGTGCCGGGCCAGAGCTCCTGTTTGTGCCAGGCGCGTCTGGAGGCCCGCGTCACCGCTTGCCAGAGCGTGCGGATAAACCCACGATCTATCCACACCACCAGATCGACGTCGCGCCACTTAACGTCGCGTGTGCGGTTGTAATTCCCGTCCAGGACCCAGTCAGGCGAGGCGGCGAGCGCTTTTTCCAGGGTTGCAAGAAACTCATCGTCCGGTGTTCCCTGCCAGTTCGCTCGCCAGTAAAGCCTGTCCATCTCAATGTAAGGGATAGCCAGCGCCTCCGCGATTCGCCTGCCAAACGTGCTTTTCCCACTTCCGCTGGTACCTATGATATTGATTTTCACCGTTCCGCCTGCAAATGCTGAAGAAAACGGATCGAATCATAACGTTAATAATTTGTTTACGAAACGCCAGACTACTCGTTCGGATACTGCTCGTCGGTGACCTTCTCCAGCCACGCCACCGGACTCCCGTCGACCGCTTCTGCGATGGCGATATGGGTCATCGCCGTCTGCGCGCTTGCGCCGTGCCAGTGCTTCACGCCGGGTGGGATCCAGGCGATATCCCCCTGATTCAGCGGTTCCGCCTCTTTCCCCCACTCCTGTAACCAGCCGCGCCCCTGCGTCACGATCAGCGTTTGTCCAAGAGGATGCGTATGCCAGGCGGTACGTGCGCCGGGTTCAAAGGTGACGGTCGCGCCACCGACTTTTGCCGGTTCAGTCGCCTGGAAAGGCGCGTCAATGCGCACGCTGCCGGTAAACCAGGCCTCTGGACCCTGAACGGAAGGTAACGAACCGCTACGGATAATTTTCATGATTTACTCCTCGTTTGCTGTTGCGTTAACAGTAGCGTAAAGCCATGGGGAGCATTAGAGTGCATAATCAGAAAGGAACCATGAGTTCAATTCATAAATCGAGTAAGCCGCCATGTTAAAAGACAACTTCAACGATCTGCTTTCCTTTATGGTCGTCGCCCGGGAGCGCAGCTTTACCCGCGCCGCGGCGCAGCTTGGGGTATCTCAGTCGGCACTCAGCCACGCAATGCGCAAGCTGGAAGCGAGGCTGGAAGTCCGTCTGTTAACCCGCACCACCCGTAGCGTGGCCCCTACCGAGGCCGGCGAGCAACTCTTTAGGCGCTTAAGCCCCCATCTGCTGGAGATCGAGCAGGAACTCACCGCGTTGCGTGATACCCGCGACAGACCTGCCGGGAATATTCGCCTTAACGCCGGGGAACACGCCATGTCTACGGTGCTGTGGCCTGTGCTTAAACCCTTTATGGCGCAGTATCCTGACATCAACGTTGAAGTCACGGTGGACAATGGGCTGACTGATATTGTCGATGGCCGCTTTGACGCGGGGGTGCGTCTGGGTGAGCAGGTGGCGAAAGATATGATTGCGGTACGTATTGCGCCGGACATGCGCATGGCGGTAGTCGGGTCAGCAGAGTATTTGCAACGTTTCGGCATACCGAAAACGCCGGAGCAGCTCGATCAGCACCGCTGCATTAATATGCGCCTGCCCACACGCGGCGGATTATATGCCTGGGAATTTGAACGGGACGGACGTGAGCTGCGCGTGCGGGTTGACGGCCAGCTGATCCTCAACAGCCTGCCGCAGCGCATCGATGCCGCCGAAAACGGTCTGGGGCTGGCGTATGTTCCGCAAGATGCGGTTCAGGACGCCCTTGCTAAGGGCCGGTTAGTGGGTGTGCTTGAAGCCTGGTGTCCGGCTTTTACGGGATACCATCTGTATTATCCGAGCCGCCGCCAGCACACTACCGCCTTTGCATTACTCATTGCAGCCCTGCGGCATACATAGTCTCTACCTATAAGTAACTATTAAGTAAACCTGATGATTAAATCAGCATTCGCAGACCTTTTTGCCTAAAAAAACGCCACGATTCAGCGCGTTGTGATCCCCGTCTGCTCTGACCACACGATTTCCTTCGACGTGCATCACTTTCGGCACGGTTATATTTTGCGTCGCTTATCAATTGCGGGTAGGATGCCTCGCCATGTTTTGCCTTATCCATACACAGAATGACTGGAAAGGCAGCATGTGTCTGCGCAGAAGCAATCGTTTGTTTCGGCATCTGCCAGGCAGGACTATCACGTTAATGGTTCAGACAGGCAAACAGGTAACTCAATGAAAACAAGCAATAAAAGCGCAGCCGATCATCATGCTGCGAAACGTCGCTGGTTGAACTCTCATGAAGAGGGCTATCACAAGGCGATGGGCAACCGTCAGGTGCAGATGATCGCCATCGGCGGCGCTATCGGTACAGGTCTGTTTTTAGGTGCAGGCGCACGTCTGCAAATGGCTGGCCCCGCTCTCGCCCTGGTCTATCTGGTGTGCGGGATCTTCTCTTTCTTCATCCTTCGTGCGCTCGGCGAACTGGTACTCCACCGCCCTTCCAGCGGCAGCTTTGTCTCTTACGCCCGCGAGTTTCTTGGTGAAAAAGCCGCGTATGTCGCGGGCTGGATGTACTTCGTTAACTGGGCAATGACCGGTATTGTCGATATCACCGCCGTTGCGCTGTATATGCACTACTGGGGCGCGTTTGGCGATGTGCCGCAGTGGGTGTTCGCCCTCGGAGCGCTGGCAATTGTCGGGACCATGAACATGATCGGCGTGAAATGGTTCGCCGAAATGGAGTTCTGGTTCGCGCTGGTTAAGGTGCTGGCCATTGTGATCTTCCTGGTGGTCGGGACCGTATTCCTCGGCACCGGTAAACCGCTGGACGGTAACGCAACCGGCTTCCACCTGATTACCGATAACTAGTATTTCCATTCTCATCCAGAATCGCAAGAATATCGCCCTGCAAGCTCTTGACAT
>ERZ772818.2992-NODE-2992-length-12082-cov-6.413902_pt1 | contig 12082 bp, 9 predicted proteins | sample MGYA00580837_ERZ772818 | MGnify/ENA primary metagenome ERZ772818 (study PRJEB29015, sample SAMEA2737671) | human gut metagenome | biome: human gut; feature: human-associated habitat; material: faeces | place: China | collected 2012 ...
AGCATCGTGTGTACCACGGCAGCGGAGCGGACTTCGATGCTTTCGACCACTCGCATATGGGCGAGGGTGAAGGTGCGCAGGCTTACGGTTGGGGTACTTATGTTACCGATGTGGAAGGTATCGGCAGGACGTATGCTATCCAAACCACGACGAAGCTCAATGATGGAGAGCTGAGGCTGAACTTGCCTATGATTACCGACAATGACAAGTTCTTCCAAAAACATCATATCACCCGTACACTATTTATCATAATACAAATTATAGGAAAAACGAAGAGCTGGAAAAATACACCTTTTTTTAGAACAAATGAGACATATTCAACATGCCAGCATGTAGCCGACTTCTAAACACCAGCGGTTTTATAACACATCAAACTGGAGCGGCTATATCTGCCTCGTAAAAAACTAGAATACAAACTCAGCGGCATAAGCTGCCTCTCGGCTTATGCCAAATAAGCATTGGAGGGCATTGAACCTCATCCGAGCCATATCGCACATGGCAAGATTTACAAATGGAAGCGTTAAAGCAAATACCAATCTAAGAGATTCCGCCTTCAAAATACAGCCATGCGTGAAGGATAAAAACAGAGACGTTTTAAGCTATTTTTTCAGATAATACTCCTCAAAACTGTTATCTGTAAAAAACACGACAATCTTTGAAATCTTCTTTTCTTGCGGCAACTGGTTGACAATAGGCATATTCTGAGCAATTGACCTCGACTCTACACCCTTGAGAATCTCATTTTCCACAGGATTTGGACTGTCATGCGGGAATAATAGATTCTCACACGCTTGATCAGACGCGCAAAACTTAGGTTTTTCGCCTTCGCCAAACAATAGCCACATCATTGGAATTTCCGGATATGTTTTATGAATAACAGAAATCACATCGTCACCAATTTTTTTGTTTTTTCCACTCAACATTTGTGAAATTGTAGGACGTGGTATGCCACAGGCATCCGCAAATTGAGATCGAGTCAAATTGCGTTCTTCTATAAATGAATTTATCCGGTCTATTATGTTGTCTGATTCGTTCATTATTGTTCAATTTTCTAAATACAAAGGTAGAAAAAACTGTTTTAAAATCCAAATTCAGGATTTAGTTTCTTAAATTTAGAATCACAAATCTAACTGTTCCAATATACAAATCGGCGCAACAGCATAATCAGCGCGACATAAACAAATGCTTCATATTTATATTATTTATTTATTGTAAACCAAATTATTACATATGGCTATTCTTGATAATAATTATCTGATAACAATCTTTCCGTATACTAAATCTTTACTTTTGGTTTTACTCTATACATATTCTGATTTATAATATATTATGATAATAGCTAAAATTTGTTTCCACGCTATTGTATATCCATTTCATCTTCCCAAATCATGCACATTATCCATCTGCTCCCAATTGGCTTTTGAGTATCACTGCTATGCTTTTTCAAATTTTAATTTAAGAAATGAAATCATCAAGATGTAACAACACATCAAATCGCCTCAAATTATCCACTATCCTATTCCCTCCCAGTTTTGGCTCCACCAATTCTCCCCTACCACATTTCAAAAACTTTTAATTTCCAAGCACTTAACCTTTCTCTGTTAAATGTTAGAGGCCTTCAGATTTTAAATTTCTGCAGGTCCTTTAATAATTACTCAGAATCCGACAACCTAATTTGCATTAACTGAATGGTTGTTTAGTTTTTCTGATGTTCTTCATCCTAAATTTTAGGATCTCAAAATCTTTCATTTTCTTTGCGCATACTCATTTTGGACAGCAGGCGATATGGCAACGCACCAAATTCCGTTTCAAGATGCCAACCAAATGGCTGGGTTCATCTACCATCACGCTGATATGTCGCTCTACGAATGGCACATTACACAACAAAGAAAGGGACAGTCCTCTTCCTGTATTCGTAAACATTACCGATGGCAAATGCGGTGGCAATAGGGGCGCTTTGGATATTCCCGTTTCACCTCATTCTGTAGTCATTGCAGATCGTGGCTATTGCCATTTCTCCCTTCTTGACAATTGAGACAACAGGAATGTGTTTTTTGTTGTCAGACACAGGGACAACCTGCACTCACAAATATAAGAACGTTTATTGCCCGAAACGAGGGCGCAAAATGTGCTCATCGACGAGATTATTGAGCTGACAGGTGAACAGACAAAGAGAAAATACACCAAACCGCTCAGACGTATAGCTATCTGGAATGACGAACATGGCTATGTGGTACAGCTGCTCACCAACAACTTCAAGTTGTCTGCTCCCACAATCGCGCAACTCTACAAGGCAAGATGGATGATTGAGATATTCTTCAGAAACATCAAGCAGTTGTTGAAAATAAAGAGTTTCATTGGAACATCGCGCAATGCTGTTGAGACGCAGATATGGACTGCTTTGTCAACGATGCTACTACCCTGCTGGCTAAAGCACGTTGTAAAGTACAAATGTGGGCTTGCCAATCTTGTCGTATCACTTAGATTGAACATATTCACGAATATTGAACTCAACAAGTGTTGAACGAGCCACTTACACCTCCGCCAGAGCTGGCAGAAGAGGAATAAATAGGGACAAAAGCTTTGAAAGGGTTGTTATCTATAACAACTTCATATTCATCGTACCTAAAAATCGTTTAGGACAATATTGCGATTGTGGATAAAAAATATTGCCGCAATTGAAGAATGCCGAGTTTTTTATGCTAAATTTGCAATAATTTCTTAAACAATAATGACAATATAGGAATAATGAATCGATTATCATTAATGGTACTGGCTTTGACCATGTCGAGCCCTACTTTATTGGCAGGAGTTGTTGAAAACTACGACTTCAAGGAAAATCACACTGGATATACGCTTTACTTTAAGCAAAGTAATGATAATGAAGCGCGTTTGATGCAATTGAACATAGACAATTACGATACTGAGATTGTAATCCCATCAGTAGTAAAGGACACTTATGGATATGAATTTAAAGTCACTGCAATTGGTCAATTGTATGACGAGGATTACAATGACAAAAACATCGACTTTAGCGATACGAATCTATATCCCAGCATTTTTGGAGATGTCAGCGATTGTCCCAACTCCATAAAAAGTCTAACTATACCTGAATCTGTTAAAACAATCTGGCCTTCAGCGTTTTCCGGTAGTCTCAAGAATGGATATGGATTGGGGTGTAAATCCTTGACAATTCCCGGCAACGTAACGGAGATTGGTGCAGGTGCATTTAAGTATGCCAAGTTTGAGCAGGTTGCAATCCCTGACGCTGTCAAAAATATCTATAGAGAAACGTTTGATCGTTGTGGAAATTTAAAAAGCATCAATTTGGGCAATGGTGTGGAAGAGATTTGGGATGACGCATTCCGCGACATTGCGAACAATGCTGAAATACATATCGATGCGGTAACTCCTCCCCAAATTAGTAAACATGCCTTCTCTTCTGGCTATACGGCAAAGGTATTTGTACCATATGGCACGTCGGAAGACTATCGGAGCAAATGGAGTACGTTCAGCGAATTGACATTTGTAGAGATGGAGCCTGGACAGACATCAGGAGTGACGGTTGGCAAAGCGCCGACAGAGCTTCACGTTGAGTGCATTCATGGATGTCTTTATGCCACAGCAGCTTCGGTTATTCGCATTTATTCAATATCCGGCACTTTGGTGCATTCAGGATCAGGCATTGTCAATGTCTCACTGCCGGCAGGAGTATATTTAGTGAAATCCGGAACAGACGTTGTGAAAATATTGGTGCAATAAATAGAAATGATTAAAACACATCTCCTTTGAAAAAGAAGCTTACATGAATGGTCAGAATCTTAGTTATTTACATAATAGGGAACATTTCCATCAATGAAGATAATACCAAATTATTATAAATCTTAAATAGAGATACGTAATTCATAAGAAAACGAACTGGTCAGGCAATCAATTCTAGTTGCCTGACCAATCTTATCCCTAACTCGCGTTAATAAGAAAAAAGGCAACGAGGAAATCATGGCGATTTCCTCGTTGCCTTTTAGTTCTGTCCTTTTCTTAAGGAAAAAAATAGGTTGCCTTCTGAATTAGAAAGCAACCATATTTTTTGTCTTGGAATTTATTTCCTGTTTGTACTATTCTTGCTCACGCAAAATATCCAATGCCATATCATATATTGTGGTGTCGTCCAAAACAACGATTCCCCCATCAGGACCTGGCTCAATGTGAAGCCCACAGTTCTTTCCGAAGGAATAATTAGTGCCACCAAAATAGTTTCTCACTGTTTGCACGTTGATGTTCAGACGGTCTGCAATTTTGTGCATAGAACCGTCTGGCAAGCAATCTTTGATTTTTCTCAACTCGTTAAAAGAAATAGTCTTCGTCATGATACTATAATTTTTAATGTTAAAAATTCTGTTGTTTAATTCGATGTCATAAATTTAGGCATTATTTGTAGTCTCGCCAAATTTTATGCCATTTATTTTATATGCTTTACAACATACTTTTGCTGAGATTTTTTTATATCAGTGAAATTCACCACATTAAGCAAAGCTTATGCTTGGTGTGCAGAACGAAGCAAATCGTTTACAGTTTTCACCGGATTAAATGTTTCTACTGGGACCTCTACAAAAACGGTGTTCCAGTCACTCATCGCTCCGTTCCACAATCCAGGCAGCTCCAACGCCTTTATCTCGTGTCCGGATTTTGACTTTTCAGAGATGAACCCAGTATTGTGGTCCACGAATTTTGTCAAGTCAAACTTATTCCCTTTATAGTCTCTTATAAAGCAAACAAGATCTACCGGGTTGAAATGCGTAGCGCCTCTCATCAGTTCCATAGATTCTGAATTATTAGTGTCTATCTGTGAGCTTTCGAGAATCTGCGGAGCCGTTGTGCCATCTTGGCTGAATGCGATATAAGGGCCGCCGCCTGGCTCTCCTTCGTTTTTAACCACACCGCAAACGCGGATAGGTCTGTTTAATTTGTGCTTCAAATACACGACCAGTTCAGAGTCTTCAAGGTGTTTTACGTTTTCATATCTGACACACAATCTGCGCTGTAGGAATCTTACAATCTCAAGCACTTGCTCCATTGTGTATTTTCCGCTGTCAAGGAGTTCAAGATATTCAGCAATTTTTTTCTGCACTTCAACAAGAACACCTCCAATAATTTTCTTATATCTAATTGTCGCTTTCCTCGAAGTGCTTGGCACCACATTGTCAATATTCTTAATAAATACGACATCTGTGTCTACATCGTTAAGATTTTCTATCAATGCACCATGCCCTCCTGGACGAAACAATAATTCTCCGTTCTCTCGGAAAGGTGTATTATCTTTGTTGACGGCAATCGTGTCGGTGGAAGGTTTTTGTGTTGACAAAGTCACGTTGTACTCACATCCGAATTTTGATGCCATCACAGGCATAGCTTCTTTCAGTTTATCGTCGAAAAGTGACTTGTGCTCCTCCGATACAGTAAAATGCAGATTCACCTCGTTCGAGGAATTTTTAGCATATTGAGCGCCTTCCTCAAGATGCTCTTCCATGGCAGTATGCACTTCCGAGCCGACCTTGTGAAAATCGAGCATCGCTTTTGGAAGACTTCCGTAGTTCAAACCTTTCGGCATCAAAAGACAAGAAACGATGGTTTTGTATTTCCCGTCTTTCATCAATTGATCGATTGTCGCGCCCTCGGTTTCCTCCAGTTTTGCATTCAGCCTGTCATAGAAAGCAAATTTATGAATCTCATCGAAGAAATTCTTCATAAAGCTGTCGGTTGGGACATCCCTGTCACCATCAACGAAGGAGAAAAGATTCTTAAACATTCTACTTGCCGCACCCGATGCCGGCACAAATTTCAAGATATGTCCGCCCGCAGCCAAATAACTCTCCCATTCGTTAATGAATTTTTCCTCCTCGGCCGCGCCTAAGCGCAAAATTCCATTACCCACCGTCGCTGCTGCCGACAATTTAAGAAAAGGGAACCCTTTTTTGAACGCATCTAACTGCCTTTCAATTTGTTCCACGCTCAAGCTATGGTCTTTAATTTGTTGTAAATCGTGTTCTGTAAACATAGTTTTGAATAAATTGTTATATTAGGCACTCAAACTTACTAATTTTTACCGTAACAAAGGCTATAAATTGACAAAAAATTCGTAAGTTTGGAAAACTTTATGGAAATAAAGATGATGGAAACATATTATACAGACAAAGAGCGGAAATTTGTAATCAGTGCCTTTCGAGAGTTAAGAATCGCGCTTGCCGATGATTTATCGTATCCAGAGATCCGAAGAATTGAAGACATTATAAAGGGCGGGATTGCGGCAGGCAAAGCCCACCGTGACAAATATGGGATAAATCCGTCGGTCAGACACTTGAACACAGCACTGCTCCTATCCCGATATGTGGGAGCCGACAGGAATATGATTATAGCCACATTGCTTTATCAAATATGTTCCGACGACTACTTTTCCCTTGAGGATGTCAAGGCGGAATTCGGAGATGACGTCCGCTCGATTATACATGGGCTGAAGAACGTTGCTGATCTTTACAAGAAACAGACAACACAACGCGATGAGAATTTCAGCAAACTCATGATGGCATTTGCTGAAAATATCCGTGTGATTATAATAATGATTGTCGACCGTCTTGCGTTGATGAAAGCAATCAACCACCATCCCAATCAGAAGTTCGTGTTTGACATCGCATCGGAGTCTCTCTATCTTTATGCCCCATTGGCACACCGCTTGGGCCTTTATAAAATCAAGTCGGAATTAGAAGACATGTCTCTGAAATACACAAACAGAGATTTATATACACAAATCGCCCATAAGCTCAATGAGTCAAAGCAGGAACGAGACAAATATATTGCCGAATTTATCGCTCCGATTAAAAAGAAGCTTGAGGATGACGGCTTCAAATTTGAGATAAAAGGGCGCACCAAGTCCATCTATTCCATTTGGAACAAGATGAGGAAACAGAATGCGGAACTCAAAGACATCTATGATCTGTTTGCCATACGAATCATTATCGACACCCCTCTTAAAAACGAGAGAAGCGACTGTTGGAAAGCCTTTGCCATTGTGACAGACATGTTCAAGCCGAACCCTTCGAGATTGAAGGATTGGATATCCATTCCAAAATCGAACGGATACGAATCGCTGCATACTACGGTAACCGGTCCAGGCCAACGCTGGGTGGAGGTTCAAATACGCACGCAGCGTATGGATGAAATTGCAGAGAAGGGTTTGGCTGCCCATTTCAAGTATAAAGGTGTGAAGAGCGAGAAAAGTCTCGATGATTGGATGGCAAACGTTCGCGATCTTCTTGAAACATCGGGAAAAGACACTCCCGAAATAATGAAAAAGATGAATATGGACGTCTACGATAAGGAAGTATTTATATTTACTCCTAAGGGCGACTTGTTCAGACTGCCTCTTGGAGCCACAATTCTTGACTTTGCATTCGCCATACATTCAAAGATTGGCTGCACCTGCATTGGCGGAAAAGTCAACGGCAAAACACATAAGATTAATTATGAGTTGAAAAACGGCGACACCGTCGAAGTCCTGACATCATCCACACAGCAGCCAAAGCAGCAATGGCTTTCCATTGTGACGACCTCCAAGGCAAAAAATAAAATCCGCCAATCGCTTAACGAAATAAGCAACCGTTCAGCGGAGTTTGCCAAGGAATTGCTCCAACGACGTTTCAAGAATCGGAAAATCGAAATAGAAGAAGCCATTCTGACAAAAGTAATAAAACGACTTGGATACAAAACCGCCACAGACTTCTATAACGAGATATCAAGTGAAAAACTTGACATCGGGCAAATTGTGGACAGTTATGTCGCTTTAAAAGAAAAAGAAGACGAGACCCAACAGATTGCATCCAGTCGCTCCGCGCAAGAATTTGTTATGCAACCGCCTGCACTGTCAAGCTCCGAATCCAGCGACGTGGTGATTATTGGAGAAGGCATAAAGGGAATAAATTTCAAGCTTTCAAAATGCTGTATGCCTATTCAAGGTGACGATATTATGGGATTTATAGCAAGCGACGGCGCCATAAAAATCCATAAGCGCGGCTGCCCCAATGCACGCCATCTGATGAACCGCTATCCATACCGCACCATCAAGGCAGCATGGAGTGAAATTGTCGGCGGCAACCAATTTGCAGTGCCGTTAAGCATCATTGGCAATGATGACATTGGCATTGTTAACAACATAACGTCTTTAATAACTAAAGAAAAAAGTGTATCTTTGCGTAGCATTGCCATCGACTCGAATGACGGATTGTTTCAAGGGCGTCTTGTCGTCGGAGTCAACGACACTGTTTCACTCAATAATCTGATAAAGAAAATAACAGCAATAAAAGGAGTAAAAGATGTTAGACGCAACAATTAAACATATATTTCAATATACGCTACTTTCAGCATGCCTGTTTTGTTCGTTTTCCTGTGGCAACAGCAAGCAGGCAGAAGATTCGGAGAAAGCAGAACAAATAATGTCGGAAATAAAAAGTATGTATGCCGGAAAGGACTACGACAATGCGATGTTGATGATTGATTCTTTGATGAAAACATATCCTGGTTTGATTGATGTGCAACGTAAAGCAATGCATATACAAACTATGATTACAGAAAAGAGGACTTTGGCAGACAGCATTGCAAACGAGAAAGTCCTTGAGCAAAGTATGGCTGCGGCAGACTCTATAAAGCACAATCTTAAGTTTGTAAAGAGTGCAGATATGGTAGAAGGATATTTTGTTGACAAAACTATGCCCGACGACGGAATCCCTTCTGTAACAGGAATTGTTGCCAGGGTTGCAGAACACGGAGACATTTCCCTCCTGTCTTCATTGAGAGGACATCGCATCAGACATACGCGGATTTGCGCCATAGCCGACACCGCCAACGTCGCCACTGGCAACGTACCACCCTCAAACTCAAGAAACTACCGTTATAACGACAATGGACAGAATGTTGAGCTTGTCACGTTCAACGCTCAGGAATGTGGGGATTTTCTTTCTTTCATCGCTCAGAATACAGCACTTCCAATAACTATTAAATTTGTCAACGGTTCAAAGAGTTACAAACAAGTGCTTTCACAGAAGGAAAAGAGCGCTATTAAGAATGTTGTCAATTATGCAACCGCAATAACGGCAGCCCATGACGCCGCTAATATGAGACTTAAATTTGCTCGCAAACTGCAATTGGCACGTAAGCAAATAAAGCAGACCGCAACAAACATACAGGGCGGCCGCTAATATAATCTGAATAAAAAACGTAATATATATGGGATTTTTTAATTTCTTCAGCAAGGAAAAGAAAGAAACGTTGGACAAAGGCTTGGAAAAGACCAAGCAAGGTTTGTTTGACAAGCTTAAGCGGGCGGTTGCCGGCAGGTCCAAAATCGATGATGATTTTCTGGACAATCTGGAAGAGGTGTTTATAACATCTGATGTTGGTGTGGAAACGACTCTCAAGATTATAGACCGACTGCAGAAACGCGCTGCACGCGATAAATACGTATCGACATCGGAGCTGAATACGCTGCTTCGTGATGAAATAACAGAAATGCTTGCGGAAAACAACAATGCCGACACTCCCGACTTTTCCGTCCCGTCAGACAAAAAGCCATATGTAATAATGGTTGTGGGCGTAAACGGGGTTGGAAAAACGACTACTATCGGAAAACTTGCATACCAGTTCAAGAAGGCGGGCAACAAAGTCGTTTTGGGAGCCGCCGACACATTCCGTGCGGCAGCCATTGAACAATTGCAGATATGGGGCGAACGGGTAGATGTGCCTGTTGTCAAGCAGCAAATGGGCTCTGACCCTGCGTCGGTCGCGTTTGACACCGTAAGCTCGGCCAAAGCCTCCAGTGCAGATGTTGTGATAATCGACACAGCCGGACGCTTGCACAACAAAGTGGGATTGATGAAGGAGCTCTCGAAAATTAAAAATGTTATGCAGAAAGTTGTTCCAGGCGCACCTCACGAAGTGCTTCTGGTGCTTGACGGCTCTACTGGACAAAATGCATTTGAACAAGCAAAACAATTTGTTGCTGCGACAGAGGTAAACGAATTGGCTATAACCAAACTCGATGGCACCGCCAAAGGTGGCGTAGTGATTGGCATAAGCGACCAGTTTAAGATTCCAGTCAAATATATCGGTCTTGGTGAGGGACTCGAGGATTTGCAGATTTTCCGCAAAAAAGAATTTGTTGATTCTTTGTTTTCTTAATCAGAACGGTTTGAAATGGATAAAAAACGTATAGATGTCATTTCGCTTGGATGCTCAAAAAATCTCGTAGATTCAGAACGCCTTCTTAAGCAATTGGAGCTTTCTGGTTTTCAAGCATTCCACAATTCAGACAACGTAGATGGCGACATAGTTATCATAAACACATGCGGATTTATCGGCGATGCCAAAGAAGAATCAATAAACACGATATTGACCTATGCCGAGGCCAAGAACGAAGGTCGCATAAAGGAGCTCTATGTTATGGGATGCTTGTCTGAAAGATATCGCGACGACTTATTGGCCGAGATTCCTGAAATAGACAGAATCTATGGCAAGTTTGATTGGGTAAACATTGTATCCGACATAATCAAGCGCAATCCTGCGACAATGCCTTACGATAGAGTCATAACCACCCCCTCTCATTACACATATCTCAAAATTGCCGAGGGCTGTAATCGTTTTTGTGCATTCTGTGCAATTCCACTGATTACTGGCAGATACAAGTCGCGTCCTATTGAAGAAATCCTTGAAGAGGTAAGAATGTTGGTGGGAAAAGGAGTAAAAGAATTCAACGTCATTGCCCAGGACTTGTCGTCCTACGGTCTTGACATATACAAGCGGCTTGCCCTTCCGGAACTTATCGACAGGATGGCGGAAATTGACGGAGTCAAATGGATTAGGCTGCACTATGCCTACCCTTCCGAATTCCCATATGAGATTTTAGACGTAATGGCAAGACATTCCAATGTGTGCAACTACCTTGACATCGCCCTTCAGCACATCAACGACGATGTATTGAAGAATATGCGCCGCCACATCACAAAAGAGGAAACTCTCGCGCTAATACGCACCATTCGTGAAAAAGTGCCTGGGATACACATTCGCACCACTCTGATGGTGGGCTTCCCTGGAGAAACAGAAGACGCGTTTAATGAGCTTAAAGAGTTTGTCAGAGAGGCGAAATTCGAGCGTATGGGAGCTTTCGCCTATTGCGAAGAAGACGACACATATGCTGCCAAAAATTTCTCAGACAGCATTCCGCAAGAAGTTAAGGAAAGTCGCCTTGAGGAAATTATGACAATCCAGGAAGATGTAGCCTTGGAATCCAACCAATCTAAAATCGGTAAGACTATGACTGTTGTCATTGACCGTGAAGAACCCGACTATTTTGTCGGTCGTACAGAGTTTGACTCTCCAGAGGTTGATCCTGAAGTGCTGATTGACAAGGATGACCGGTTGACAGTCGGAAATTTCTATGATGTTGAGATTACTGACGCTCTACCTTTCGAGCTAATGGCAAGACTGAAAGACTTCTGATGGAGACATTGCGGAAAGCCATAAATAAAGCTATAAAAAACAATATCACATTCTACGCCTATCGTCTCCCAGACGATAGGCTTTACCATTTTTCGGCACCTATAACCAGCCAGACATGCGAATCTGAAGGTTTTAAAGTCTCGCCATTCGACGATTTCCGACACCCAAGCGTATTCATCCCCAAGGGTCTGAATGCTTACGATTTCTGCAATTGCGGGACTGATTTTTGCATCAAGGCGTCAACCGAATCCATCGGTGATTTCTCAGAAACGACACGCAAAGAATATGCTTCTTCTTTTCAGCAATGCATGAAAGCATTGAGAAATGGCTCTCTTGAAAAAATCGTACTCTCCAAAGTAATCAAATGCGAATATCCAACAATTGATTGGGGATTGGCCTTTCAGCAGATGGCAGAAAAATACCCTCAGGCTTTTATCTTCATCTTCAATGCTCAAGAAACAGGAGCATGGGCTGGTGCTTCGCCTGAGACATTGGCTCGCTTTCATGGTTCCCAGTTCTACACTATGGCGTTGGCGGGAAC
>ERZ772818.2993-NODE-2993-length-12078-cov-3.814439_pt1 | contig 12078 bp, 10 predicted proteins | sample MGYA00580837_ERZ772818 | MGnify/ENA primary metagenome ERZ772818 (study PRJEB29015, sample SAMEA2737671) | human gut metagenome | biome: human gut; feature: human-associated habitat; material: faeces | place: China | collected 2012 ...
ACCCCATATAGGTTCAGAAGCTCCTTTCGTGCATTTTTATATGTCATGTCATAGATACTCTCTAAAGATATGTCACCAAAAAAGACTTTCCTTGCTGTATCCAGCACATATTTTGCCCGGTACCCCAGATTACACTCCCGCAATTGTTCTTCAGTTGCAGATGCCAGGGCCTGTGCAGTTGGAAATGCATAATATTCTGCACCTGTACTGCTTTCTTTTTTCTCTCCAAATTCCCGGCTGATATTTTCAATACACTTTTTTATTCTTGTAATATTATTCTGCTGTGAAATCAGGAATGATATAATCATCTCCCACAAATCCTGCTGCAGAATACGGATTCCGCTTCCCATCTCACCTGCAGCAGTCAGATATTTATCTCTGGGATTGATTTTCTGTATGTATTCATTATAATCATGATCCAGATCAAAATACCGGATCCAGAAGAAAATAAAATCCTCTTCCGGACAGAAGAAATTGACAATTCCTCTTTCCTGTGTCAGTTCCAGATATTTATCTCCCGCAATAACCCGGTAACGGTCATCACCAATTTGATCCATTCGGAAACACTGCCCAGATCTGCAGATCTGACCCAAATCAAAATTGTCCATTTCTATTGTAAGCATCCCATATCTCCCTCTTACATTTCCGTTTTTTATCCATTATCACTTGCTGAATATATGAATGTATTATATACTATTCTCGGTATAAACGTAAACCAGAATCACAAAAATATCATTCCGTTTACCATACAGAAAAATATAACGTTTCGTTATGACAGAAAGTGAGGAGTTTTTCAATGAAATTTATATATCCTGCGGTTTTCCGCAAAAATGAAGAAGGCAAATATAAAGCATTCTTTCCGGATCTGGAATGCTGTGAAGCAGAAGGGGATACCCTGGATGATGCTATTGACAATGCAAATGAAGCAGCCTATAACTGGATCTATGCAGAGGTAATGGAAGACGAAATGGATCTTCCTGCAATTTCCGATGAATCCGACCTTGATCTTCTGGAAGGTGATGTCGTAAGAAACATTCAGGTCAATATCCGCATGTATGATGGCTGGGATGAATAAATAACATATTACTATTCATTCCCTTCTCAGCAACACGCCTCGAGATACGCAAAATCTATGTTCTGGCAATAATAGAAAATTACAGAAATTCAACTCCGTTATGTTAAAATAATTCTAACATTAACGGAGCTTTTTTTATATTTTCCACTTTTCAAAAGGAGGATCTAACATGAAAGTAAAAAGTTTTAAAAAATTATTTGTAAGCATTACTCTCAGTGCAGCTCTTACATTCTCAACAGCTGCCACTACATTTGCAGCTACCGCTCAGCTTTCACCAATTGAACAGCCCGCTGAACTAACCCAGGAAGCCACATCTGATGTTCCTGACATTGATTTCTCAGACACACAGAACGCCGGTGCCTCTCTTACCGCGCAGTCCGGAATCAGTCAGGTTGCAGCTACTGTAAACTCTGTAACTGTTCAGTGGAACTCTGTTTCAAATGCTGAAAAATATGCTGTCAGCATCAGCAATTTTAATTCTTCGTCTTACAGGCTCCTGGGTTATATAGGTAATGCTAAAAGCAAAGCTACAATAAATAAATTAAAAGCAGGTACCGCTTATAATATAAAAATCACTGCTTTAGATTCATCCGGCACTGCAATTTCATCCCGCATTGCCGGCTGCACAACACTATATACAAGTGTAAGCGTTAAATCTTCTTACGCTTCCACTACCAGCGGCTATACCTTTAATATGCAGCTGCCTAATCCTTCTAACGCTATTTCAGGATATAAAGTTGTATATCAAAGTTCAGCAGCACAAAAGCCTATAACCAAATATTTTGATACCAGATATTCCTTTACTCTTCCGGCGAGCAAAAATGCATTTTATCAGGTAAAAATTTATCCATATATCATCCTGAACAATAAACGCTATGTGAGTACCAAACCAACTATCAGGTATTTTGCTCTCGGCATCATGCTTCAGAAAGCAGGAAATACAAATAGTACCATGAGTGTTAAATGGAACAAAACCGCAGGTGCAACCAGCTACTCCGTTTATGTAAAATATCCGGGAGGCAATTCCTACAAAAAGGTAAAAACAACAACCGCTACTTCCTTCAAACTCAATAATATGAAGAAAAATGTCAAGTATGGAATCAAAGTTCTTGCAAATAAAAAAGTCGGAGGAAAAACCTGGCAATCTGCAACGAATGCATATACAATGACCCTTACAGGACGCTAAAATATTTTTCAAACACGCTTTAATGTAAAAGGCAGTCGGAAATTTAAACCGACTGCCTTTTTCTTCTCTTTGATTCTATTTCTGCTGCGTGATTACGCATCTTAATTCTTTCCTTTACTTCTGCGTTTTCTCTGAATTTTTTCCTGAATTACAGGATTATCCTTTACTGCGTCAATAAATACGGCAATCAATACAACTGCACCTGTAACAATTGTCTGCCAGTAAGAAGAAATTCTCAGCAATGTGATACATGTACTGATAACACTACTTAAAAGACCACCAAAGATAGTTCCGACAACTGTTCCGATACCACCTGCCATGGAAGTACCACCAAGTACTGCGGCTGTGATGGAATCCATCTGCCAGCTTTCACCAATACTTGCCTGGAAGGATGCAAGTTTGCATGCCATCATAACGCCTGCAAATGCTGCGAGAAGACCACTCAGGCAGTACACTAACATTTCTACTTTCTCTGTAGGGATACCTACGATCTTTGCACATTTACGGTTTCCTCCAAGTGCATAAATGTGACGTCCGAATTTTGTTTTGTTAAGCATAACTGTGAGAATCACACAGATTAAGATCATCATAACAACGATTTTCGGAAGTACTCCACCAATAATACCATTGGCAAGATTCTGTGCATTTTCCGGCATACCTGTTATTGGCATACCTTTTGTGATAACATATACAATACCTTTGTAAATCTGCATAGTTGCCAGAGTTACGATAAATGGTGTCATTTTAAAATATGCAATGAAGAAACCATTTACTGCGCCAAGGGCAATACCCATTAAGCTGGCAATGATAATCGCAAGATATGGATTCATTCCATAGTTTACCATAAAGATAGCGCTTGCCATACCACAGACCTGTCCAACAGTAGCTACAGAAAGATCGATTCCTCCTGTAAGAAGTACGATCGTCTGTCCAAAACCAACAATAATGGCAAAAGAAGCAGCTCTTGAAAGGGTACTGATATTATAAGACGTAAAAAAGTTTCCAGTTGCTATATGTACTGCGATTCCAACAAGAACTGTTACGATAAATACCATTCCTGCTGTGGATTTTATAAATCTCTTTAAACTGTTCATGATATGAAATCCCCCTGTTATTGAAATGCCACCTTCAGGACATCTTCCTGTGAGGTTGTTTCCACCTGGTCAATAAATCCACTGACTTTTCCTGCATGAATAACCATGATACGGTCTGCAAGTGCCAGAACTTCTTCCATTTCTGAAGAAATTACAACTACTGCTACGCCGTTGTCTGCAAGTGTACGGATAAGATCATAAATCTCACCCTTTGCATTTACGTCAATACCTCGTGTCGGCTCATCCAGGATCAGCATTTTCACATTTTTTGCCATCCATCTGGCTACGATAACTTTCTGCTGGTTACCACCGGAAAGATTTTTGATCAGTGTTTCTCTTGAGGCTGTCTTGATAGACATAGAATCTATATACTGGTCAACGATTTCCGTAACTTTTTTATAATCAATCAAACCATTCTTTGTCATCTGATCATAAGATGGAAGAATCATATTCTCTTTTACTGACATTCCAGGAGTAATTCCATCATGACGTCTTTCTTCTGAAACATATCCCATTCCACATTTGATTGCTTCAATCGGGGATTTGATATTAACTTCTTTTCCTTCGATAAAGGTATGTCCACCCGGTTCTTTCTCTGTGATTCCAAACACACATTTGAAAATTTCTGTACGTCCGGCACCTACAAGTCCGGCTACACAGAGAATCTCACCTTTTTTCACATCAAAACTTACATTCTCGAATTCACCTGTTCTGGTAAGATTCTTAGCTTCAAAAAACTTTTCATTGGAATAAGTACGTTTGACATGTTTTGCCACATTGACCTTTTTCCCGGCCATTTTTGTGATCATTTCTTCTTTTGTGATCTCTGAAGTCAGAACCTCTTCCACCAGCTGTCCATCCTTCATGATCGTGATCCTGTCTGTTTCTTCCATAACTTCATCAAGATGATGGGTGATAAATACCATGGCAGTTCCCTGTTCTTTTAAACGATGCATGGAATTAAACAGATTCTGAGCTTCTACATTTGTCAGTACAGCTGTAGGCTCATCCAGGATCAAAACCTTTGGTGTATAGGTAAGGGCATGTGCGATAGATACCATCTGCTGATACGCTGCAGACAATTTCTTGACCGGCTGCGTCACATCGATATCTACATTTAATATTTTCAAAAGTTCTTTTGCTTTTTCATGAGATTTTTTCCAGTCGATCATACCTTTAGAAGAGAATTCATTTCCCAGGAAAATATTCTCAGTCACACTGGCTTCAGGAATAAGATTCAATTCCTGCGGCACTAATACGATATTCTTTTTTAAAGCGTCCTGTGGAGAAGAGAGCCTTAACGGCTCTCTTTCCATAAAGACTTCCCCGCCATCTTTTGTAAGCTGTCCGGTAAGGATATTCATAAGAGTACTTTTTCCGGCTCCATTCTCTCCTACCAGTGCATGAATCTCACCTTTTCTCAGTTTCAGGCTTACATGATCCAAAGCTCTGGTACCCGGGAAAAACTTACTGATATCCTTCATTTCGATGATAAGGTTATCATTTTTATTTTGCATTTGCGTCTGCATCCTCTCCATAAAGCATGGTAATATAGTTGTCTGCATCGTCAGCGTATACGGATGTTGATCCAACGTCTGTAACTTCATCTACTGTCTCGCCGTCGATAGTCTTAACAGCGTTCCAGATTAATTTGTATCCCATGTCATAGCAGTTCTGAACCTGAGCTACATATAATGTGTCATCTTTCAGATAGTTCAGAGTACGAAGGTCATGGTCCATACCACCAATGATAATGTCGCCTGCTTTACCGGCATCTGTTACAGCCTGGCATGCACCAACAGGGTTGGACATGTTATTGCAAAGGATTCCTCCAAGATCCGGATATGCCTGCAACCAGGATTCTGTTAAGCTGATTGCTTTTTCTACAGAGTCATCATCTCTCTGCTCATCTACTACTTCGATATCAGGATATGTAGCGATAACATCTTTGAATGCCTGAAGTCTCTGCTCATGAGATTCTGCTCCCATTGTACCGCCAAGAAGTGCGATCTGGCCTTTGCCGCCCATCTTCTCACATACTGCTTTTGCAAGTGCTTCTCCATCTCCGTATGGATCATCGTTTCCTACAAAGAAGCTTCTCTTACAATTCGGTACGTCAACAGTTCCGAATGTTGCTACTTTAACACCTGCATCTACTGCTGTATCGATTGCTTTTGCAGTAGTATCTGCCTGGTTAACATCTACAGCAATCAGATCATATCCCTGCCCTACTGCTGTTTCAATAGAGTTTACCTGGTCAACTGCATCCGGCTGTGCTGGTCCATACCATTCATAGTCAATGGTAACACCTTTATCTTTGAGGTCTGCTACTGCTGCATCTACACCAGTTTTAATTGCATCATACCAGCTGTGGATGTTTTTGTATGTGCAGTAAATCTTATATTCATCTTTCTGTGGCTGGTAATCTGTATCAAAATTTGCATCTGCCAGAGATGTTTTTCCTGCTACACTGCCGCCATCTGTTGCTGCAAATACTGTAGATCCCATCATGGATGTTGCCATTAATGCTGCAAATGTGATTGCCATAAGTCTTTTTTTCATTTTTGTTTCCTCCTTAGATTAACATTTTGTTTTTATTGTTATTTAATTTTTTCTGAATCAGTAATTTTAAAATTTAATTACGCCCTTAATTACCTCATCTTTATGATCATTGCTGTATTCGATCGCATGAATACAGTCTTTGAAATCAAATACATGTGAAACGATTTTCTTTAACGGGATCAATCCACCGGATACTGCTTTGATTGCCTTCGGATACAGATTTCTGTATCTGTATACGGAATAAATAGTTCCTTCCATTGCATTTAATGTAGCGATATCCAGTTCCAGAACAGGTTCAGGAGAAACACCTGTCAGAGTAACTTTTCCTGCACGTTTGATCAGTCTGCAGGTCTGTAATGTTGTAATTCTGTTTCCTGCACATTCATAAACCTGATCTGCTCCGCCACCCGGAAGTGTTTTGGCAAATTCTTCAATACTTTCTTTTGTACTGTTGAATACTCTTGTCGCACCTACTTCCAGTGCCATTTCCAGACGTTTATCAAGCACATCTGCTGCATAGATCTCTGTTACGCCTCTTGCTTTCAGGCTCATAATCGTGCACAGACCAATACATCCACATCCAAGTACGATTGCTGTTTCACCAATTTTGGCATTTGAAAGTTCTGTTCCATGCATACCTACTGTTAATGGCTCCAGAAGTCCGCCTTCCATAGTGTCCATGTTTTCAGGAAGTTTGAAACACATGGTTGCATCATGTGTACAATATTCTGAAAAAACACCATCTCTCTCGTGAGGAATTGCCAGCATTTTTACATCAGGACAAAGATTATAATGACCAGTTCTGCAGGCTTCACATTTTCCACAAGGTACTGCAGGCTCAATGGCAACTTTATCACCAACTTCGAATCCTGTTACACCTTCTCCAATTGCAGTAACAACTCCGCCAGGCTCATGTCCAAGGGCAAGAGGTCCATCCAGTTCCCAGTTTGCCAGTCTTCCCTGATCATAGAAATGAAGATCAGATCCGCAGATTCCTACATACTCCAGTTTGATCTGAAGTTCTCCTGCTGCCGGCTGTGGGATTTCTCTCTCAGTCCATTCAAGCTGTCTCTGTCCTGTCAGCACGCAGACTTTCATTGTTCCTTCCATTTTTCTCTTCCTCCTACATTACATTAGTTTTATTATGTTATTATTACTTACCTTTTTTACTGATCAAAGCCTTTACTCTGTCTTTGATTCCCTGTACGTCCATTTTATAGTACTTAAATACTTCCTGATCTGAACCATTTGGTACATCTTCATCCGGAATTCCGCAGATGTCTAACGGAACCATTTCTGTCTGTGCAACCACCTCTGCAACAGCACCGCCAAGTCCACCATAAAGACTGTGCTCTTCCAGTGTAAGAATACATCCGCATTCTTTTGCTACTGCCTCGATCATCTCTGTATCTAATGGTTTGATCGTATACATATCCACTACAGAAATATCAATTCCTTCTTCTTTTAATTCTTCTGCTGCCTGAAGTGCTGTTGCAACAAGTTGACCGCAGACAATAATTGCTGCATCTTTTCCATCTGTAAGGCGGTGAGCTTTTCCAATCTTGAATTCTGTCTCTTCATCGTAGATTACCGGAACTCCGCTTCTTGCGATTCTGATATAAGTCGGTCTGGGAGACTCCAGAAGTTCTTTTGTGATCTTTCTCATCTGAACTGCGTCAGACGGAATCATTACTGTCAGTCCTGGAATCGCACGCATAAGTGAAATATCCTGAAGTGAATGGTGGGTTGCACCAAGTGCACCGTAACTGATTCCTCCACTGATTCCGATTACAGTTACATTATTATGAGAATAAGCAACATCTACCTTTACCTGTTCTGCAGAACGCATGCTATAAAAGCTTGCCGGTCCAATGGTAAATACTTTCTTTCCCATATAAGCCATACCTGCTGAAACTGTAACACTGTTCTGTTCTGCAATTCCCATTTCTACGAACTGATCCGGAACTTCATCCGGATAAGCTCCAAGTTTTGCTGAGCCTCTTGAGTCCGTACATACCACTACAATATCTTTATCCTTCTTAGCTTCTTCCAGAATCATCTGAGAAAAAGCACTGCTCAAAGCTTCTTTTCCCATCATGCCAGTTCCTTTCTGTATTCAGCCATATCTTCTTTTAACTGCTCCACCTGCTCAAGACTTGGTGTCTTATGATGCCATCCCGCCTGATTTTCTGCACATGCAAGACCTTTTCCTTTAATAGTATTTGCAATGATACATACTGGTATTCCATCTTCTCTGGTATCCAGGGCATCCGAAATCTGATCATAATCATGACCGTCAATCTCAATTGTCTTGAATCCAAAAGACTCTGCTTTTTCTTTCAGATTCTCAATTGGCATTACGTCTTCTGTATTTCCACTGATCTGTAAATGATTTCTGTCTACGATCCAGGTAAGATTATCCAGCTTGTACTTTGCCGCAGACATTAATGCTTCCCAGTTACTTCCCTCTGCAAGTTCACCATCTCCGGTAATAACATAAACATGATTCTCTTTTTCATTTTTCTTCAATGCAATTGCTATACCTGTTGCAAATCCAAGTCCATGTCCAAGAGATCCCGTGTTTGCTTCTACTCCATTTACCTTTTTATTCGGATGTCCTCCAAGAAGTGCTCCGAAGCTTCCGAACTCATCCATTTCCTTTTGTCCGATATATCCATATCTGTTTAAAAGAGAATAGTAAGTTTCTGCGGAGTGTCCTTTGCTGAGAATAAAGTAGTCTCTTCCTTCCCATTTCGGATTCTTTGGATCATGTTTCATCTTATCAAAAAGAACTACCATCACATCCGTCTCTGATAAATCTCCTCCGATATGCCCGCCGCCACCGTGATAAATCAGTTCTACTGTTTTTTCTCTTATTTCAGAAGCTTGTATCATCAGCTTCTTTTTTCTCTCTGCGTCCATTTTTTCATACCTCCTGCTTATTTATTCAGAAGCATCTTTACCGCTTCATTCCATCCATAAACCTTTTCACTTCTCTCCTGTTCCTGCATTTTTGTCTCAAAGAAGTTATAGGTAATTGCCTTGTAAATATCATCCGGATCATAATATCCTGCCGCTTCTCCTGCCAGATATCCGGCTCCGATCACTGAAAGCTCCTCTGCATCCGGAATCTTAATCTCTGTCTGCGAAATATCACTCTGGAACTGCATCAGGTATTTATTTCTCGTTGGACCTCCATCTACACACATCTGTGAGATGTCAATCTGTGAATCTTTTCTCATTGCTTCTATAACATCATTAATCTGATAAGCGATACAGTCACATCCGGCTCTTACAATTTCTTCTCTTCCGGTTGTTCTGCTCATTCCGGAAATACTTGCATAAATATCATCTCTCCACCATGGAGCTCCCAGTCCTGAGAAAGCAGGTACAATATATGTATGATCATTTGGATCTGCTCTCCTTGCCAGCTCTTCCGTTTCCCCGGGAGAAGATATCATGCGAAGGTTATCTTTAAGCCAGGAAATAACTGCTCCTGTATAATTGATGTTCCCTTCTAATACATAGGAAGCTTTTCCTTTAATTCTCCATGCAAGGGAAGTAGATAGACCATGTTCACTGAAAAATGGTGTCTCACCTGTATTCATCATTACAGATGAGCCAGTTCCATAAGTAGTTTTGATTCCTCCCGCCTGACGGCAGTTGTGTCCGTAAAGAGCACCATGAGAATCTCCCAGTATTCCGCAGATTGGAATCTCTTTGTCCAGATATCCTTCCAGATCTGTATATCCGAATGTTAAATCTGAATCACATATCTGAGGAAGTGTATTCATCGGAATCTGAAAAAGTTCACACATTTCCTTATCCCACACCAGATTCTTTATATCCATAAGCTGAGTTCTGCTTGCATTGGAGTAATCTGTCTTGAATTCCTTTCCTCCGGTCAGCTTATATACTAGCCAGCTATCCATTGTCCCAAGAGCAAGTTCTCCATTCTCTGCAAGTTCTCTCGCTCCAGGAATATTCTCCAGAAACCATGCCATCTTGCCTGCCGGATAATACGGAGAAAGCTTCAGACCAGTCCGTCTGTAAATTTTTTCACCGGAAACGCCATTCTCGCCAACTCTTTTACAGATATCTTTTGCCCTGCTACACTGCCATACAATTGCATCTGCAATAGGTTTTCCTGTTTTTCGATTCCATGCTGCTGTTGTTTCTCTCTGATTATCAATTCCGATACAGACGATCTGTTTCTTATCTATGCCAGCTTTCTCTACCACCTGTCTGGAAGCTTTAATCACATTCACATAAATTTCTTCTAGATTATGCGATACCCAGTTCTGATCACTTACAATCTGTTTATGTGCCTCATCTGCTCTTGCGATAATCTTTCCATATTTATCAAAAAGAACGGCTTTTGTTCCCTGAGTGCTCTGGTCAATTCCCAGAATATAGAATGAACTCATGTCATCATCCTTCCCTTATTATTATTCTTATCGTTTTTTGTTCTATTTTGTTCGATTGTTTGTGTGTTTTGTTTATTTTTTATGTTTTCCCTGTTCTTTAATGCGATTATATAGCACATTTTATATGTTGTCAATATCTTTTTTATCTTTTTCAAACATTTTATTGTTCTATTTCAAACATTTTTATCTCATAAAACACATTTCAGCATTGCAATAAGTACTTCTTTCTGTTATATTATAACTATAATGAATACGCCTGTATGGCGCTCAGAAAGTAGGTACTTAAATGAAAAAAGAACGGCACGCTCGAATTATCGAAATTATGCAAAATCAGAACATTATTACCATCAAAGATCTTGCACAACAGCTAAACTGTACAGAAATGACCGTTCGTCGCAACCTCGATGAACTTCAGAATATGAACTTTGTGATCACAGGAAGTGTGGAACATTTTGCCAATCGGGCAGAGGTAAAAGCGGAAATAGAGAAGCGTGGAGGAAAGGTAACCGGCAGTGTGACATCAAAGACCGGTTATCTGATTAATAATGATGTAAATTCAACTTCTTCAAAGAACAAAAAGGCGAGAGAACTTGGAGTGCCGATCATTTCGGAAGAGACGTTGATCGGGATGCTGGAACAGTAGTGTGGTGTTAAAATTGTGTAAGAGTTCATAGTTTATTTATTTGAATATTTGAAGTGATTGTACTATAATGAACTGCGGATCGTCAGGATTCTGCAAAATGAAACGGAGGTTGGAGACCTCTGGCTGTGATATTTATGAATTTTTCAGGCAGGATACGACGTGACACAGGAAGCAAATGAAACAGGAGAAGAAAGGGAAAGCGTATGTCAGATCAGGATTTCGTTATTGTGGACGAAGAAAAAGATTCTGAGATTCCACAGGAAAAAGAGAACCGGACAGAGGATTCCCGTAAGGAAGTGGTCAAAGACGCTGAAAAGGAGCGTAAGGATGATGACGGTTACGAGAAGATCTGCTTTATCTGTCACAGACCGGAGAGTGTGACCGGGAAGATGATCGATCTTCCGAACCATATTACGGTGTGTCCGGACTGTATGCAAAGAAGCTTTGATGCGATGAGCAGCAGTCCTCTGGATCTGGGAAAAATGATGAATATGCCGGGAGTGCAGTTTCTGAATCTTTCTGATTTGGAAGGAATGCAGCCAGAAGCAAAAAAGATCAAGAAGAAAAAAGAGAAACCAAAGGAATTTCCGGAGCTGGATATTAAAAATATTCCTGCACCGCATAAGATCAAGGCCAGACTGGATGAGTATGTGGTAGGTCAGGAACGTGCAAAGAAGACCATGGCAGTGGCGGTCTATAATCATTATAAGCGGGTGGCAACCAATACGATGGATGATATTGAGATTGAAAAATCCAACATGCTGATGATCGGACCGACCGGTTCCGGAAAAACGTATCTGGTGCAGACACTGGCACGCCTCTTAGATGTGCCGCTTGCCATCACGGACGCCACATCCCTTACCGAAGCGGGTTATATCGGTGATGATATTGAAAGCGTGGTATCTAAGCTTTTAGCGGCCGCAGACAACGATGTGGAGCGCGCGGAGCACGGTATCATCTTCATTGACGAGATCGACAAGATTGCAAAAAAGAAAAATACAAACCAGAGAGACGTCAGCGGAGAAGCCGTACAGCAGGGACTGCTGAAGCTCCTCGAGGGCAGCGACATCGAAGTTCCGGTGGGAGCCAAC
>ERZ772818.3014-NODE-3014-length-12002-cov-10.590525_pt1 | contig 12002 bp, 9 predicted proteins | sample MGYA00580837_ERZ772818 | MGnify/ENA primary metagenome ERZ772818 (study PRJEB29015, sample SAMEA2737671) | human gut metagenome | biome: human gut; feature: human-associated habitat; material: faeces | place: China | collected 2012 ...
GCCGTCCAGCACGCCGAGGTTGCAGTCGGAATCGTAGTATTTCTTGATAGCCATAGTAGTTGTTCTCCTTTTTATTCTTCTGTTGTGGCTAATAATAAACGATCTTTATTTTTTCGCTCACCGGGGAGCGGAAAAAACATTCAGGTGCGTTCCGGGCAATGGGTGCCCGGCAGAGGGAGCTGGGCCGCGCGCACTTCCTGCGGCGGCTTTTGCATATGCTGGTGCATTCCGCCGCGTTCCAGCGCCGTGACGCCGGTGCGGCACTGTTCCAGGATCTCGTAGTCCTCGAACATCTTCAGGAAGGCGTCAATCTTGTCCGGCTTGCCGATCAGTTCAAACACCATGCTGTCCGGCGACAGGTCAATGATCTTGGCCTTGTAAATGTTGGCGATCTCCCGCAGCTCGGCGCGGTTGTGCACGTCGGACGCCACCTTAAGCAGCAGCAGTTCCCGCTGGAGGGTCTTGTCCTTGTCCAGCACGAACACCTGCCGGGTCACTTCCAGACGCTCAGTCTGGAGGATGAGCTGCTTCAGGGCCCGGTCGTCACTGGTGATGGTCAGGGTGATGCGGCTGACGGCCGGGTCGTTGGTGGCCGAAACGGTCAGGGTGTCGATGTTGAAGCCGCGGCGGCAGAACAGGTTGGACACCCGGGCCAGAACGCCGCTCTGGTTGTCCACCAGCAGGCTGATGACCTTGCGCTGACTGGATTCCATATTGCTGTGTCCTCCTTATTCCATGATGATATCGTTGATGTCACCGCCGCCGGGGATCATGGGCAGGACCTTTTCGTCCTTGTCGATGATGCACTCGATCCAGGTGGGGCCTTTGCGCTGGAGCGCCTCGGCAAATGCCTGCTGGAACTCCGGCAGGTTGGTGCAGCGGTAGCCCTTCAGGCCAAAGCCCTCGGCCAGCTTGACGAAGTCGGTGTGACGGTGGGGATCGGTCTGGCTGTAGCGCTTGCCGTAGAAGGTGGTCTGCCACTGGCGCACCATACCCAGCACGGAATTGTTGAAGATGACCGTGATGATGGGCAGGTCGTAGCTGACGGCGGTGCAGGCCTCGTTCAGGTTCATATGGAAGGAACCGTCACCGGTGAACATGACCACACGCTGGTCCCGGCCAAGGGCCATCTGGGCACCGATTGCGGCACCGTAGCCAAAGCCCATGGTGCCCAGGCCGCCGCTGGTGATGAAACCGCGGCTCTTGGCGTGGCGCAGGTACTGGGCCGCCCACATCTGGTGCTGGCCCACATCGGTGACGTATACGGCCTCCGGTCCGCACTGGTTGCACACCTCACCGATGACCTGATGGGGCATCAGGTGGGTGGAGTCGGACACCGGGTGGTAATCCTGTGCCTGCCACTCGTGGATCATCTTCATCCAGTCGGGGTGCTTTGCCTCTTTGATCTGCGGCAGCATGGCCTGCAGCACATAGGCGGCATCGCCCACGATGGACAGGTCCACTTCCACATTCTTGCCCAGCTCGCTGGGGTCGATGTCGATCTGGATGATGGTGGCATTCTTGGCAAAGGTCTTGGGTTTCAGCGCCACACGGTCCGAGAAGCGGGTACCCACCGCGATCAGCACGTCACAGTCGGCCACGGCCCGGTTGGAGGTGTAACAGCCGTGCATGCCCAGCATACCGATGTTCATGGGGTCGCCGTAAGGCACCACACCGGCCGCCATCAGGGTGTAGGTGGCCGGGATCTCGGCCTTGTGCAGCAGATCCCGCAGCGGCTGGCAGGAGGCCGCGCTGCGCACGCCGCCGCCAAAGTACACCAGCGGGCGCTGTGCCGCGTTGATCAGGTCGGCTGCCCAGCGCACCTGCTCCGCATCAAAGGTGGTCACCGTGCGGATGGGCTCCGGCTGCTTGGCTTCAAATTCGCACACGGCAGCGGTCACATCCTTGGGGATGTCCACCAGCACCGGGCCCTTGCGGCCGCTCTGTGCAATGCGGAAAGCTGCGCGCATGGTGTCGGCCAGATCCTCGACCCGGCGCACCGTGAAGTTGTGCTTGGTGATGGGCATCGTGATGCCCTCAATGTAGGCTTCCTGAAAGCAGTCCTTGCCGATGCCCGGGGTGGCTACGTTGCCGGTAAAGGCCACCAGAGGCACCGAGTCCATATAAGCGGTGGCGATGCCGGTGACCAGGTTGGTGGCACCCGGGCCGCTGGTGGCCAGCACCACGCCGGTGCGGCCGGTGGCCCGGGCGTAACCGTCTGCTGCATGGGAGGCTCCCTGCTCGTGAGCGGTGAGCACATGGGTGATGCGGTGGGCGTTTTTATACAGCTCATCGTAAAGATTCAGCACTGCACCGCCGGGATAACCAAAAATGGTATCCACGCCCTGCTCACAAAGAACCTCCACAAAAATCTGAGAACCGTTCAACTGCATGGTGAGTTACTCCTGTTTCCTAAACCTTTTTCATGTACGCTCTGCAGGGGGCGGGGGTAAAAGAAAAGGCCCTTGTCCCCTGTTCATTCCAAGAGACAAAGACCTTGTGATCATCAAGCTCTCTGCGGTACCACTCTCGTTGGTGCGCTGTGCACCCTCTCATGGGCTTCCAACAAAGCCCTGCCTCATAACGGCGGCTGCCGGCACTGCTTACAAGGGTCTGACACCCGTTGGGCAGGCTGCTCCGGGAGGATTTCTCCCACGAAACACTGACTGCCTCGCACCAAACGGCAGCTCTCTGAACAGGGGGGATCGTGTGGTACTTTTTCCCATCCACGCATTTGTTGATGTAAATTATACTATAAATCGGGCTGTTGTCAATCGACAATTCGTAACCTGAATCGTTCCAAACATGAAGGAAATTAAACACTCTTGCGTGAAATGAAAAACCGCTGTATACTCTTTTTATCTGTGCGCGCCGCGCGCGTTGTCTGAAAGAGGATGTACCAAAAAAAGATTCAGGATCGAGGAAACCGGACTATGAAACTGCATGAATGGAACGCCCGCCTGCACGGGCTTGTGATCTTTCGCTCCCTGCTGAGCGACCCCGTGGCGGCCAGATTTGCCGCTCTCATCGACTGCCTGACGGCCGGAAACAGCAGCGTTGGCAGCGTGTGCAACGCCGTGGCACAGTTTGAAAGCGTGCTGTTCGAGCGCACCACCAACTGGGGCACCTACCTGAGCACCACCGTGCTGGAGACCGAGACCGTGTGCGTGCGGCAGGCCGCTGCCGGTATCCTGCCCCCCGTTCTGCAGACTGCACTGGACAACGAGCTGGCCTTCCTGCAGCAGCTGTGCAGCCTGACGCTGGATGCCCTGCTGGACGCGGCAGAGGTCCCGGCCGAAGAGCTGGCCTTCCTGCCCCGGTGGGAGACGGCCGACCTTGACCTGCCCGCCGCCTATGCCCAGCGCATGAGCGAGGTGGGCAAGAAGGGCTACGGCATGTTTGCCAAGCACCATGTATTTACCGTAGAAAACGGCAAGCTGGTGCCGGTGAAGTACCCCGACCCCCAGCGTCTTTCCGAGCTGCCGGGCTACGAAAAGGAGCGGGAAAAGGTGATCGCCAACACCCGTGCCCTGCTGGCCGGGATGCCCGCCAACAATGTGCTGCTGTACGGCGACGCCGGCACCGGCAAGTCCAGCTCGGTCAAGGCCATCGCCAACGAGCTTGCCCCGGAGGGCCTGCGGCTGGTGGAAGTGAAAAAGAACCAGCTGTACCAGATCCCGGACCTGATGGACAAGCTGGCCGCCAACCCCCTCAAGTTCATCCTGTTCATCGACGACCTGAGCTTTACCGCCAACGACGACAACTTTGCCGCCCTCAAGGCCATTCTGGAGGGCAGCGTGGGCGGCCGTGCCCGCAACATCGCGGTGTACGCCACCTCCAACCGCCGCCACCTCATCAAGGAGACCCTGACCGACCGCACCGGCGACGACATCCACGAAGCTGACACCCGGCAGGAGCTCATGAGCCTTTCGGCCCGGTTCGGCCTGACCGTGACCTTCCAGCGGCCGGAAAAAGCCCGGTTCGAGACCATCCTGGAGGAGCTGGCCCGGCAGCACCATATCCAGATGCCCATGGACCAGCTGCTGGTCAAGGCCGAGGCCTTTGCCATCCGCGCCGGCGGCCGCAGCCCCCGCGTGGCCAAGCAGTTCATCGAGCAGTGTGAGGCCGGTGTGCAGAAGTAACACTTCTGCCCGGCACGCAGCAAAGCACCCGCAGACGTTTTCCGCGTTTCCAGCGCCGGAAAACGCCCTTGCGGGTGCCTTTTTTCTGCCGCAGTTTCCCGCAAAAAAGTCGCATGAACGCCGCAATTAGTTTGTCGTTATTTTAACGACAAACTTCCGTCAAAAGTTTCACAAAAGCGCCGTGAATTCGTGAAAATTTTGGCTTTTCAAGAATCTTTGTCTATTTTTTATTTATCGGCAAAAAGGCTTGATTTCCGGCAAACAGCGGACTATAATATGGCCAAAATCAGCCCGGCGGGGCGCAGCTCTTCCGGGCACATTCTGGAGGATAACTATGGGCTTTTTAACGGGTAAGACCGCACTCATCACCGGTGCAGGGCGCGCAGTCCTGCAGGATGGCAGCTGCGGTTCCATTGGATACGGCATTGCTACGGCCTACGCAAAAGAGGGTGCAAACCTTGTGATCACCGGCCGCAATGTGAAAAAACTGGAAGAGGCCAAGCAGGAGCTGGAGAGCAAGTACGGCATCAAGGTGCTGCCGGTGCAGGCCGATGTGTGCGCCGGCGGCGACAACGAAGTCACCGTGCAGCGCGTGGTGAAGCAGGCCGTTGACGCCTTTGGCGGCATTCAGGTGCTGATCAACAACGCACAGGCCTCGGCTTCCGGCGTCTCACTGGCCGAGCACACCACCGAGCAGTTCGACCTGGCCCTGTATTCGGGCCTGTACGCAGCCTTCTATTATATGAAGGCCTGCTACCCCTACCTGAAGGAGTCCCACGGCAGCGTGATCAACTTTGCCTCCGGTGCCGGCCTGTTCGGCAACTACGGCCAGTGCGCCTACGCTGCCGCCAAGGAGGGCATCCGCGGCCTGTCCCGCGTGGCCGCCACCGAGTGGGGCCCGGATGACATCAACGTCAACGTTGTCTGCCCGCTGGCCTGGACCGCCAAGCTGGAGCAGTTCCAGCAGGCTTACCCGGAGGCCTTCAAGGCCAACGTCAAAATGCCGCCCATGGGCCACTACGGCAACGCCGAACTGGAGATCGGCCGCGTGTGCGTCCAGCTGGCCATGCCGGACTTCAAGTTCATGTCCGGCGAGACCCTCACGCTGGAGGGCGGCATGGGTCAGCGCCCGTAACTTTGCGTTTTTCTTCCTTCTTCTCAATAGACAAAAGAGGCTGTGCCGGTGGGCACAGCCTCTTTTGTCTATCTGTTGCTTTTGGGATCAGCCCCGCACCGCGATGCACTCGATCTCGAGCTTTGCACCCTTGGGGATGGCTGCCACCTGCACGCAGCTGCGGGCCGGGAACGGCTCTGCAAAGGCCTTGGCATACTCTGCGTTCACAGCCGCAAAGTCGTTGATGTCGGCCAGAAAGATCACGGTCTTGACCACATTGGCCATGGTCAGGCCGGCCTCGGCCAGAATAGCCTTGAGGTTTGCCAGGCTCTGTGCGGCCTGCTCTTCCACGGTATCGGCCATCTTGCCGGTGGCGGGGTCTACCGGGATCTGACCGGACACGAATACCATATTGCCCAGGTCCAGTGCCTGGCTGTAGGGGCCGATGGCGGCAGGTGCGTTGGGGGTAGATACGACTTTCATCGTGGTTCTCCTTTGTTTGTAGATTTATGATTTGAAACAGCCGTTGTTTCAAGCGGGCTGACTTATATTATAGCAAATCTTCAATGATACTTCCAATAGGAGCCGGTATACTCTTTTGCTGCGGTCAGTGCATCCGGATGCTCAAACAGCAACACATACTGCGCATAGCCTGCATCCGGCGCAGAACCGTCCGTGTAAAATTTATTTCTGTTCCGAACCGGAGGTCTGGCACGGGCAGTACGGTAAAGCGTTGCTCTGTTCGTGCCCGTGCCACCCAGATCACCGATCTCAAACGTCAGGCAGCCATCTATGACGGTCAGTTTTCCATTCAACGGCGTGTCAGTCTCCGCAAGGCGGGTCACAAAAGAGTTCTGCACACGGTACAGCTTTCCGGAATAGTCGGACATCAAAACGTGCGCCCCGCCAAACTGCCCATAATATTTTGCGTCCGGTCTCTGCTGATATTCCCACATGAAATGCTCATACAGGCAATTTTCCCGGTATACATCACCGGGACCCCCCAGTTGTTCCGTTTTCCCTTTGAAGCGCCGTTGTTCCTGTGCTTCCTCCCAGCCCAGAAGGGCACGTTCCAGACAAACCGTTTGTATTCCAAGCACAGTTTCAAGCTGTTCCAGCTTAATATGATACAGTTCAGCCAGCTGTGGCAGAAACTTTTCCTGAAAGGTCTGAAGTTGCAAAGAACTGAACGGGTTCTGTTCCCGAATCGAAGTTAGAAGCCACTGCGTTTGAGTATCTGCACTGCTAAAGTCATGGTTTTTCAGCAAATACTGACAAAGCGTCTGTATGTTACCGACATCATCTGTAATGTCGATCCCGATGATTGAAATTTTTTCTGCAGCATCCCTGCCGCTGTTCCAGTCGGCAATCCATGAATACAGCTCATAGTCCTCTTTGGAGAGCGTGCACCGATCAAGCCAATCCGAAAAGGAAAGTCTCCCCTGCACGGTTTCATTTTCAAGAAATGCCGTGGCATATCCACTTTCCTCTACAAGAACACGAACCCCCTTTTCTTTTACAAGGTATTGGAACAGAGCATTGCGGAATTGCTGATATTCTGTGCAGCGATGGGTTTCTCCAAAGAGATAGACCTGCGCGTTCTCATAGCGGAGCATTTTAGAAATGCCCGCACCCGTGGAGAGATTGATCTCCTGAGAATTTCCCGGATAAAACGCAAAAATAAGTGCCAAAAGAACAGCCAGCAAAACCACACCGGCGAGAACCCGTTTTTGCATGCTGCATCCTCCCCGTGAAAAAAACATCGTTCAAACTCTGCCAATACGTTTTATTTTTCTTTATAGTTTTTCCAATACCGGCCTGGCTGATCCTCACTGGCCGTGACCTGAGACGGATGCTCAAACAGCAACACATACTGCGCGATTTTTTCATCCGGGGTGTCGGGAGCTTCGGCATAGAACTTTCCGCTTTCGGAACCAGGGTTCTTTGCAAGGGCGGTATTGTATAAGGTAAGGTGATTGGTATCAGTCTCCCCCAACTCCCCGATCTCATGGGTGATTGCACCGTCGATCACGGTCAGCTTGCCATCAAGAAAGCTGTTTTTCCCAGCCATCCGGGACACAAAGCTATTGTTGATTCGGGACGATCCTTCTTTTTGCACATAGTTTTCCATCTGAACGTGTGCTGCACCGAACGAACCAAAATACTTTGCGGTCGGGTTTTCCTCATAAACCCTCCGGAGGTTCGCATACAGGGCATCCTCCCGATACGCCACGGCGGGACCATCCAGCTGGAGATCCGGCTGATAGTCGTTCAGCTTGTAGCACTCCTGTCCCTGCTGCCAACCCTGAAGCACGCGTTCCAAATGGATCGCCTGATCTCCCAGCGCCAGTTCAATCTGTTCCGGGTTTGTCTGGTACAGTTCAATCAGCTGCGGCAACAAACTGTTCTCAAAGCGCTGCTGAAACTGGCATTTCTGGGTGCTGATCAAAAGCATCTGCATCTTTGTATCTGCCGCAGAAAAATCACAGTCTCTCAGCAAATACCGGCAGAAGGCATAGACTACCCCAATCGAATCGGTGATATCGATACCGACAATGGAGATTTTGTCTTCATCCGGTCTGTTCCGATTGAATTCTGACATCCACCGGAACAACTCATAGTCCTCTTTGGATACGACAAACTGATCGTATCCGTACTCGTCGGCAAAGGACAACTGGTTCTGTACCGTTTCATTTTCGAGAAAGCCGCTTGCATAGCCGTGCTCCATCAAAAGAACACGCACGCCCTTTTTCTCTACAAGGTACTTGAACAGTGCATTGCGGAACTGCTGATATTCTGTGCAACGATGTATTTCTCCAAAGAGATAGACCTGCGCATTCTCATAGCGGAGCATTTTAGAAATGCCCGCACCGGTGGAGAGGTCGATTCCCTGAGAGCTTCTCGGATAAAGTTCAAAGACAAGGGCACAAAGGATGACGAGCGACAATGCAAAAGCGAGAAATTTCCTGCGCAAAATAACCCCTCCCGTAAAAAGAGAATCCACAAAACGTCGTGTCATTATTTTTACGCAGGGGGATTGGATTGTCCACATTCCGGGAATGAACACGGGTTTTCTTGTCATGAAACCGGCAATTGCAGCTTTCACGCCACAGACTGCAAGTTCAGCGCAGCCCTATTATCAGCAGCCCTCTGCTGAAATTGCATTGACTTGAAGGGAGCACTGCGTTATTATGAGTAACAAAACCGGTCTGTTCGACCTTAGAGGAGGCTGCCGATTGAATTTACTGATTTGTGATGATGAGCCCGCTGTCGTGGAGCAGGTTTCTGCATTGCTCCGAGACCATTGTGAAAAAAGCGGCATCTCTGCGCACTTTTATCCTTTCAGCGATCCCGGCGCGATCAAAGACCTTTCTTCCTATGATCTTGCATTCCTGGACATCGACATGGGCGATTCCAGCGGCATTGACCTCGCACGGACTCTTCGCAGGGAAAACCCCGGAGTCGTGATCATCTTTCTCACAAACTTTATCCAATACGCTCCAGAAGGGTTTGAGGTACAGGCATTCCGGTATCTTTTGAAACGTGATATGAACGAAAAGCTGATCCCTTATTTTGAAGCCGCAAGCAAAGAAGTCGTTCAACGAAAGGGGATCCTCACCATTTCGGTCCATTCCGAACCGATCGACATTCCTGTAAATCACATCCTCTATCTGGAGGCCAATCTGCGGGTCATCATCGTGCACCTGATCCATGACGAGCGAACGGAGTATCATTTCTACGGCAATCTGTCCGATCTGTCAAAAAAGTTGGAGGACCTCGGTTTCCTGCGCGTTCAACGCTCATTTTTGGTAAACATGGAGTACATCGTGCAGTTGCAATACGAAAAGGTGAGCCTGACCGGCGGGATCGTTTTGCCTTCAAGTGCTAAGAACCATAAGGAACTGAAGCAGCACTATCTGCTGTGGCGGGGGAAAAACCGATGGGCGATTTCTTGAGTTTTCTTTATACCGTGGTCGATTCCCTTTCGCTGATCCTCTTTTTGGATGCATTTGCTGAACGACGCTGGAGTGACCGGAAATTCACCATCGGCGTCGGCTGCTTCGTTGCGCTGAACTTCTGGATCCTGAAGGTTCCGCTGATCTTCTTTCACCGCAATCAGGCCATAAAAATCGGGATGATCCTTTTATCCTATACCTTCAGTGCACGGGTGTTGTACGCCAAAATCTCCGGTAAGCTGCTTTTGCTTCTTGTCGGCGTAGAGTATCTGATCACTTATTCCCTGTCTTTTGGGCTGGGTATGCTGTGGGCATTTATCTGCGGGATGGACGGTGAATCGTTCCGGTCGAGTTTTCCGCTCATGATCGTCTACGGGGTCATCAACTATTCCACAGAATTGTTCCTGGCCTATCTATTCCGAAAGATCATGAAGCAAAAAGCATTTCCGGGAGCGCGGAACCGACTGAATGAATCTCAATTGGGGTTTTACTTTTTGTTCCCATGCACATCCTTTTGCATGCTGGGGATCTTGCTGTATATCACAACAGGGAAACCGGTAGGCGAAGGTGTAATCGCCTTTACATGTGGCTTGATCCTTGCGGCAAATGCTGCTCTCCTGTACCTCTTGGATCGGATGGAACGAGCCATCGAAACCAAGGAAAATCTTTTGGCGCTGGGGCAGCAGATTCAACTGCAGGCCAAAAATATGGAAGCGGCGAGCAGACTTTACGCAGAACAGCGTCACAAGGTCCACGATTTCAGAGCACACCTCAACACGGTCCAAAGCCTTTTGCTGAACCAGGAGTATGAAGCTGCCGAGCAATATTTGCGTTCCGTAACCACTATGCAGACCGACCGGCTGTTTCTGGTCAACTCGCACCACGCGATCCTGGACGCGCTGTTCAATACCAAAGCGACCGAAGCGATCAAAAAAGGGATCAGCATCGACTTTGAGGTGAACGATCTTTCCGCATTGCCATTGGATGTATCGGATATGGTCGTGCTCTTTGCCAATCTGCTGGACAATGCAACGGAAGCCTGTGAAAAACTCGAGAGCGAAAAGACGATTCATGTTTCCGCCGTACTGAGACAGAGCTTCTTTTTTTCCGTCCGGAACACATCCGCTCCGGTAAAGATCCATGACGGGAACATCCGAACGACAAAATCCAATCCCGCTCTCCACGGTTTTGGTCTCTCCAACATCAAACTCATTCTGAACAAATACGCAGCAGACTTTATTATGGACTATGCCGATGGGTGGTTTCAGTTTACCGGGGAAATCGAGCTGTGACCGTTCAAGCTTCCCATGAAAAAATGGCCCGCGTTTTCACGCAGGCCATTTTTTATCGGCTCACACACGCTCACTCACGAGCTGGAAGCCCTCTTTGGTCAGTTCGGCACGGATCTGTTCGATCTGGGCCGCGTCGCGGGTCTCCAGCGTCAACTTGAGGAAGCAGCTGGAAATGGGCATGTTGGGGTCGGAACCGTCGTGCAGCACCGACACCACGTTGCTGCCGCAGCGGGAGACGATCTCGGCCACACGCTGGAGCTGGCCGGGCTTGTCCTCCAGAGCAATGGTCAGGTTGGCCTTGCGGCCGCTCATGACCAGGCCGCGGGTGATCACGCGGCTGAGGATGTTCACGTCGATGTTGCCGCCGGAGATGACACACACCACCTTCTTGCCCTCAATGGGCAGCTTGTGGAACAGGGCCGCAGCCACGGGCACCGCACCGGCACCCTCGGCCACCAGCTTCTGGTTCTCCATCAGGGAGAGGATGGCGGCGGCGGTCTCGTCCTCGCTCACCGTCACGACGTCGTCCACATACTGCTCGCAGAGCTGGTAGGTCAGCTCGCCGGGAGTCTTGACCTGAATGCCATCGGCAAAGGTGGAGACAGCTTTCAGGGTCTGGTACTTGTGCTCGTGCAGGCTGCGGTACATGCTGGGGGCGCCCTCGGCCTGTACGCCGTACACCTTAACCTCCGGGCGCAGGCTCTTGATGGCAAAGGCCACGCCGGAGATCAGGCCGCCTCCGCCCACCGGCACGATGACTGCATCCAGATCCGGCAGCTGGTCCAAAATCTCCAGGCCGATGGTGCCCTGGCCTGCAATGACCTGCTCGTCATCGTAGGGGTGGATGAAGGTCATGCCGGTCTCTTCCTGCAGCTCCACGGCCTTGTCGTGGGCGTCATCGTAGGTGCCGGGCACAAGGCAGACCTCTGCACCCAGGTTCTTGGTATTTTCCACCTTCATGATGGGGGCACCGTCCGGCATGCAGACGATGCTCTTGATGCCACGGCGGGTGGCGGCCAGCGCCACACCCTGCGCATGGTTGCCGGCCGAGCAGGCAATGACGCCCTTGGCGCTTTCCTCGGGCGAAAGCTGGCTGATCTTATAGTAAGCACCGCGCACTTTGAAGCTGCCGGTGGCCTGCAGATTCTCGGTTTTCAGGTAGAGCTGGCAGTCCTTGGACAGCTTGGGGGCCTCGATGAGGTCGGTCTTGCGGGCAACGTCCTTGAGCACAAAGGCAGCGTGGTAGATTTTATCCAGAGTCAGCATGACGATTCCTTCCCTTTTTTGTTTCCGTGATGTCATCCAGTATATGTTACCAAAATTGTTTTGTCAAATGAATTTCATTCACGATAGAAGCACATAAAAAGAGAACTGCCGCAGACGTTTCGTCCACAGCAGTTCTCTGCCTTGTTTTTTATGCGGTTATGTTGTTGGCATCAACGGCCGCGTCCGCCGCCGCCGCCATGGAAGCTGCCGCCGCCCATGCCGCCAAAGGAGC
>ERZ772818.3016-NODE-3016-length-12001-cov-5.157793_pt1 | contig 12001 bp, 11 predicted proteins | sample MGYA00580837_ERZ772818 | MGnify/ENA primary metagenome ERZ772818 (study PRJEB29015, sample SAMEA2737671) | human gut metagenome | biome: human gut; feature: human-associated habitat; material: faeces | place: China | collected 2012 ...
ATCTTATCTTCTTTTAGCTGAACTTTTTTTTCATCAAGATAAATATCAAAACGGTGCCTTTGCTGTCGGTGTCGGTGTAAGTGCCGACAAGCATCGGCAGCCATGCCTGCGAAGCCGCGGCGGCAAGGTCGAGCATAGCCATTGTTGATAGTGCGCAGAGTGATATTGCCATTGTGTCAGTGTTTTTGTTGCCGTAAAGTTACGAAAAAAATGCAATCCTAAAATACTCTTTTGCGTAATGCGCGCCGTAAATCCTTGTGTTTTCTATGAAGCATCGCTATAAAAACAATACCGGCGGCAACCATTGTCGGTTGTCGCCGGTATTGTGTGGGGTTGTCGACGAGAGTTAGTCGTTCATTGTCAGGAGCAGCTCCTCGTTGCTGCGGGTTTTCTCCATACGGTCCTTGATAAACTCCATTGCCTCGATAGGAGTGCGGTCAGAGAGGAACCGGCGGAGAATCCACATGCGGTTGATGGTGTCCTGGCTGAGGAGCAGGTTGTCGCGTCGAGTGCTCGACGAGATGATGTCGACGGCAGGGAAGATGCGTTTGTTCGACAGCTTGCGGTCGAGCTGCAGCTCCATGTTGCCAGTGCCCTTGAACTCTTCGAAAATCACCTCGTCCATCTTCGAACCGGTCTCGATAAGTGCGGTTGCGATGATTGTGAGCGAGCCGCCGTTTTCAATGTTTCGTGCGGCGCCGAAGAAGCGTTTTGGCTTTTGCAGCGCGTTGGCGTCGACACCACCGGTGAGGATTTTGCCCGATGCCGGCGACACGGTGTTGTAGGCGCGTGCCAGACGTGTGATTGAGTCGAGCAGGATTACTACGTCGTGTCCGCACTCAACCATGCGTTTCGCCTTTTCAAGCACCAGTCCGGCAATCTTTACGTGGCGTTCGGCCGGTTCGTCGAATGTGGATGCGATTACTTCCGCATTCACGCTTCGTGCCATGTCGGTCACCTCCTCCGGACGCTCGTCGATGAGCAGGATAATCATGTATGTTTCTGGATGGTTTTCCGAGATTGCGTTGGCAATATCTTTAAGCAGGATTGTCTTACCGGTTTTCGGGGGTGCCACGATAAGTCCGCGCTGACCTTTGCCGATAGGAGAGAACATGTCGACGATGCGTGTCGAGATGTTGCAGGTGGTGCGTCCCGATGTCAGGTCAAACTTCTCGTCGGGGAACAATGGCACAAGGTGTTCGAAAGGCACGCGGTCGCGCACGAATTCTGTGGTGCGCCCGTTGATTGAGTCTACGCTGCAGAGAGGGAAGAATTTTTCACCTTCTTTCGGCGGACGGATGTTGCCTTCCACCACGTCGCCTGTCTTCAAGCCGTTTTGCTTGATTTGCGACTGCGACACGTAGATGTCGTCGGGCGACGACAGGTAGTTGTAGTCGGAGGAGCGGAGGAATCCGTAGCCGTCGGGCATCACTTCCAGCACGCCTGCGCCTTTCACGATGCCTTCAAAGTCGTAGAGCGGCTGTTGAGGCTGTTGGCGCTGCTGCTGTTTTGCCGCGCGTTGCTGTTGTTGCTGCTGGCGGCGGTTTGCCTTCTGGTTTTTCTGTTGCTGTTGTGGCTGTTGCTGTTTAGGTTCAGCCTGGAATGCCGCAACTTCGTCTTCGGCAGGCTGTTGCTGTTGTTGCTGGTCTTGCTGCTGGCGTTGAGAGCGGGGCTCGAATTTCTGTCCGCCGCTGAACGGGAAGAACGAGCTGAATCCGATGCCGTTTTTCTTTTGCTGTTCGGCAGGTTTTTCTTCTGCCGGTTCTGCCGGTTCTGCCTGTTGTGGCGTTTCGGCTTCAGGAGCGGCGTTTTCCGTCTCTGTCGGTTCCTCTTCCTGTTTTACGGCTGTCTCCACGTTTTCAGCAGGGGCTTCGGCCTCGGCTGCTGGAGCCACGACAACCTCGGCAGCCGGAGCTGTCATGTCGGCGGCAGGCTCAGCCTCCTTTTTCTTGGATGTGCGCTTTGCCGTGGTTTTCTTTGCTGCCGGTTTCTCCTCTTTAGGTTCTTCCGCCTGAGCGGTCTCCGCGGCAGGCTCAGCCTCCTTCTTTTTGCTGTTTTTCTTAGGTTCAGCCTTTTTGGCGGCAGCCTTTACAGCCGTAGCCTCTGCGTTGTCATCGCTTTTTGGCTCGGCTGTTTTTTTCTTGGCTTTTGTTTTGGGTTTTTTAGCCTCCGATTTCGAAGCCGATTCTTTGGCGCGGTTTATCGCCTGCTCGTCGAGGATTGTGAAAATCAAGTCTTGCTGGGCCATTTTGTCGGCTTTCTTGATGTCGAATGTTTTGGCAATTTCGAGCAGTTCTTCTGGAGAGGCTGCATTTAAGTCCTGTAAGTTGTACATATATGTAAGATGTATTACATTTTGAATCTACGTCGCGCCGTTGTGCGCACGTGACTGTTCTGAAAATCTTTTTTTTGAGAAAATTAAAGAGTGGATGACTGCGGGAAGCGTAGCGAGTAATGGTGATTGATTATGCTTCCCTCAATCACGATGCAAAGATACGTCTAATTTCTTTTACGGCAAACAGAAATACAGACAAAAAATGAAAAAAAGTGAATGCTTACTCTCCGTATTCTTCGAGATAGGCCTCGCAGGCGGTGCGCAGCTCGTCGTACCATTCCTTGCCGAAGCGGCGCGTCAGCGGACCCTCAAGAAACTGATACAGCCGCACGTGGTTTTTTCTGCCCATCACTTCCGCGCATTTGCAGATTTTCCAACGATGGTAGTTGACGGCGGTGAAGTCGGGAAATTCCTGAAGGCGGGCAGGGTAGAGATGGCATGAGATTGGCTTGTAGAAGTCGATTTTTCCAGCACGGTATGCCTTCTCGATGGCGCAGAGACACATCCCGTTCTCGCCATAGCACGTAAACACACAGTTGCGCCCGTCGACAATCGATGTCACCAAGTCGCCTTCCTCGTCGACGTAGCCCACGCCCTGCTCCTCAATCACGCGTTTGGCAGCCGGCAGCAGGTCGTCCCACACCTCGGGCAGTATTTCCTTTATCTTGGCATATTCCTCTTTGGTGATAGGAGCGCCGGCATCGCCTTCGATACAGCATTCGCCGAGGCATTTGTCGAGATCGCAGCAGAAAAACTGTTCGATAAGGTCGAGGCTGACCAGTGCATTTCCGATTTGCAGCATAGTGACTTCTTCTTCTTTTTTCATTTCAGTGTGCGAAATTACTCGTTTTGTGCCGGATATGCAAGTGTGGCGGTGAAATGTGTTTTTAAACATAAAAAAATTTTTATCCATAACGGAAAAATTTCCATAATTTTACGACCGCAAAAACTAAACTATTTTTTAAAGCCCTTTTTTGTAGATATTATGTTCTTAACCATTGTTATTGTAGCCGTATTTCTGATTGGTTACGGCTGTATTGCTCTTGAGAGCGGACTTAAAATCAACAAGACTGCGACCGCCTTGTTGATGTGTGCAATTTGTTGGTCGCTGTATATGATTGGCTGCCCTGATTATGTGGCAGAGTTTCATGCCGATGATTTTGCCCGGTTCTTCTCGGCGTTCCATCTTGACGACTCTGATGCCGCCGCGCGCCAGTTTGTGACGCAGGGCGTGCTGCTTGAGCATCTCGGCGATGCGTGTGAGATTCTGTTCTTCTTGATGGGAGCGATGACCATTGTCGAGACTGTCGACACCAACGGTGGCTTTGTTTTTGTGCGCGACCGTCTGCGCACCCGTAGCAAGCGTTCGCTGTTGTGGCGCATTGTGCTGATCACGTTTATTCTCTCTGCCGTGCTCGACAACCTGACCACGAGCATCGTGATGATTATGGTGCTCCGCAAGCTCGTGCAGGAACGCAACGACAGGCTTATCTATGCCTCGCTCATCATCCTTGCCGCCAACAGCGGCGGTGCGTTCTCTCCGATTGGCGACGTAACGACCATCATGCTCTGGATCAAGGGCAACATCACGTCGATAGGTGTGATTAAGGAAGTGTTACTGCCGTCGCTTGTCTCGATTGCCTTGCCTACGTTCCTGTTGCAGTTCAAGCTCAAGGGGCAGTTGGCTGTGGTGGAGGACAATGTAGATTTCACAAAATCGGCACTCAGCCATGGCGAACGGGTGGCGGTGTTTGTTGTCGGTGTGGGCGGCTTGATGTTTGTGCCGTTCTTCCGCTCCATCACTGGTTTGCCTCCGTTTATGGGCATCCTCTTCGTGCTTGGCTTGCTTTGGGCGATGACCGAGATATTCCTGCGCCACGAACACGAGTCGGAAGGCTCGTTCACTGAGCGCGTGTCTACAATTCTTCATAAAATCGATTTGTCGACCATCCTGTTTTTCCTCGGCATTCTGATGGCTGTGGCTGTGCTTAGCGAGGTGGGTGTGCTTACAAGTTTCGGACAGTGGCTTGAACACGCCACCAACGGCAATGCTTATTTCGTGACAGGTGCCATTGGCGTGGTGTCGTCGATTGTCGACAATGTGCCGCTTGTGGCTGGATGCATGGGTATGTACAACGTTATCCCTGCCGCCGCCGTGACAAGTCCCGACATGATGATGTTTGTGCAGGACGGTCAGTTCTGGCAGTTGCTTGCTTACTGCGCCGGAGTGGGTGGCAGCATGCTCATTATCGGCAGCGCTGCAGGCGTTGTGGTGATGGGACTTGAGAAAATCACATTCGGCTGGTATTTACGCCACATTTCGTTTGTGTGTCTGCTCGGTTATCTGGGAGGTATCCTGGTCTACTGGCTTGAGCGGACGTTTATCTTCTGCTGATTTAAAGTTGATTGATATGTATGTACGGCGGCGGGACATCGTGAGATGTCCCGCCGTCTGTGCTTGATGGCGTTATATGTGTTAGCTCTATCGTAGCAGCGTTCCTCCGGCACGCATCCGCTTCGCTCCGCGACTATTGCCTGCCAACGTTGCTGTTGTTTCATTGCACAGAGTCAGAACTCAACGCGCTCAGTGGCAGACAGCGCTTCGGAGATGCGCTACAGCGAAAGCAACCGCGCCACCACAGTCGTTTGCTGCGGTGGCGCGGTGCGTGTTGTTATGTTTGATATTCTCTACGGTTCAGTCTATTTGAAGTTGAATGTAGGGAAGTGGGTGGCGTCGGTTACTACTAAGCTTGGCAACTTGTCGTAGCACATGCACGCGAATTGATTGCGTGCGCCGCTGAACAGATTCAATTCTGTTACCTTTGCGCCTTCAAATGTCACGTTGTCAACGTTTACTGTAAGGTTCTTAAACTGCATTGCGGCGTTGGCTTCCTCTTCTGTTGCTGAAGTGTAGTCCTCGAACAGGAAGAAACCAACCCATTGTCCCGCTGCGTCGGAAGGATAGGTGTAGGAGCAATCCTTTACGTTGACAGTGAATTTGGTGTTTGTCTTGTTGCTGATGCGCACAGCCTCGCTTGTTTTTGCCAAGTCGAAAGTGCAGTTTTCAATGTTCAGCACTCCGCCTTCAGCCATTCCGAACACCGATATTGCGTTGCTTGAGAAATTGGCAAACTTGCGTTCTTTACGGTCACGTTCTTTGAAACAACGTTTTTTAAGTTGATTTCAAGAGGATTGTAGCCGTTGGCGTTGCTGTTGCGTCTGATCTCTCGAAGCACAGTGGACGCGGACACCTCGATTTCGCGAGATATTCTACTTATGCTCCACTTCCTTTTTATTCCAAGGTATATTTCGTACATTTGTTCTGAGGTTAATTGATTGTACATAGCAATACAAAATTAGTTAATCTTTGGGAGACTTCGGTCTCCTTTTTTTTGTTTGTATTGCTGTCAGACGTTCTTGGGTGCTTTGCGCCCCCGCCACTTAGGCTTCCCCCGCAGTGTTTTTCATAGTTTTACCCCGATAATCGTTGCACTTCTATTTGGACACTGCACAATTTCAAAACCGCGGCTACACTACAATGGCAATAACAAAAAAGGTTGCGCCACAGCAGGCGCAACCCTTTTATCTTGATTACAAGTCGCAGATTAATAAACCTGTGTTCCGTCAACAAACACTTGGCTATGTTTCTCTGTCTTGTCTTTCTTCACATTCCAGAGGCTATTGCCGCTCTTTGAGCCAGTGCCGAAGCCTGTCGCCGTGCAGTTGTTGATGCTAATAACATATGTGCCTGAGATAAGCGAGGTGTCAACTTCGATAGCAGCCTTGCCCTCTACTGGCGAAGAAGCAATAAACTCGCAGTTGTTGAACGTGGCATTCTGATCAGGATTGGCACCTTCATTATAAATCAGAACACACCTGCCGGCGCTCTCAAACTTGCAGCTGTTGAAAGTGATATCCTTTGAGCCATAAGTCCAAATGTTGTAGAAGTCGCTTGATGTCTGCTTGAACGTACAACTGTTGTATACAGCCTCCTCAGCATAAGAGAATGGCGTGCCTTCGATCACGCAACCCGTATAGGTCACAGATTTAGCACTCTGAATGCCAGTATAGTCCGCGTTAGGCGATTTCACTGTCACTCCAGAGAAGCCGATTGTCTTGCCGTCGTAACCGATAGCTTGAGGAATGGAGATCACCGTTGTTTCGTCGCCCGAGAAAGTGACGCCTTCAGCAACGTCCGCAGGAAGCGTATAAGTGGTGCTCTCCTTCAATTTAATCACGGCGTTCGGAGTCTGAGCGGCTGTTGCCAATTCGGTCTGTGTTGAAACCGTGATTACATTGTGATTATAGTCTGGGTCGTTGAATCCCGGGGCGATTACAACGTTGAAGTCGGCAGTGTTGGTGAGCAACGAACCGTAGATGTTTGTGCGGTAGTTGCGTTGCACAGGCACGTTGGTGAACGTGCGGTTTGTCAGCGTGTAGTCAAACGCGATGTCGACAGTTTCTTTGTCCTTCGGCACGAGCACGTACGACATCGACAGATATTTGTAATCCTTGCTGTTTACTGAAAATTTAGAGTCCTCTGTCGGAATCGGTTTCTTTACGAATGTCGCAGTGACAGGATCGCTGACCTCTTCTGAGAGAAGGTTGAGCGTATTGTAGGTTGCCACTCCGATGGTCGACTCTGAAACGGTGTAGCCGGCAGCTGCCGCTGCGTCAAAGTCGTCTGTTCCGATGTTGATCTGTGCGAACGGACGGCGGAGTTCCTGCGAAATGCTCATGTTGCCGCTAACCTTCAACGCTTTCTTCTGACCGAAGAATGCGTCAAGATTGTCGGTGTTGTTGTCGGCATTGGCGTAGTTGACGGTTACAGTCTGGTTTTCAGAGTTGAATGAGTAAACGTTGTCGCCAGGAGCGTCGGCCCAGAACACGAAGTCGTATTCCTTGCCTGTGGTCAGCTGCAAGGAGATGGTGGTTTGCAGACCTGTCATTGTGGCTGTACCCTCGAGTTGTCCCTTAGTGCCGTCGGCTTTTTTGCAGACTGCAAGTCTTGTCGTTGTGCCTTTTTCATAGACGGCATAGTGCAGCTCGGTGGCTTTTGTGCCGTCGGCAAATGCACGGGTGCCCATGTCGCCAGGCAGCTGGGCTGTGATTGTCACAGTGCTTTCAGCGCCGGCTTTCAAATCCGAAGTCTGATCATCGGCGCATGATGTTGCCATCAGCATCAATGCCGACATGGCAACGGTTGAAAATAATACCTTTTTCATAGAACGCATAAATTATAAAGTTAATATTAAATTGTTTGTTTTTTTTATCTGATTTCAAGATTGTATTCGCCGTCGAATTCCGTTCGGATGCTTACGCCTCCCGAAGCCTTCGACGAGAGGAAATTGCCGCGCACCACGGTGAGCTTGTTGCGCACCACTGGCACATCGATTGGCAGCGTGCTCGACAGCAGCGTTCCGTCGGTGTCGTAAACCTCCACCGAAACAGGCACCGTCGACTCTCCGCCGTTGACAAACACATAGTCGAATCCAAGTTCCACCTCCGTGTCGCTAAGCCGCTGCATCGTGCTGTCGAACGCGACGCCTGTCCAGGAGTCGGCTGGCTTGTTGGTAAACATATTGAATGAGCACGGCATGAAGCCTTGATAGCGGAACACTACGCGGAAGTCGTTTGTGTTGATGTTCTTGATGTCGGCTTTGGGGTCGGCCTTTGGGTCGGCAGACTCTGGCGACACTCCTTGCTGTGCCTTCATTTCCGCTTCTTTCTGGCGGATGGCACGTTGCTGGAGCACGTAGCTGAGAAACTTGACTATGTCGTGGGAGATGAATTTGAACTTTGCCAACGGCCGTTCCATTTCAACCACTACGCGGTTTACGGCGGTCGACCGTGTGGAGTTTGACGTCAGCTCCGGGTTGTCGTACACTTCTGCTTCTTTCTCTCCGCGGAATGCGTCGCGGCGGTCGGTTGAGCCTGTGTGGTTCTGACGGTCGGCGAGGATTATCTCCTCGAAGTTTGACGTGTTGTAATAGAGGTCGGTTTTCGTGCCGTGGACCACATAGTCTGCCCACACGAGGAAGCGGTATTTGCCAGGGCGAAGGTTGAGCCGCAGGGTGTGGTTCAGATTTTCAAGGTCGCTGTTGCAGACCACGATGGTGGTGTCCGACAGTCGGTTGCTGTCGTTGCCGTCGATGCGGTAGGCGTTGACGGTGTAGCGTATGTCGTAGGTGATTTCTGTCTGTGTCTTCGTTCCCGACGGGCTGGCTTCGGTGGAGGCGCGCGAATAGTCAATGGTCTGATAGAAGCCCATGTCGATGGCGTTGGTGAAGTCGAGCACAAGTTCATACGGGCGTCGCTCCGGCATGTCGGGAAACTCGTGCACGTCGCATGCCGAGAAGCCCAAAATGGCGAACAGGCTCAAAATGCAATATGTCAGGGCTGATCGTTTCATCTTCTCTTGCGTTTAAGGTCGAAACGATAGATAAACGTCACTGCGGCATTGTCCACTCCGAAGAATGTGCGGCTTGTGGTGCTGACTATCGCACCGTTGGCTTCGTTGTGGAATGTGTCGTACTTCAGCCGGTAGCATCCGGCGCCGGCGGTGAGCTCCATCATCCAGTGCTTGCTCTTGCCGAGCGGTGTGCGCCAGCCTAAACTCAGACCTCCGCCAAGTGCCGGGGTGTTGCCGTTATGGTCTTGATAGCGCCATTCCGACGATGATAGGGCATAGTTGTACTGTGCCACGCCGAAATGTGCGCCCACAAACCATTTGGGGGCAAACCACCAGCGCACTTCGGGCTGGATGGCGAGTGTGCGCAGTTTGCGTGTGCGCGTAAAGTAGTTGAGTGCCGAGTAGTAGACGGGCAGCGTCACGCTCCAATGCTTGTTGATGTCCACTTCCACGGCTATGTTGGAGATGAGCATAGCCCATCCTACGGCATTTGTTTTCAGGTAAAGTCCGCGTGTCCATTCTCCGTTGTCTCCAGTCTCTGTGTCGGGGATGTCAACCGCCGGTACGCTGATTCCCGACAGGTCGTAGTCTGCCGTCGGCAATGCGATTTCTCCATCGGGTACAGATTCGGTTGTCGTAATCTGTGCCTTCGCGCTCCGCATCGATGGAAACACGTTGCGGTTCAGTGTCTTGTATGCCTTCTGCCGTTGAATCTCGAAGGCGCGGCGGTCTGCCCATCGTCCGGGAAGATACTCGATTACGGTGGAGTCGGAGTGCAGCACGCGGTCAATCTCGTTGTAGCCAGGCTCTTGCGATGTGCGGATTTCTGCTTTCAGCATGTCCCATGGAATCGTCGCCGGCAGGCGCACCACCAGCGAGTCGGCAATGTCAATGCGCGAACGGATGTATTGCTCCAACGCGTTGGCACGGGTTTCGCCAAGCTGCTTGTTTTTTACAGCAGGTCCTTCGGGCGAGGCATAGCCACTGATTGTTAGCCTCTCAATGCGCACATTGGGATGGCTGTTTACGTATTGGATCGTTTTTTCGAGATTTGCGAGTTGACGGGCATTGTCGCTATACGCAGTGTCAACATTGCACTTCCCCACTTGGAAGTCAATGTCGATTTCTGTGATGTTGGTATGTGCGTTTGGGATTAAAAACATACCAAAGAGAAGCATTAATATGCCTACTCGCTTATTCATTTGGGTCGCTATTAGATTTTTTGTAAATCGGGTACTAAGGTAGAATATTTGTTTTAAAAAAACAACAAGGCGTCATAATTTATAAGGTTAATATTTGTTAAACATAGCAGCTCGTTGTCTGCTTTAAGGTGTATGTTATTGAAAATAAAAGGAATAATAGGCGACTTTGATTTTTGTCACTTATTATTCCTTTTATGACTGTTAGTTCACGCGGTTTGCAACTGGCTCTCCCGCAATGAATTGGCGCACGTTTTCTGTGGCTGTGCTCATCAGGCGCGTGCGTGCCTCGAGGGTGGCCCATGCGATGTGGGGTGTCAGGAAGCAATTGCGCGCGGAGAGCAGAGGATTGTCGCCGCGGGGTGGCTCCTGCGACAGCACATCGGCGCCGAATGCCGCCAGACGCCCGCCGTTGAGCGCATCGGCGACAGCCTGCTCGTCGACAAGCGGACCGCGTCCGGTGTTGATCAGAATTGCCGATGGCTTCATTTTGCCGATGGCTTCGGCATTGATAAGATGGCGCGTCGACGATGTGAGAGGGCAGTGCAGACTGACAATGTCGGCAGTGGCAAGCACATCGTCGAGCGGTGCCGGTGTGATTCCTTCTGGCAGCGTGTCGGCGCTTTTCGATGTCAGCGCCACCACCTTCATTCCCATTGCAACGGCTATGCGCGCTGTTGCCATTCCGGTGTTGCCAAGTCCGACAATACCCATTGTCTTGCCCGCCAGTTCTGTCAGCGCACTGTCCCAGAAGCAGAAGTCGGGGCAGTTTGTCCATTTGCCGTTGGCAACCTCGCGTGCGTATGAAGCCACGTGGTTTGTGATGTTGAGAATGTGGGCGAAGGCCATCTGTGCCACCGACATGGTGCTGTAGGCGGGGATGTTGGCAACCACCACGCCTTGGCGTGCTGCCGCCTCGGTGTCGATGATGTTGTAGCCTGTGGCGAGCACGCAGATGAAGCGAAGTCGTGGCAGTTGTCGCAGCGTGTCGGCGCTGAAAGGCACTTTGTTGGTCAGCACGATATCGGCGTCGGCTGCGCGCTCCACGATTTTGTCGGCTGGTGTGCGGTCGAAAAGCGTCACGTCGCCCAAACGCTCAACGGGCGACCAATCAAGGTCGCCCGGGTTGAGGGAATATCCGTCTAAAATGCAGATTTTCATTATGTCTTAGAATTTGTAAGAAGCGCAGAACGACAGATACGCATCGTCCCAATCGTCGACATATTGGTATTTGCCTTCAGCTCCGATAGCCCAGTGTGAATTGATGTCGTATGCGAATCCAAGACCGATGTCGACACCAAGCTTGTTGTAGTCGTCGGCGTGGAAGAACACTGGACCGAGGATTGGGTAGAGCGAGAAGTTGCGTGGCAGCTCGAAACGATAGCGGAAGTCGCCGTCGATGGTCAGCGTGTTGCTGTCGTTGAAATAATAGTTGAGCGATGGGGCGAACTCAAAGTTGCGCGGCAGCTGGAATGTCACTCCGATGCCAAGGCCGAAATCGCTGCGGAGGTTTGCTTTCATATCGAGCGAACGTACTTGTGCTGATGCCGGAAGAACGGCAGCGACTGCAAGAATTGTAGCGATGAAAAACTTCTTCATAATATTCAGGTTTTTGATGTAAGTTAGTATGATTTTATTGTATAAACAATGAATGTTGAGAAAAGTTTTGGGCAATTCAGCAAAATGTGTTGTTCAATCCGTGATTTTGGTAATAAATGGTTGCTGCTCAAAGTGTAATTTTATGGAAATAAATGTAAAAATAAATCATAATCGTTTTCCCTTTTTTGTTTTTGTGTGTATTTGTGCCGATAATAATTGCCATTCTCGCAGAAAAATCCGAATTTTGCAAAATCGGAATCATACGACAATGGCAACAACAATAAAAAAAGACATCTATATGACTTCGCTCGGAGAGGTGGCGTATTTCACCATCTGCGATGACGAGTGCGGCTCGGTGGTGCTGTCGGCGCTGGGTGCCGGTGTTGTGGCTTTGTCGGTCCCTGACGGGAACGGCGAGTATAGGGATGGGTACAGGGCGTGAAAATAATTAGCCAC
>ERZ772818.3018-NODE-3018-length-11998-cov-3.483882_pt1 | contig 11998 bp, 7 predicted proteins | sample MGYA00580837_ERZ772818 | MGnify/ENA primary metagenome ERZ772818 (study PRJEB29015, sample SAMEA2737671) | human gut metagenome | biome: human gut; feature: human-associated habitat; material: faeces | place: China | collected 2012 ...
TGTTTTAAATGCGCCAAGAGATATTCTCTATGAGCGGATAGACAAACGAGTGGACCAGATGCTGGAAGAGGGACTGGTAAAAGAGGTGGAAGGACTGAAACGTGAGGGCTGCCATCGTGGTATGGTATCCATGCAGGGACTGGGATATAAGGAAATCCTGGCTTATCTGGAGGGAGAATATCCACTGAAAGAGGCGGTACGTATCCTGAAACGAGATACCAGACATTTTGCAAAGCGGCAGCTGACCTGGTTTCGGCGGGAGTCGGATGTGATCTGGGTTGATAAAGACAAATTTCATTGGGATGAAAAAGAAATTCTGGAATATATGCTGAGTGTTCTTAAAGAACATGATATTTTGGGATAGTCAGTTAGAAGACGAAATAAAACAGATACAATTGGAAAGGATCATAAAATAACCATGAAGGAATTATATGAACAGCTTGGAATCTCATCCAAAGTCTATGATTTTGGAGCAGAGATCGAAGCATCTCTGAAGGAACGATTTGAACAGTTTGACAAGACTGCGGAATATAACCAGCTTAAAGTACTGATGGCCATGCAGAAAAACAAAGTAAGTGCAGAATGTTTCCAGTCATCATCAGGTTACGGCTATGATGATTTTGGACGAGATACTCTGGAAAAAGTATATGCAGATACTTTTCATACGGAGGCATGTCTGATTCGTTCCCAGATCACCTGCGGAACTCATGCACTGGCAATTGCTTTATTTGGAAATCTTCGTCCGGGAGATGAGCTTCTTGCACCGGCAGGAAAGCCATACGATACACTTGAAGAAGTAATTGGTATCCGCCCGTCCAGAGGCTCTCTGGCAGAATATGGAGTAACTTACAGACAGGTAGATCTCAAAGAAGACGGAACCTTTGATTATGATGCAATTCGTGCGGCAATCAATGAAAAAACGAAACTTGTTGAGATTCAGCGTTCTAAGGGATATCAGACCAGACCTTCCTATTCTGTAAAACAGATTGGAGAACTGATCGCATTTGTCAAGAGCATCAAACCGGACGTTATCTGTATGGTGGATAACTGTTACGGAGAGTTTGTAGATACGATAGAACCAAGCGATGTCGGAGCAGATATGATCGTCGGATCTCTGATCAAGAATCCGGGTGGCGGACTTGCACCGATTGGCGGTTATATTGCGGGTACGAAGGAATGTGTCGAAAATGCGGCAACGCGTATGACATGTCCGGGACTTGGCATGGAGGTTGGTGCCTCCCTTGGTGTAAACCGTTCGTTCTATCAGGGCTTTTTCCTTGCACCAATGGTGACCAAAGGCGCATTAAAAGGAGCTGTTTTTGCAGCAAATATTTATGAAAAACTTGGTTTTTCTGTTGTTCCGAATGGCAGCGAGCCACGTCAGGATATTATTCAGGCTGTGACACTTGGAACTCCGGAGGGGCTGATCGCATTTTGTAAGGGAATCCAGGCAGCGGCGCCGGTAGACAGCTACGTGGATCCAGAACCGTGGGACATGCCGGGATATGACAGCCAGGTTATCATGGCGGCGGGTGCTTTTGTACAGGGCTCATCTATTGAACTTTCGGCAGATGGTCCGGTGAAGCCGCCGTATGCCGTGTATTTCCAGGGTGGACTTACCTGGGAACATGCAAAACTTGGAGTACTGATGTCTTTGCAGAAACTGGTAGATGCGAATATTGTGACACTTCCGTAAAGATAGAAGGAAGAATTGTTGCAGGCGGCAGCAGATGAAGGAGACGATATGGGTGAAAAAACACAGGTGATCGTTGTAGGGGGAGGTGCTTCCGGACTGGCAGCTGCAATTGCAGCGGCAGAGAATGGTGCGGCAGTTACGCTCCTTGAACAGAATGAGAATCCGGGCCGGAAAATCTGTGTGACAGGGAATGGCAGATGTAATCTTACGAACAGAGACATGCGTCCCGATATTTTCAGAGGCCAGCATCCGGAATTTGTGGAAGAAATTCTGGCACAGTTTACGCTGGAGGATACACTTGCTTTTTTTGAAAAACTTGGGGTGGCTTTTACAGAACGTAATGGATGGCTGTATCCCAGAAGCAATCAGGCGAAATGTATTCCGGAACTTTTGATATTGAAAGCAAGAGCTTTAAAGGTCAAAATCAAAACAAGGGAACATGCAGAATCTGTTTCATGGGAGAATGGACGCTGGAAAGTGCAGACCTCCGGGTGGACTTATGAAGGAGATAAGGTGATCCTTGCCAATGGTTCTAAAGCTTCACAGGTCACAGGTTCGGATGGCAGCGGCTATGAGCTTGCAGCAAATCTCGGACATCATATTATCCGCCCCCTGCCTGCACTTACAGGACTTCGATGTAAAGGAAATGTTTTTTCTGCATGGGCAGGTGTTCGTACGGACGCAAAAGTTACATTATTGATTGATGGAAAGAGATTTGTAGAAGAGAGTGGGGAAGTACAGCTGACGGATTATGGAATTTCCGGCATACCGGTGTTTCAGTTGAGCAGCTATGCAATCCGTGCACTGGATGAAGGAAAAAAAGTAACGCTGTCTGTGAACTTTCTTCCGGAATATACAAAAGCTTCTTTACAGGAATATTTGAAAAAAAGGCAGGAAATCTGTCCATATCAGTCAGCTGCAGAGCTGCTTTTGGGACTGCTGCCTGATAAACTGATCAAAATGTTCCGAAAACAGAAAAAAGATCTTTGTGACACGATTACGTCATATGAGCTGGAAGTAAAGGACAGTTCCGGATTTGAACAGGCACAGGTCTGCTCCGGAGGGGTGGATACTTCACAGGTCAATCCGGAAACACTGGAGTCTGTATTGCATAAGGGACTTTATTTTGCCGGAGAACTGTTGGATATAGATGGCCCCTGTGGAGGTTATAATCTTCAATGGGCATGGTCAAGCGGTGTTGTGGCAGGGCGCAGCAGCGCAAAGGAGAATTTATGATACGAATTACACAGTTGAAGCTTTCGGTGGGGCACACTCCGGAACAGCTGAAGAAGAAAATTGCAAAGACACTTAAATGTGCGGGAGATACATTTTCCTATGAGATTGTCCGCCAGTCTCTGGATGCAAGACATAAGGATGACAAAAAATTTGTCTATACAGTAGATGTGAAAACAGCTGCTGAACAAAAAATTTTGCGAAGAGTTCACAATAATAATATTATGTCAATCAATAAAAAGAATTATCAGTTTCCTTTGCCGGGAACAGAGAAACTGGAGCATGTGCCGGTTATTGTTGGAAGTGGACCGGCAGGACTTTTCTGCGCCTGGTATCTGGCAAGAGCCGGTTATCGTCCACTGGTTCTGGAACGCGGTCAGGAGGCGCAGAAACGTAAAGAAACGGTAGATCGCTTCTGGAAAGATGGAGTGCTGGATCCGGATTCCAACGTGCAGTTCGGGGAAGGCGGTGCCGGAACCTTTTCAGATGGAAAGCTTAACACACTGGTAAAAGATCCGAATGGACGTAACCATGAGGTTCTGAAACGTTTTGTAGAGGCAGGCGCACCGGAGGAAATCGTTTATCAACAGAAACCGCATCTTGGAACAGATGTACTGATTGGCATTGTTGAAACGATGCGTCATCAGATTGAAGAGATGGGAGGTTCTTTTCGCTTTGAAACAAAGGTGACAGATCTTTGCATCGAAAACGGTCATCTGACTGCAGTTGAAGTCAATAATGAAGAAAAGATACCGGCAGATGCCTGTGTGCTTGCGCTGGGACATAGTGCCCGGGATACGTTTGATATGCTTCACAGACGTGGTGTTTATATGGAACCGAAATCTTTTGCGGTCGGACTTCGTATGGAACATCCACAGAAAATGATCAATTACGATCTTTATGGAGAAGAGGAAAATGAATTTCTGGGAGCTGCAAGTTATAAAGTGACACATACCTGTGAAAATGGCAGAGGCGTTTATTCATTCTGCATGTGTCCGGGCGGTTATGTGGTTAACGCATCCTCTGAACAGGGAATGCTGGCAGTCAATGGAATGAGTTATCAGGCGCGTGACAGTAAAAATGCAAACAGTGCACTGATCGTAACGGTCACACCAGAGGATTTCCCGGAGGAAGGTCCACTTGGAGGGATTTCATTTCAGAGAGAGCTGGAAAAGAGAGCATGGGAAATTGGAAAAGGAAAAATTCCGGTTCAGTTATTTGGCGATTACAAGTTACATCAGAAGAGTTCTGCATTTGGAGAAATCGAACCTCAGATGAAAGGTGCTCATGTATTTGCTGATGTACGCTCAATCCTGCCGAAAGAAATCGGTGATTCGATTGAAGAAGGAGTTCTTGCATTTGGAAAGAAACTGAAGGGATTTGACCGGAACGACGCGATTCTGAGTGGCGTGGAGAGCCGTACTTCTTCGCCGGTAAGAATCGTACGAAACCGTGAGGGATATTCTAATATAGAGGGAATATATCCGTGCGGGGAAGGTGCAGGGTATGCAGGAGGCATCACGTCAGCTGCTATGGATGGTATCAAAACGGCTGAGTTTATATGTGAAAAATTTAGAAATTTCTAGGAGGGAGTGTACATCTCCCTCTTTTTATGCTAAAATAATTTCTGATTCTTTTGGGTTCTGTCACAGAGAGCGACAGGTAAACAAAATGAACCATACTATGAAAGAAATACCGGAATCACAGCGGCCTTATGAGAAATGTATTCGAGAGGGTGAGAGCACTTTAAGTGACGGTGAGCTCCTTGCAGTGATACTCCGGTGTGGTACCAGAGGAATGAATTCTCTGACCCTGGCAAACGATATTTTAAGTCATATGGAGCAGTCACCCTATCCGGGACTTCTGGGACTGCTTCACTGTTCAGTATCAGATCTGAAAAAGATACATGGGATAGGAACGGTCAAGGCAGTTCAGCTGAAGTGCATCGGAGAATTATCCAAAAGGATTGCCAGTACGGCTGCAAGGATTTCGCTTGACTTTAACAGTCCGGATTCTATTGCAGCATATTATATGGAACAGCTGCGACATCAGGAACAGGAGATTATGATCTGCATGATGCTGGATAATCAGAATCATCTGCTTGGAGATACCATGCTGTCAAAAGGAACCGTAAATGCAACGCTGATCACACCGCGGGAAGTATATCTGGAAGCACTTCGATACCATGCGGTCAATCTGATACTGATTCATAATCATCCGGGAGGAAATCCGGCTCCCAGTAAATGTGATAAAGAAATTACTGAACGAATCTGTCAGGCCGGCGAAATGCTGGGAATTAATCTGCTTGATCATATCATCATAGGCGATCACAGATATATCAGTTTCCGGGAAGAGGGACTGATGGGAGCGTATCCGGAATGAAGGGAAATTTTTATGCTTTTAAGAAAAACATATGGAATAGATCTTGGAAGCAGCAGTATCAAGGTTTATTCGTTTTTTAAAAACAAAAGTTATATGGAAAAGAACATGATAGCGTCAAAAGGGCGCAGGATCATCGCCGTGGGCAATGAAGCATACGATATGTTTGAAAAGGCTCCTGCCAATATCGTGGTGAATTCGCCGATGGCTTTTGGTATGATAGCCAATCTTGAACTGCAGGAGATTGCGTTGTACAGTATGATGAAAAAGATTGATCATTTTCTGGGAATTGGATCAGATATGTTTTTTTCTGTTCCGCTGGATATGACTGCAGTAGAGAAACGGGCATATTACCATGTAGCAAATGGCCATTGGCTCAGGCAGAACCGGGTATATATGGTAGAGGCTCCAATTGCAGACGCAATTGCCATGGGTGTGGACCTAAACCGAAATGCTGGAAGTATGATCGTAAATATTGGAGCACAGAGTACACAGTTCTCAATCATCACGGATGGAAAAATCATCATTGCGAAAAAAATTCCGATCGGTGGACGTCAGATGAATGAAGCTATCTGCAGTGAGATCAGGAAACGTTACAATCTGCAGATTGGCACGCGTACCGGAAAACGCCTGAAGATAGCCATGGGACGGCTCAATGATCAGCGCAGAGAAGCACGCAAGGTGGTTGGAATTGATGGAATATCAGGACTGCCGAGAGAAGAGATCATATCCGGATATGTGGTAAATGCCGGAATTATGAACTGCGTAAATGAGATTGCGGCAGAAATGAAAACTTTTTTGGAGAGAATTCCACCGCAGATTTCTTACCATATTTCAAGAGAAGGAATCTACCTTGCCGGGGGAAGTACCAAGATTCCTTACATAGATAATTATCTTGCAAGTTATACGGGGGTATCTTTTAACTTATCTCCATTATATGAAAAAGCGACAGTTGCAGGACTGGAAAAAATCATCCGTGACCATGAACTGATGAAATGGGCGCAGCCTGTCAAACAACGTAAATTATAAAGACACAATTATAATTCTTTAGGGGTATGATAATACATGAAAAACCTGAAAAAGAAGTTTCGATTTCGAATACATTTAAAAAGTAAACATCTTCTTGTGATCATGACATTTTTCTGTGGAAGTGCTGTGGTTGCCACACTTGCCTCCGGGATTACATCAGCTCCGCTTCAGGAAGCGGCAGGAATGATCGTTGTTCCTTTTGAAAAAAGTATCACAACAATCGGACTCTGGCTTACTGATATCAATAAATCTTTTCAGGAAAAACAGAATCTTATAGATCAGAATGAGGAACTGAAAAATACTGTAGATACTTTAACAGAACAGAACAATATTCTTATTCAGAATCAGTCCGAGCTTTCCAGACTGCAGGAACTCTATGATCTGGATGCGGAATATTCGGATTATCCGAAGGTCGCAGCCAGAATTATATCCAAAGATCCGGGTAACTGGTATGATACATTCATGATCAATAAAGGAAGCAAAGATGGCATCCGTGTAGATAACAATGTAATTGCAGGCAAGGGACTTGTCGGCATTGTTACCGAGGTGGGCAGTAACTGGGCAACTGTTCGTTCCATTATTGATGACAGTAGTAATGTCAGTGCCATGACAGTCGGTACAGATGACAATTGTGTGGTGGAAGGTGACCTGGAGTTGATCGATGAAGGGAAACTGCGTTTTACACAGCTGTATGACAAAGAAGATAAAGTAACAGTAGGTGAGCAGGTTGTTACTTCAAATATCAGTGAAAAATACGTAGAAGGTCTGTTTATCGGATATGTCAGCGATATTCAATTAGATACCAACAATCTGACAAAATCAGGAACAATCGTTACACCTGTAGATTTTCAGCACTTGAAGGATGTATTTGTAATTACTGTCAACAAGAAAGATTCCACAGAGGAAGGGGCCGAGGAATGAAAAGTAAGATCGTTCTGTTTTTTACGATCATTGTCTGTTTTCTGATGCAGTCAACAGTGCTGCATCTGATCTCTATTGGCTCGATCACACCGAACCTGTTACTGATCCTTTGCGTATCTATGGGGCTTATGCGTGGGCGTAAGAGCGGATTGTGGACAGGCTTTTTCTGTGGTCTGCTTGTGGATCTGTTTTATGGATCCGTTTTTGGGTTTTATGCACTGATCTATATGTATGTGGGATTCCTGAGCGGTTATGCATTTCGTATTTATTATGATGATGATATAAAAGTACCGATGCTACTGACTGCGATTATGGATTTTCTGTATAATCTGGCGGTTTATGCACTTCAGTTCCTACTGAGGGGCAGACTGGGTCTGGGGGTATATTTTACCCGTATTATTGTTCCGGAAATTTTTTATACTGTTTTTCTGACAATGATCGTATACAGAGTATTTCATTATATTAATTATCATTTTATGAGTCCAACCAGGAAAGAAAGTGAGTCTATTTGGGTATTAAAATAAAAAAAATCATCAAAAAAATTCAGTTAAAGAGAACAACAGTACTGTTACTTGTATTTATTCTCATGGCGTTTGTTCTTGTGAGACAGCTGTTTGATCTGCAGATCATCCAGGGTGAGAACTATATAAATGAATTTCAGACACGAACAACGAAAACGCGTGTGCTTAAGAGTACAAGAGGAAATATATATGACAAAAACAATAAGCTGATCGCATCGAATGTGTTATCTTATTCTCTTACGTTTGAGGATAATGGAACTTATGACAGTACCCGGCAGAAAAATCTGACGCTGAACGGGGTGGCTTATAAAGTCCTGAAGATCCTTGCAGAAAACGGCGATCAGCTGTCGAATTCTTTCCATATTAAGCTGGATAAGGATGGAAACTATGCGTTTGACGTAGAGGAAGGATTTACACTGAGTCGTTTTAAGGCGGATATCTATGGACATGCACTGATCGATGACCTGACAGAAGATGAGGCGGCGACAACGGCAGAAGATATGGTTGCTTATCTCAGTGGAAATAAGGGATTTTCTATCGTACTTTATGGAGACGATGCTTATACAGATGAAGAATTAAAAAAATATGGGCTTCCGAAGGAACTTACCAAACAGGAAGTTCTTGATATTGCAATCATGCGGTATGAGCTGAGTACGAACAGCTTCCAGAAATATATGGCGGTTACGATTGCAACGAACGTTAGTGAAAGTACAGTTGCAGCAGTTATGGAAAACCAGAATGAACTCCAGGGAATCGATGTTCTGGAGGATTCTGTACGTCAGTATGTTGATGACGAGAGCATGGGACCGCTTCTCGGTTATACCGGACGGGCATCATCAGAAGAGTTGGAAAGTCTTAAGAAAGAAAATCCGGATTATTCCAATGATGCAATTGTAGGTAAAGCCGGTATTGAACAGTATATGGAGCTGGAACTTCAGGGAAAAGATGGTCAGGAAACGGTAACCGTTGATAATCTTGGAAAAGTACTGAAAATCGATGATAACACAACAGTAGAACCGGTTGCCGGAAATGATGTTTATCTTTCAGTAGATGCAGACTGGCAGAGTGCGATTTATCAGATCCTGAAACAGCGTGTGGCTGGTATTCTTCTGAATAAGATTGAAGCTGTGAAAGAATACGATTATAAAGGCGAAAATGATGCAAGTAGGATCATCATTCCGATTTATGATGTATATAATGCACTGATAGCAAACAGCGTCATCGATATTGATAAATTCAGCAGAGAAGAAGCTTCGGATACAGAAAAAAATCTTTATGCCAAATTTCAACAAAAGCAGCAGGAAGTTTTTGATACAATAACTAACAGGCTTACAAGTTCTGATCCGCCGGCTTACAAAGACGAAAGTACTGAGGTGCAGGAGTATCTTACATATATTTGCGATACAGTGCTCCGGGATACGCTTGGTGTGATCGATAAGAATGAGGTGGATACATCAGATGCCACTTATCAGGCCTGGGCAAATGATCAGAGCATTAGTCTGAAGGATTATCTGAATTATGCAGCCAGTCAGAACTGGATCGATATTTCTGTCATTTCTCCAAAGGGAGAGTATCTTGATTCAGAAGAAATATATCAGGCACTGACTTCCTATATTACAGATTACCTGAAAACAGATACAGGATTTTCAAAACTTCTTTATAAATATCTTCTCATGAATGATCAGATTACAGGACAGGATATCTGTCTGGTCCTTTATGAGCAGGGAGTACTGTCAAAAGAAGATGATTGTTATGCAAGTCTTGCATCGGGTGCCATGTCTGCTTACGATTTTATGATCAATAAGATTTCCAATCTGGAAATTGAACCGGCACAGCTGGCACTTGCACCTTGTTCTGCATCGGCAGTCATTACCGACGCAAAAACAGGAAAGGTACTTGCCTGTGTATCCTATCCGGGATATGACAATAATCGTCTTAGCAATAATATGGATACCAGCTATTATACGAAGCTTGCATTGGACAAGTCCAGTCCTTTCTTTAATAAGGCAACACAGCAGACGACAGCACCTGGTTCTACGCTGAAGCTTCTTTCGGCGGTTACCGGTATGATGGAAGGCGTGATCGATGATGATACTTATTTTGATTGTACCGGTGAATTTGATCTTGTAACTCCGTCGATTTTCTGTTGGAACAAGCAGGGACATGGATCGCTGGAGATAACCGGAGCGATTGAACAATCCTGTAACTATTTCTTCAATATGGTTGGTTTCCTTGCTGGTAAAAATTCAGATGGAGATTTCTCAGAAAATCTCAGCCTTACCAAGCTGCAGAAATATGCTTCGGAATTTAACCTTGATAAGAAAACCGGAATAGAGATTTCAGAGGCAAGTCCGCATGTTTCGGACAGCAAAGCGGTTCCTTCTTATATTGGACAGGGTAATCATTTGTTTACAACCAGTCAACTGGCACGTTATGCGACAGCACTTGCTACATCTGGAACAGTCTATGATCTTTCACTTCTGGATAAAGTTACTGATTCACAGGGTAAGACATTGAAGGAATACGGTTCATCTGTTGTAAATCAGATGAGTGATGTTCCGGATAATGTATGGAATGATATTCATGAAGGTATGCGACGGGTGGTTCTGACTCATGAGCAGTTTAATGGACTGGGAGTTACACTTTCAGGAAAAACAGGTACCGCCGAGCTGGATATTTATCACCCGAACCATGGCCTTTTCATTGGATATACGACATCTTCAGATACATCTGAGCCGGAGTATTCTATTGCAGTGCGAATTGCAAATGGATACACTTCGGGAAATGCATGCCTGACAGCAAATGATATTCTGAAATACATTTATAATCTGGCAGATGAAGATACCATTCTGACTGGCTATGCCTCCAGTGATACCAGTAATACCTCGAACGACTAACCATATACAGCAGTCTCTGGCTGCTGTATAGCAAAACCACATAAGAGAATACCAGAAGTCTGGAAATATCTATGAGGAGGAAAATAAAATGGGAGAAGTCATTGTAGTAACATCCGGAAAAGGAGGTGTGGGTAAAACAACCACAGTTGCCAATATCGGAACGGGACTTGCGATGCTTAACAAAAAAACAGTTGTAGTGGATACGGATATAGGCCTTCGTAATCTGGATGTGATCCTTGGCCTGGAGAACCGGATTGTGTATAATCTGGTGGATGTTATCAATGGAAGCTGCAGAATGAAACAGGCATTGATCAAGGACAGACGTTATCCGGATCTTTTTCTTCTGCCTTCGGCACAGACCAAAGATAAATCGGCAGTGTCTCCTGAGCAGATGATCAAACTCACAGATGAGCTCAGAGAAGAATTCGATTATGTATTGCTGGATTGTGCGCCGATCGGAGCTGCAATCGACGCAGCAGTGATCGCAAAACACTGTGATGGTGCGATTCTTGTTGTTGCCCAGGGCATGGCAAGCGGACGTCTGATCCAGACCGTCAAAAAGCAGATGGAAGCTTCCGGAGTGAGGGTACTTGGTGCGGTACTGAACAAAGTACGGATGAAGAAGAGCGGCTATGAGGGTGGCTACTATGGCGGCTATTATGGCAGCTATTATGGAAATTACGGAGAACATCATGAGAAGAATGCGTGAACCATCGACAAAACTTCATAATGCATTGTATTTTATGTCTGGAATGATGGTGGTGATTCTTGCACTTGTGATTGTGGCAGGGGTCAAAACGAAGGCGGAAAATGCCGGCTTCCACATTACGGATGATACAGAAAATTCTTATGAGCAGCAGGTTGCGGGGCAGACAGATACCACACAGGATTCCGGTCAGGAAAAGTGGCAGGAGGGTGTAGTTGCTTATCAGGGAAAAGAGTATCTGTATAATACAGATATCAAAACCTACCTCATGATGGGGGTTGATATCAATGGTCCGGTACAGCAAAGCAGCGATTATACCCAGGGCGGGCAGTCCGATGCACTGTTTCTTCTTGTTGTAAACAATAAAACAGAGCAGCTGCAGGTCATTTCCATCAATCGAAACACGATGGCAGATATCGAATTGTGTGATGAAGAAGGTATTGATATGGGACCGCTTAAAACGCAGATCTGTCTGCAGCATGCATTCGGGGACGGTAAGCGCCTCAGCTGCAGCAAAACCGTGGATGCGGTTTCCGGTCTGTTTCAAAATATTCCGATCAGCGGTTATCTTGCGATGAATATGGGGGGAATCCCACAGATGAATGATGCTGTAGGG
>ERZ772818.3019-NODE-3019-length-11996-cov-3.674985_pt1 | contig 11996 bp, 9 predicted proteins | sample MGYA00580837_ERZ772818 | MGnify/ENA primary metagenome ERZ772818 (study PRJEB29015, sample SAMEA2737671) | human gut metagenome | biome: human gut; feature: human-associated habitat; material: faeces | place: China | collected 2012 ...
GTCTAAGGAAATCACCATGAGACAAACTCTTTGCGACGGATATCTGGTTATTTTTGCGTTAGCACAGGCCGTGATTCTGCTGATGCTAACCCCACTTTTTACGGGTATTTCCCGGCAGATACGCGCGCGTATGCACTCCCGCCGCGGGCCGGGGATCTGGCAGGATTATCGCGATATCCACAAAATGTTTAAACGCCAGGAAATTGCGCCGACATCTTCAGGTCTGATGTTCCGCCTGATGCCGTGGGTATTAATCAGCAGCATGCTGGTGCTGGCGATGGCCTTACCACTGTTTATTACCGTTTCCCCTTTTGCGGGCGGCGGCGATCTGATCACCCTTATCTATCTTCTTGCCCTGTTTCGTTTTTTCTTTGCTCTTTCCGGGCTGGATACCGGAAGTCCGTTTGCGGGAGTCGGTGCCAGTCGCGAGTTGACGCTCGGCATTCTGGTCGAACCAATGCTTATTCTCTCACTGCTGGTATTGGCGCTGATAGCAGGTTCCACGCATATCGAGATGATCAGCAATACGCTGGCGATGGGCTGGAACTCGCCGCTAACCACCGTACTGGCGTTACTGGCCTGTGGTTTTGCCTGCTTCATTGAGATGGGAAAAATTCCCTTTGATGTTGCTGAAGCAGAACAGGAATTACAGGAAGGCCCGCTGACCGAATATTCCGGTGCCGGGCTGGCGCTAGCGAAATGGGGGCTGGGGCTGAAACAGGTCGTGATGGCATCACTGTTTGTAGCCCTGTTTCTGTCCTTTGGGCGCGCGCAAGAACTTTCTCTCGCCTGCCTGCTGACTTCACTTGTCGTTACGCTGCTCAAGGTTTTGCTGATTTTTGTACTGGCCTCAATCGCAGAAAACACGCTGGCACGCGGGCGTTTTTTACTCATTCACCATGTGACCTGGCTTGGCTTCAGCCTTGCTGCGCTTGCATGGGTCTTCTGGTTAACCGGTCTGTAAGGAGCACTGACGGAATATGGAAAATCTTGCTCTGACGACGTTATTGCTGCCTTTTATCGGCGCACTGGTCGTTTCGTTTTCGCCACAACGTCGGGCCGCCGAATGGGGGGGTTTGTTCGCCGCGCTGACCACGCTGTATGAGCGCGTGCCGAAAGCACTTTGACCTCGTTTTCCTTTCGTTTGGCAACCTGTAAAACACACAAGGCATTTGCTTTGCCCGCTGCTGCGTTCTGCGCAGCGGGTACGGGCAGATGCCTTTGTTGTTGATCGGCTTTTTCAGCACATTTTTGCTACAACATTTTTTCGCCGTAAAAAAGCAGGAGTTTTGCGCGTTTATGGCGTATTCAGGTCAGTTTTACAACGCATCGTCACAATATATTCACAAATGTATCATGATTTTCAAACCCGCGCTCTCTTGTCATTTTTGTGCAGATATGCTACAATTCAGTTACTAGATGAACTGCCCCTTGGGGAGTTCTGTGTGCGAAAGGAGTTTTCCATCATGGATCATACATATCAGCGCCCGCTGCAGCTGCCCGCCTGCTGCTCTGTGCTCTCTGCCGAGGAGATGACCTATACCGAGGGCGGTGCCCTTTCTATCAACATCACTCCGGAGCAGGTGATGGCCTTTGGCATCAATGCCACGGTAAACCTGCTGGGCATGATGGGCCGCTATGCGTTCCAGGCTGCAGTTTCCGGTATGCAGAATGCCCTGAACGATGGTTTGGGTGTTGGTGATGCAATTGGGCACTACTGGGGCAAGCTGAACACATGGAGCAAGGTTGCCACGATCGGTATGGCTGGTCTGGGCGGTTATTATGCCTATTGTCAGGCACGCAGCATCTATCTCTCCATCAAAAATCTTGTGGACGCCTTTAAGAATACGTACAACGAAATTCAGGCCAAAAAGAAGGCAGAACAGGAGGCCGCCGAGCAGCAGAATTGTCTGCCTACTCTGGTAGCTCTGTGCTGATCTTTCATCGACCCGGAAAGGAGTGTTTTTATTTATGAAAAAGCTTCAGCTGCCCTCTTCCTACGCAGCCCTCTCCCCCGAGGAGCAGTGCGCTGCCTTTGGCGGCAGCGAATTCGGCGATGCTGTCGGCAGCTTTTTTGACAATCTGCACTTCAATGATTTCTTCTGGAACGGTGGGCTGATCTCGTTTTCCTTCACCTTTGTGCCCATGCTACTTTTCCGCGTGATCAAGACAGGTGTGCAGACCGGGATCAAGCTCTCTCAGCAGATCGGCCGCCTGCTTGGCATCACCCGCGAGGCTACCGTCACTGCCGTCCAGTACTTGGATAATACGCAGCAGCGAAATGACCAGCCGGTCGAAAATTCTCTCCCCCAGCTTTTTTCTCTTCAGTAATAAGCTATAAGAAAGCCGTGCATCCCGGAGCATTCCGGCTATGCACGGCTTTTTGTTTTGTTCAGATCACCCGGACTGCACCCTGCTCCCGCAGGCGCAGCACATAGCAGCTGCCCTGCCCGAATACCTGCTCGATGGCTGTATGGTACCGCTCCAGCAGCTGCCCGGGCACATAAGCCTGAATGGTGCCTGCAAAGCCGCCGCCCTGCATCCGCCATGCGCCCTCACTGCCCTGCAGAATGCTCTGGCTCAGAGCCAGCGCTATGGACAGTCCCTGATGCCGCACATCCACTGTGCAGTACACATTCTGACACAGCGCAAAGGAAGCCTGTCCGCTCTGCTTCACCAGACCTGCAAACACCGGGAACTGCTTTGCATAAAGCGCATCCCGCTGCGCCAGCGTGCGGGCATTCTCCTCAAAATAATGGATCGCCCGCAGCACTGCACGGTCTCCGCAGCAGCTGCGCAGGACAGGCAGTGCCATCCAGAACGCGTTCTCTTCCACCTGACCCAGCAGCGGCTTTCCGAAGCAGGCGGCCACCTGCTCCATCTCCTGCCGAATCGCCGCAAACTCGCTCGTCAGTTCGCTGTGGCTGCCCCGGGTATCGGTGACGCAGAGGAACATTCCTTCCGGCAGCAGACCGTCTGCATGGAGCTTTTCGATCTTTGGGGTGCGCGGATCGGCAAAATCCGCAAAGATAATGCCGCCCACCGCACTGGTCAGCTGATCCAAAAGACCGCTGGGCTTGCCGAAATAGGTGTTTTCCGCATACTGGCAGATGCCCGCCAGCTCTGCCAGGGTCAGCCCGGTGCTGTATTCCTCGTTCCAGATAGAGGCCATGCCCATCTCAAAGGCCGCCGAGCTGGACAGACCGGAGCCCCGCAGCACATCGCTGGCGGTGTAGGCATCAAAGCCTCCGATCTGCTTGCCCACCGCGCGGAAACCCTCAGCAATGCCGCGGATCAGGCTGGCCGAATGGGTGCTCTCCCCTGCCTGCGGCTCTGCGGTGGCCAGATCAATGACATCCAGCTTGTTGAACCCCCGGGACTTGACCCGCACATAGCCATCCGTATTGCGGGCCGCCACTGCCACCATATCCAGCGTGACCGCCGCCGCAAGGCCGTAGCCCCCCTGATGATCCGTGTGGTTGCCGCCCAGCTCTGCGCGCCCGGGTGCAGAGTACACCTGCACCTGCCGCCCAGGGCCGAAATACAGCTCGAACTGCTCCAGCGCAGCCGCATAGCGCCCGCGCTGCCGTTGTAGCACCGCCGGATTCGCCCCATAAAGTGCAGCAAGTACGGCGTCCCAGCTGCCCTGCAGGATCTGTTTTCTGAGTTGTGCACTGGTGGCCATGACAGCTCCTCCCCTCCGGAATAAACGATTCTGCTCTTTTTGCCTATTGTAAAGCATTTCGGGCGTTTTTTCAATTTATTTGACCTAAAAATCCAAAATTTGGCGTCAGGTGCAAAGAATAAGATGTACTTTTGTTGAATTTGCAGGGCATTCTATGGTATACTGGGTGCAGAATGTGACAGGACGGAGGTAAAGCTGCCATGCCAGACGTTTATAAGCAATCCTTTAAGCAGAATTACACCAACAACATCGAATTGTCCATCTTCAACTGCGGCTTGGAGCGGTGCGCTCCGGGCCAGACATGGGGACCCGGCATCCGTGACCACTACCTGATCCATCTGGTGGTATCCGGCAAGGGCATCTTCGAGGTGGGCGGCCGCACTTGGGAGGTAAGCGAGGGCGACCTGTTCTTTGCCCGCCCCAGCCAGCTGATCCGCTACACCGCCGACGAGCAGCAGCCGTGGGAGTACAGCTGGGTGGGCTTTAACGGTGCCTGTGCCCACAAGCTGGCCGCGCAGCTGCCCTTTACGGACGATGCCCCCGTGCACCACACCAGCGACCCGGACGGGATGCGGGCAGCGCTGACCAACATTTATTCCTCCCGCGGGCTGCAGCCACAGGACGAGGCAGCCATGGTGGGGTATCTGTACCTGTTTATCGCTGCCTTGATGCGGGAGACCAGCGCAGGCAAGCCCCACACGGCCTCCTCCTCCAGCCAGTATGTGCTGAACGCCATCAAGTACATCCAGTTCAACTACTCCCACGACATCTCCATTGACGATGTAGCCAAGAGCGTGGGGGTTTCCCGCAGCCATCTGTACCGGGTGTTCATGTTGAACGTGGGCAAGAGCCCCATCGACTACCTGACCGAGTACCGCATCAACGAGGCCTGCAAGCTGCTGCGCGCCGGCAACCTTTCCATTGCGGAGGTTGCGGTGTCGGTAGGCTTCTTTGACCAGTTCTACTTCTCACGGGTGTTCAAGCGCGCCAAGGGCGTGCCGCCCAGCAAGTATTTTGCCGCCCAGCAGGACGCCGACCCGGCAAGCCCTGCCCAACTGTAACCTGAGCCCATCACACAAGGAGAAACCATGCCTTTACAGAAAAACCAGATCCTGACCCTGCGCATCGAACGTCTTTCCAGCGACGGCAGCGGTGTGGCCCACAGTGCCGATGGCGAGGCCGTATTTGTCCCCGGCACCGCCCCCGGGGACGAAGCACGGGTGCGCATCGTGAAGGACTGCGGCCGGTACGCCTTTGGCATTTTGGACGAGCTGCTCACCCCCTCGCCGGACCGCATTCCGGTGGACTGCCCGGTGGCAGGCCCCTGCGGCGGGTGCAGCCTGCGGCATCTGGATTATGCCGCAGAGCTGCGCGCCAAGCAGGAAAGCGTGCTGGATGCCTTCCGCCGCATCGGCGGGCTGGAGGTGCCGGTGCTGGATATTCTGCCTTCTCCAGACGTAGACCGCTACCGCAACAAGGTGCAGTTCCCTGTGGGCATAGACAAGAACGGCGTGCCCTGCATCGGCTTTTACGCAGGGCGCACCCACCGCATCGTCCCCTGCCCGGACTGCAAGCTGCAGCCCAGCGTGCTGAACGAGATTGGCAACGCGCTGTGCGCCTTTTTTGCACAGCAGGTCATCCGCCCCTACGATGAGCAGAGCGGCAAGGGGCTGGTGCGACATATCTTCCTGCGGCGCGGCGCGCACAGCGGGCAGATCATGGTGTGTCTGGTATGCACCCGGGCAAAGCTGCCCCACGCAGAGCAGCTTTGCACCGCACTGCGGGGGCAGTTCCCGGCCATCAGCACCATTCTGCTCAACGTCAACGCCAAAAACACCAACGTCATTTTGGGCAGTGAAAATCACATCCTGTACGGCCCGGGCTACATTGAGGACACGCTTTGCGGCGTGCCGGTGCGGTTGGGACCACTGTCCTTCTATCAGGTCAACACGCTTGCCGCCGAGCGGCTGTACGGCGTTGCTGCGCAGTACGCGCAGCTGACCCCGGACGACACGCTGCTGGATCTCTACTGCGGCATGGGCACCATTGGTCTTTCCATGGCAGGTCAATGCCGGGAGCTGATCGGCGTAGAGATCGTGCCGGAGGCCATCGAGAGCGCCAAGGCCAACGCTGCCCGCATGGGCGAAGCCGTGGCTGCCAAGAGCCGCTTTTTCTGTGCCGATGCCGGACAGGCTGCCACCCAGCTGGCTGCCGAGGGTCTGCACCCGGACATCGTAATGCTGGACCCGCCCCGCAAGGGCTGCGATGAGGCCACCCTCTCCGCAGTGGTGCGCATGGCACCCCGCCGGGTGGTGTATGTCAGCTGCAACCCCGCCACCGCCGCCCGAGACGCCGCATGGCTGGAGCAGAATGGGTATCACGCAGAAAAGGTGCAGCCGGTGGATCTGTTCCCGAGGACGAAACATTGCGAATGCGTGCTCTTGATGTCAAAAGTCCAGTAATATAGTGCGGTGATTCGTTTAATATCGTTTGGACATCATTTCACAGTCTGAGCCGTTCTTGTCCTTGGAAACAGGTCGAGGGCGGTTTTCGAGAATTTGAGCAATATCTAAATCGTAGCCACAGGGGTAGTGGATAATTGAGTTTCTGGATTAGATGTTTGGGCTAACAGCGAATCCACTAACTCAGGTATCTGGGGGTATCCAGTGTAGGATTTAGATGTCATCCCCCTATAACGCAAAAACGCCGCCAGCGTAGCATGTGAAATCATCACACGGTACGCTGGCGGCTATGCTTTTATTGTTTATACAGCTTTCGGCGTGAGCCACTTTTCTGAGGAAGACGTCCGTTGCGTTTCACATAAAGAAACATCTGGCTAACAAAAAAGAATAAAGCTGATTTTTATGCCCTCATTATTCTCTATAAATAGCACTGCACCGCAGCTCTTGACGTTTCTCATCCAGAGAATACCGGATCGTAATCACACCATTTTCTGTCTCTACTTCTACCTGTTTTGCATGTTCAAACAACCTGCGCAGGCGGCGGTACTCGTCCCGCTGCGCATCCGTGTAGTGAGACGGCATATCCGAGGTAAGGAACACATTGCCCAGCAGTGCGTTGACTGTGGCAAGGGTGCGTTTTTGCTCTGCCGTCAGCTTGCAGTTTTCTTCCCGGAGGAAGAACACATCCGGGTCGCTGCCATAGGCACGGCCATTGAGCTGCCGCCGGAATACGGTGTTATTGATAGCCTGCTTTGTGGACACCCGCTCCCGGTGGAACAGGCGCATATACCACACATCGTCCCAGTCCAAGCTCACGTCGCAACTGACACGGCAGTAGTCCACCAGCCCGAAAGCAGGCATCACCGGCACGCCGCAGCCGAGGATGGCTTTTTGTCCGCACCAACTGCGCAGCAGCTCCATGGCACGGCGCATCCGGGCGGCACGACTCTCGTGGGCGTTGCCAAAGGGGGCAGCGCCGTACAGAAAATCCAGCTTGACAAGGTCGAAACCCCAATCGTTCAGCACCCGGTCAAACACCCGGCGCAGATAGTCCAGCACCGCCGGGTTGTCGATATCCAGCGCATAGAAACTGCTCCAGTTGCTGCCGCAACACCACGGTTTGCCGTCCACTTTCAGCAGCCAGTCCGGGTGCTGCCGGAAAAGGGCAGAGTCCTTTTCGCACACAAAGGGCGCAAGCCAGAGCCCGGCCTGAAAGCCAGAGGCGTGGATCTCCTCCACCATGCCTTTCAGTCCGTGGGGGAACTTCTGTGCATCCGTTTCCAGCCAGTCGCCCACCTTCGGCTCCCAGCCGTCGTCGATCTGAAACAGGTCTCCCGGGCAAAGCAGGCTGCGGCATCCGGTCAGGTCCTCCCGGATGGTGTCCTCGGTGATGTCCTGATAGCGGTTGTACCAGCTGGAATAGCCAGCCAGCTTCTCTTCAGTTCGAGGACGGATGCCCATAGCCCGAAACCAACCGTCAAACACTTCGGTCTCGCCGCCCTCGGCAAAAAACAGGTCGAACAGAGCAAAGCTGCCGCCGGGATGCTCCACCCCGGCGCAGTCCCGCTCCAGCGTCAGCAGGGCTTTGCCGCTGTCGTACCGGAGGATGGTGTAGCCCGGGGTTTCGTCCAGCGATGCCACCAGCTGAAACTGCCCGCCCTTGCGGAAATAGCAGTAGGAAAAGCCGTGGCTCTGACCGTTATGATGCCCGTAAGGTACAAAGTGATAATCGCCGTAGCGGTCAAAGGCGTATTTCTTGCGCAGAAAGCCGGGGATATGGTCGGTGCCGCGCAGCTTGCCATTCCGGTTTAGCTCCGGGCTGTATGTCCATGTCTGGTAGCCGTTCATGAATAGGCGCTCGTCTGCTTCCATCTTCCACGGCAGCTCGGCACGCACGGCTTTCAGCGTCCCGGCAGGCAGGTCAGCGGAAAGATGCAGCGCACCGCAGCCCGGGTGCACCGGGGCATCGCCCTGCCGTACACCGCCTGTGGTCTCTGCGTACCAGTGCAGCGTTTCAGTCATGGTGCGTTTCCTCCCCGTGGAGCTGTGCGCTGATCTCGGCAGCGCGGGCGTCGGTCAGAATGAACTTGCGGCGGAACAGCACCAGCGCACCTGCCAGCACCAGCATGGGCAGGACCGTCATCATCAGGCGCAGACCCAGCAGGGTGCCGGCGCTTTGTACTGCCACGGGGCCGGTTTCCTCCGTGTTGCCCACAAGGCCAATGAGGTCCAGCCCGATGCCGGTCAGGAACACCGCTACGCCGGAGGCTGCCTTGACCACAAAGGTCTGCATGGAGAAGATAACGCTCTCCTCCCGGCGGCCGGTCTTAAGCTGGCCGTAATCCACACTGTTGGAAAGGAACAGGGTGGTCAGCACGGTCAGCATCCCGTTGCAGGCAAACACTACCACGCCCGGGATGCACAGCAGGGCAAGGCTATGGGAAAGCCCGGTCAGGCAGAACACCAGCAGCGTGCCGTAGCCGCACAGTGCCAGCACAAGGCTCAGGTGAAATACCTGCGTGCTGCTGAACTTTTTGCGCAGCAAGGGGTAAAGCACCATCATGCCAAGGATCTGCGCCGCACCGCCCACGGTGGAAAACAGGGTGTAGGTAGCTTTCCAACCTGCACCGCCAAGGTCATACTTGAAGAAATAGATGATGAAGTTAGAGGTCAGGTACAGCGCCGAGTTGATCAGTACGATGCTGCCCACCACGACCATAGCCTGATCGTTGCGGAACAGGGCGGAGAACATCTCCTTTACGGTGGCGGTTTTCATCTCACTGGGGGTGGTTTCTTTCATGGAAATGCAGCACACCAGCTCTGTCACTGCAAAAATTACCGCTACGATCAATGCCACCCAACGGAAGCCAGCGCGCTCGCTGTCGCCGCCAAGGATGCCCACCAGCAGCATGGTGAACATGGCGATGAGGGCAGAGCCAACGCCTGCACAGGTACGGCCCACCATGGAAAGATTCTCCCGGTCTTTGGGCGTGCGGGTCACGGCGGGAATCATGGACCAGTAAGGAATATCCATCATGGTATAGGTAACGCCCCATAGGATGTACATCACGCTGAAATAGACCATCAGCGCTGCTTCGTCCAGCACAGGGGCGGCAAACAGGGCGTAGAGCACCAGCGCATTGAGCAGCGTACCGGAAAAGATCCACGGACGGAAACGTCCCCATCGAGTGCGGGTCTTTGCCACCAGAACCCCCATAAAGGGGTCGTTGAAGGCATCGAAGAACCGGGCTGCCATAAGCACCAGTCCCACAAAGCTTGCCGAAAGTTCCAGCACATCCTGATAATAATACATGACATAAGAAGCCGACAGGGCATATACCATATCCTTGCCCACGGCACCAATGCCGAACGCGGTTTTCTGTTTCAGGGTCAGTTCCATACAGCATCCTCCTTTTCAATGGTGAACCGCAGCACAACGGGCTGGGTCTGCGGTGCAGAAACGGTCAGCGCGGCTTCTCCGGCAGTGCCCACGGTGCGCAGATAGGTGCCGGTCATGCCGCCTTCTGCCACGGCGGTCTGCGGGCCCACAAGGGCGGCGCTGCCCTCCACCGTAAACTGCACCGGGAACTGTGCGTAGGGGGCTGGGGTGCCATTTTCGTCCAGAATCCGCACCCGGACAGCCGCCATATCGTAGGTGTCCTGCTCCCGCAGGGTCGTCCGGCTGACCTTGACTTCCAAGTGCAGCTTTGCACTGGGGCAGAGGGTCACGCTGCGCACTACGTTGCCGTCCTGTACGGCATCGAACCGCCATCGGGTAGCTTCGCCGCCCCAGTTGCCCACATATTTGCCGTAAAGCGCCACGCCGTCCTTAAAGGCCATTTTATAGCGCAGCATACACCAGCCGAATTTGACCTTGTAGGCCAGCGGCAGTCCCGCTAAGCCATATTTCCCGGCAGCCAGCAGGCAGTCCCGCACAGCGGCTGCCTTGGAGGGAGAAAAGTGTTCCTGCGTTTCCAGCAGCTCGCCGATGGTATCGTCCATCACAAAGGGCGGGTGGGGCAGCGCCGTCCACTCGCTGCGGCGCAGGGCAGTGACGAACACATCGTTTTTGTAGAGCTTGACCTGCTGGGCATTGCTGAAAACGTAGGCCGTGCCCAGCTGCCCGGCGGGGTTATCTCCGATGTCCATGGAGGAGCTGACCGCCAGCACCGGGTCGGCATCGCCCTGACTGGCATAGACCGCCGCCGCCAATTTGGGGTTGCGGAAGCTGTCCAGCACACCGTGGTAGCAGATGCGGTCCCCGGAGCCAAAGTCCTTGTGAGTCTGGTAATCGAACATGCACCAGCCGAAGCACCCGGCGTGCTCCCCGCTGGCATAGGCGGCATTCTGCACCCGGACGTGCCGCAAGGCGTGCTCCTGCCGATGCGGACCATCGTCAAAGGGCTTGGTGGGGTACATGTGGCCGTTGCACTCCGAAATGAGCAGCGCCTTGCCCATATCCGGGGTCACGTCCTTTTTAGGCTTAGCACCGGGCGTTGTGCCGTTGTGGGAAAAATCGTTGTAGGCGTAAACATCCTCCAGCAGATGGCTTTTTTCCAGATAGCGCACGCCGGAGGTAGCACGGCTGGGGTCCAGCTGATGGGCGATTTTGTTGGTGCGGGCATAGAAGGCATCGTCGTCCACGCTCTCGTTGATACGCACGCCCCACAGGATGATGCTGGGGTGATTGCGGTTCTGCAAGAGCATCTCCTGCAGCATCTCGCAGGCGGCGTCCTTCCAGTTGTCGTCCCCGATGTGCTGCCAGCCCGGCAATTCAGTGAACACCAGCAGACCCCGCCGGTCGCACTCGTCCAGAAAATACTGGCTTTGGGGGTAGTGGCTGGTGCGCACGGCGGTGCAATGCAGCTCCTCCTGCAAAATGCGGGCATCCTCCCGCTGCAGGCTTTCCGGTGCGGCGTAACCGATGTAAGGGTAGCTCTGGTGTCGGTTCAGACCCCGCAGAAAGGTCTTTTTGCCGTTGAGGTAAAAACCATCCGCCCGGAACTCTGCGGTGCGGAAGCCAAACGTCACCTGTTTGCGGTCGATGGGCTGCCCCGCTGCGTTCAAAAGCTCTGCCACGGCATGATGCAGCACCGGGTGCTCTGTATCCCACGGCTGTGCTTCCGGCACAGAAAGCTGCATCTTCCCGGTTTCTGCCGCAGGTGCAGTCTGCTCTGCCAGCAAAGTGCCCTCAGTGGTCTCCAGCCGGATGCGGACCGCCGCGGCTGCGGGCGTAAGCTCTGCTGTCCACTGCACCACAGCCTCCTGCAGGGTGGGCGTGTAGACGAACAGATCAGTCAGACGGCTTTCTGCCGTAGCTTCCAGCCAGACCTCCCGGTACAACCCGCCGTAGGTCAGGTAATCAATGACAAAACCAAAGGGTGGAATCGTTGGGTCTTCACGGGTGTCCAGCTGCACGGTCAGCAGGTTTTCACCCTCCCGGTCCACAAGGTCGGTGATCTCCACCGCAAAGCCGGTATAGCCACCCCGGTGCTGCCCGGCAACCCTGCCGTTGACCCGCACCACCGCCTGATGGGCAGCGCCGTCAAAGCGGACAAACAGTCGGGGCGCAGCCTGCACCGGTGGCACTCGGAACCGCTTCCGGTAGCCGCAGACCATCTCGTAATCAGCGGGGGTGGCATAGTGCAGCGGCACCTCCCGGCAGGTATGGGGCAAGCGGACGGCTTGTTGTTTTGGCACCGGCAGCCCCTTGCCAAAGGCCTCTGTCCAGTGTCGTGTGAACTCCCAGTCCTCACAAAAACTGTGTTTCATCGCGGCAGCACTCCTTCCAGTAAGATCGAGATCATTTCCTCCAGTACAGCCACATACTGCACCCCGCTTTCTGCCAG
>ERZ772818.3024-NODE-3024-length-11983-cov-4.290912_pt1 | contig 11983 bp, 10 predicted proteins | sample MGYA00580837_ERZ772818 | MGnify/ENA primary metagenome ERZ772818 (study PRJEB29015, sample SAMEA2737671) | human gut metagenome | biome: human gut; feature: human-associated habitat; material: faeces | place: China | collected 2012 ...
GAACTTATTTATGATGAAAAAAAATTTATAGAATGGCGTATTGGATATTCACTTTGCACTGTATATAGGCAAAATAACAGATATAGAACTATTGAATTATGGAATTTTGGTTATTGTCCTTCAAATAAAGATTTTTATTACACAAGAGGTGTTCATCTACCTAAAAAAATTAAAGACTATTTTAATGGCGCCGCATATAGTAAAGACAATATTTCTAAGATGGAAGAACTTGGTATATATAACATAGCGAATTTACAAGAATTAATAAATCTTTATAAAAAAACAAAAAAAGAAGAAAAACAGAAAACTATAAATTTCAGTAAAATATTGAAATTATAAAAAATAAAATGTAGATGATTCCTACATTTTATTTTTGTCTAATTAATTTTTTTAACATATTGTCCTTTTAAAGCAGTAGCTCCTTTTTTATTTTGTTGTTCTAGAGTTAAATTCTTTGTAAAATCAAAGTGGGCAAGTAGTTCCTTTCGATTAGCTTCAATACCTTCTACCATTACTAAGTCACCAATTTTTAATACTACCTCATCATCTTTATTCTTAATATAATTTCTTGATCTAATAAATCTAATATTATCACTTTGTTCATATTCAAAATATCCAGGAATATGGGTAACTGTGTTCAAGTAAGCTCTTTCATTATCGATTCCTGTTATCGTTCCATAATATGTTTTTTCTTTATGACTATCAACATAATCCATCATTTTTACTTTAACAACTTCTTTTTCAAGCAAATCAGCTTGTTGTTCTTTAAAAGAACAGTGTTCACATATTTCTGCTAGTTGTTCTTCACTTTCAATTGATTTTAAATCATTAGTAAGATAAGAATCAATTATTTGTTGAACTTTTAAGTCAGGGTATCTTCTAATAGGGGAGGTGAAATGAGAGTAGTAATTAAGTCCTAAACCAAAGTGACCTAAAGGATAAGGTGAATAAATAGCTCGTGGTAGGGCTTGTAATAGTATTTCTGAGACAATGGGGTATTCACTACTATCTTTATATTCATCTAAAATTACTTGTAAATAACTAGAAGTATCTATATTTTCTACTTTTGGTAAATCAATACCAATACTTGTAAGTTTATCCTTTGCTTGCTCTAATCTTTTAGGATCAGGATTAGCATGAACTCTATGAATAGATCTGCCGATAGTAAAGTTAAGATATAAATCAGCACAATAGTTAGCCATAATCATAAAGTTTTCAATTATCTTACCAGCCTCACCATTATCTTTCTTTTCTACTCCCATAATATTACCTTTATCATCTTCAATAATTGATACTTCTTCTTCACTAAAAGTTAGCATACCTTCTCTTTCTCTAATAGAAGTTAATTTATCAGATAGTTCTTTCATAAGCTTTAAATTATCAGTATAAGGAAGATAATCTTCATCGATTTCACCATCATCTAATAGTTTATTTACCTTAGAATAAGCCATCTTCTTTCTAGAAGTAATACAAGAATTAACTAAGTTATAATTAATTAGTTCTCCATTTTCATCAAGTTCCATAATAATACTTTTGGTAAGTCTTTTAGTATTAGGATTAAGTGAGCAAATACCATTTGATAATATATGGGGTAGAGCAGGTATAACAGTATTAGCAGGATAAGTAGATAATCCACGATCATATGCTTCTTTATCAAGAGCTGAACTTCTTTTTACATAATGAGAAACATCAGCTATATGTACACCTAAGATATAATGACCATTTTCCTCTTTAGTTAAACTAACAGCATCATCCATGTCTTTTGTTTCATCACAATCAATTGTAAAAGTAAGAAGGCTATCACTGAAGTCATAACGATTAGCAAGCTCACTTTTTAAAACAACTTGGGGAAGATTATTTGCTTCTTCCATAGCTTCATGAGAAAAATTAATATCAAAGCCATATTTAGCAGCGATAGAAATAATATCAATGTTAGGATCATCTATTCTACCAAGTTTATCAATAAAATCTGCTTCATAGTATTCATCAGTTTTAGTTAGGGAAACATCGGCTAAGATTCTGTCTCCTGGAGCAAGGAACTTCATATCTTTAGAAGAAATACGAACATTTATCTTTTCTTTAGAAGGAAGTAGTACTGGTTCTAATTGTTTAACTCCATCAATTTCTACCACCTCTAAAACTACGTGACTCATCTTTCTAGAAATGATTTTCTCAATATGTTTACCTTTTCTAGTAACAGCTAAAATATCTTGTTGGATAGCACCTTTTAATTCATCACCTAGAGGATAAATTTTTTTATCATCAATTTTAAAGAAAGCTCTTCCTTTACTATCTAATTCTAGTTTTGTTAGAGTAAGACCTTTAGGCCACTTCTTATATGAGTTTTTATCATGAAAAATTTTACCATTTCGCTCAAGTTCTGTTAGAGCAATATGTAACTCTTCAATAGATTTAGCATTTTTTGCTACTGCCATTCTCTTTATTTGACGATAAGTTAATTCTCCCTTATCAAGTTTTCTTATTAAATAATCTATAAAAGAAGTAATATCTCTTTGTACTACTTTTGTAATAATTGGATTTTCTTTATCTGTTAAATTAACAACTACTAAATCTTTATCAAGAATGGTATCACATTTAATCATTTCACTAGTAATTTCTACTTTACCATTCATAAGCATTAGACCATTATCACCTTTAGTAACATGTTCTAGTCTATGAGTAGCTTTGGGAAAACTCTTATAAATATACTTCTTAGGATTATAAACATCTTCTTCAATTTGAAGAAGGTATAAAGCTTCTAAAAAATTACTTCTTTCTTGATAACTATTAATATTCATTCTAGAATACAAATTTTTAAAACTTATAGTGTTTTCTTTCTCTAACTCACTCATTATTTTTCTTTTAAAATCATCAATTTTTTGCATACTTCTTACTCCCTCTAACGATAAAAAATGACGTAGTAAACCCTACATCACTTAAAAACAAAAAGGTGTTAATATAAGCTTTTTTACAATTACACCCATATTAACACCTCCCTTAAATAAACTATACCACAAAATAGTCTTAATAGAAAAGTATTTTTACTCAACAGTAACAGATTTTGCTAAATTTCTTGGTTTATCAATATCTCTTTCTAAAAGTAGTCCTGTATAATAAGAGATTAATTGTAGAGTAATTACTTCTAGCATAGGAGTTATAAAACTACTTCTTTCCGGTATTACAATAGTGTTAGAATCATCTTCTCCTTTATTAGTTACTAAGATGATATTAGCACCTCTTGCTCTTACTTCACTTAAATTGCTTTCTGTCTTTTCATATAATAATTTATTAGTATTACCAGCTATTACTAAAGTATCTTTATCAATTAAAGATATAGGACCATGTTTTAATTCACCAGCAGCATAACACTCTGATGATAGATAAGTTATTTCTTTTAACTTTAAGTCTCCTTCTCTCATAATAGCATAGTCAAGACCTCTTCCTAGGAAGAATATCTTTTTACTATCAACTATTTTTTTAGCAATAGATTTGTATTTATCTTTATTATCCAATACTTTTATAACATCATCTTTAATATTTTTTAATTCATCAACTATCTTATCTATTTCATAAGACTTATTATGTTTTGCTAAACTAGATAGGGTAAGTAGTACTAGTATTGCTATTTGTGATGTGTAAGCTTTAGTAGTAGCCACTGCTATTTCACTGCCTGACTTAGTATAAATAACTTCATCTACTGCTAGACTAATACTACTATTTTCAACATTGATTATTCCTAAGGATTTAGCTTTAGTTTCTTTAATCTTCTTAAGACAAGCAAGAGTATCAGCTGTTTCTCCTGATTGAGAAACAAATATTACTAAGCTATTTTCATCAAGAAAGTTTTTCTTATAACGATACTCACTAGCAAGATAGACATGTGTTTCAACATTTGCTTCTTCTTCAAACAAATACTTACCAACTAATCCAGCATGATAAGCAGAACCACAAGCTACTATATCAATTTTTTTATATCTGTTAATATCAATTAAATCTAGATATTTATTATCTTCTAAGTAATAATTTATTAAATTACTTAAAGTATCTTTCTGTTCCATTATTTCTTTTAACATAAAGTGATCATACTTATCTTTTGAATAAGTAAAGTTACCATCTTTAAACGTTTGTTTTTCTTTAATTAATTCTTTTCCTTTATTACTATAGAAAGTTATTTTACCACTACTAATTGAAGCCCATTCTAAGTCGTTTAGTAAATAATAATCGCTACATTCACTTAATATAGTTGGAATATCACTGGCAATAAAGATAGTATCAGTATTTACTCCGATAACTAAGGGACTATCTTTCTTTATGACAAATATCTTATCTTTAATATCTTTACATAACAAGACAATAGCATAGCTTCCTTTTACTTTAGCCATAAAACTAGTAATAGCTTTATTTATATCCTTATTCTCTTGGTAATAAAAATCTATTAAAGCACAAGCTACCTCTGTATCAGTTGTTGATTTAAAACTATATCCCTTACTACTTAATATATCTTTTAACTCTAGATAATTTTCAATAATACCATTATGTACTATAGTAATATCTCCTACTGTATGGGGGTGAGCATTAATAGTAGAAGCTACTCCATGGGTTGCCCACCTAGTATGTCCAATAGCAATATCTGATTTAGTATCAGTATCTATTAGTTCTTTTAAGTCTTTAACTCTTCCTTTCGTCTTTATAGTTTCTATTTTATTAGCAGTAAGAAAAGCTATACCGCAAGAATCATATCCACGGTATTCAAGTTTCTCTAATCCTTCAATAACTTTCTTAATAGCATTTCCTTTCTTATTTATAATTCCCATTATTCCACACATATTTATCCCTACTTTCTAATATCATTTTATGAATCTAGTTGATACTTGTCAAATTATTATACACTAATTTACATTCTCTTAAAAATTTGGTACAATCAAGTCATGTTCATGTAGCTCAGTTGGATAGAGCGTTTCCCTCCGAAGGAAAAGGTCATGGGTTCGATTCCCATCATGAACACCATAATATTTTAATTATAGGGGGAGAAGATGAATTTACTAAAAGACAAATATATAATAGTAGAAGTTATTCCCACTAGTGGTGATAGTAAGAAAGGTATTATTGCTCAGCTATCAGCTTTAAAACTAGATGGGATAAAACTTATAGATAGGTTTGATTACCGAATTGATGAAAAATTAGTTAATAATAAAGATTTATTAGAAATGATTAGTTATGATAAAGATAATTTTAAGTATACAGATAATCCTGATTTAATATTATCTGAGTTTAAAAAATGGAGTGGTGATATACCAATTTTACTTATTGAAAAAGACTATACTAAAGAGTATTTAGCTAGTCTTAATAATAAGATGGAATTAGTGTATCCATACTTAGAAGTAGAATATAATTATGATGTATTTAATACTATTATGAATAAATATCAAATAGAAGCTAGTAACTATTTAGTAGATATTATTTATGAAGCAATTATTTTAGAAAGTAATAATGAAAAGGTGAATAATGAATAGAGTAGGTTTGATATTTGCCATGAAGGAAGAACTAGATGAAGTCTTAAAACAAGTAGAGATAGAAGAAGAATTTACTATTTTTAATCTTACTTTTTATAGAGTAGTTATTAAAGATATAACTTGTATCTTAGTTGAATGTGGGGTAGGTAAGGTTAATGCAGCTAGATGTAGTCAGATTATGATTGATGTTATGAAGGTTGATTCTATTATTAATGTAGGAGTAGCAGGAGGAGTTGATTCGTCTTTAGCAGTATGTGATATTGTAATAGGAGAAAAGTTAGTTCAACATGATTTTGATATAACAGCTTTTGATCATGCAAAAGGTTATATTCCTAATGTTGGTGTTTATCTTGATAGTGATGAGTACCTTTTAAGAGTAGCTAATGAGGTTTCTAAAGAATTTACTGATATAGGGTTTCATAATGGTGTAATTGCTAGTGGTGATATATTTTGTACTAGTGATAAAATGAGTCAAAAAATTAATCAAAAGTTTAAAGCTTTGTGTGTAGATATGGAAGGGGCTAGTATTGCTCAAGTGGCTTATTTAAGTGGTATTCCTTTTCTAGTAGTTAGAAGCATATCAGATATTCCTAATAACAATAATAGAATTACTTATGAAGAATTTCTAGAAAGTAGTTCTAGATTAGTAGCTAAGTTTTTAATTAGTATGTTAGAAAAAATTAGTATTTCTAGAATATAAAAACATCTAAATTAAGGTAGATGTTTTTTAACTTTGATATTATTTTTAAGTGCATAATTAGAAACACTTCTAAAGTTTTCATCATATGGATATGTTTCTTGTCCAAACTTTAACCACATTTCTGAAAAAGATTCACCATTATTTAATAGTTCTTTAACTCTTTTATTATTAATGACTTCGTTATTTGGTTGGTTGTTAAGATCTACACATTTTTCTTCGTCATAAAGTTTACTTTGCAAATCGCACTCTAATTTATCACATTGATAGGCAAAAATAGCTTCTTTTGTTTCTTTAGCATCAAACTCTAAAAATAACTCTTCTAGTTTTTCCCCCTCAATTAATCCATGTAGGATAGTATGAACAGCTTTATGTTCAATTATCTCTTTACTTTTACTATCAATTTCAAACTGGGTTAAATCACCGATTACTGTTTCACCAAGTTCATGAATAGCAAGCATTAAAATAACTTTCTCTAAACTTATATCGTACTGATACTCACTTTTCATGGCAATAGCAAGCATTTGGACACCATAGATGTGTTCAGCTATACTTTCAACCCTTTCTCTTTTGATATTCCAAACTTTCCAGCCACTTCTAACAATATCCTTTAGTTTATTACAAAGCATGTAATAGTTAAGTATTCTTTCTTCTTTTGACATAAATATTCCTTTCTATAACTAGTTATTATATTAATGTTTTTTAACTTTAACTTTTTCCTTGATTGGTATTAGTGATTCTATATCATTATTATTTAAAGTTACTAATTTAATAAGAGTGTTTTTTTGTTCTTCTGTTACGTTACTTGGTACTTTAATAACAGCAAGACTTTTATTTAGATATGATTCGTATATAGCATATTCTAAATAATCTACAAGTATATCTTTATAATTATAAACTCCTTGTCTAAATTGATATAATTCTTTTTTTTCTAAAATACTATTAATATCAATATTATAAAACTCTTCCATAAATTCTTCAATACTATTTTCAGAAAATGTCTCTTTATCTATTGGATAAAATGAAATAAAGTCACCATTCTTATTTATTATACCTTGTCTATTAATAGGAAGGTTAGGGTAAGAATAAATTTTTAAATTTCTCAAGTATATCACCTTAATAAATAATATGACAGAAAGTAAAAAAAGTTTCTTGCTATTTGAATAAGTTATATGCTAAAATTTAGTTGTATGCCGGTATAGTTTAGTGGTAAAACAGATCCTTGGTAAGGATCAGCGGTAAGTTCAATTCTTACTTCCGGCACCAGATTGATAGGAAACTCGAACTTTTTATTCGAGAGTAATAAATATTAACTAGAAGTACCGTCTAGTTTTTTTGTTATTTGAGAATGGAAGTGATGCGTTATGAAGGAAGTAAAGGAATTAGAGTTTGATAAGGAAGTCTTAAAAAGGATTGAAATGATATGCAGATTTGCTTGTGTTAAGCCAACCATTAAACAAGGAAGCATTATCAATATTAAAGGAACGAACATTGCTTATGTAAGTCCACATATTATAACAGTGGGAGGGAATAATTATTTAATATTCAATGGAAGTGATACTTTATTTGTAAATGATTATTCTAAAAGTATTAAATTAAAGGATTTAGAAGTTCATATTAAAACAAATTAATTGTTTTAAAACTAGGCGTGCAAAAAGGAAGTACAATACTTGAGGTTAAAAGTATGGTCTTTTTGTACTTTTAATCTCTCTAAAAAAAGAAAAGGAGAGATGAAAGATGAACGAAGAAAAAAAGATTGCAGGGATTTACATTAGAGTGAGTACACTCGACCAAGCCTGTGAAGGATTTAGCCTAGGACAACAAGAAGAACAATTAAAAGCATTTTGTGAACGAAAAGGTTATGAGATTTACAAAGTATATGCTGATGAAGGAATTAGTGCTAAAAACGATAAAAGACCAGCATATAGAGAAATGTTAAAAGATGTGAAAAACGGTACAATTAATGTTATTGTGGCATTTAAAATGGATAGACTGATTCGTAGTGTATTTGATGTAGAAAAATTAATGGCAGTAGTTGATAATGCTGGATGTGATATAGATTGTTTAAATGATTCATCAAATACTACTACCTCTACTGGAAGACTAACACTTCGAATTATGACAAGTGTATCTCAAAATGAAATAGAAAAATGTTCAGAAAGAACGAAATTTGGTATGGTTGGTGCTATCCAAGCTGGACATATTCCCAATCATACACCTTTAGGATTTAAGAGAGATAAAAAGAAGTTAATACCGGATCCCCTTACAAAAGATATTGTTATTAGAATGTATGATTTATATTTAGAAGGTAAAAGCTATCAAGCAATAGCCAATATTTACAATAAAGAAGAAGTTTTAGGTAAAACAAATTGGAAAGATTTTACTATTGGTAAGATAATGACTAATGAACTTTATAAAGGTGATTATCTTCATGGTAAGAAAACAAAGAATCCTACTTATTATGAAAATGTTGTTGAGCCTATTGTTTCTAAAGAAAAATGGGATAATTGTCAGTATCAAAAGAAAAGAAATGCTAGACATTATGAAAGAACAGCAACCTATCTTTTTACTAATAAACTAAAATGTTCAGAATGTGAAAGATTTCTAGGTGGATGTGCTACTACAAAGCCTAATGGCAAGAAATATTATTATTATAAATGCAAAAAATGTAAAACTAACTACAAGGAAGAAGAAATTAAAAATGGCTTATTAATTCAACTATATGAATTGATTCAAAAAGATAACTTAATCAAGAAATACTATACTCCATTTATTAAATCTAAATTGGATAATAATACCGAAGAATTTACTAAAAAGATTAAAGAATTAGAAAAACAAAAAGATAGAATTAAAAGTGCTTATATGCAAGGTATAGTTAAAATGGATGAGTTTGGTAATGAATTAAAATCTATTGAGTTTAATATTGAGGAATTAGAAAGAAAACTCAAAGAACAAAAGCAATATGAGAATTTTAATTTTACTACCAATGATTTGTTAGTGTTGGAAGATACAAAGAAGATTAATGAGCTTATCTATTCAGATAAATTAATGGAAAATATCTTAAGTTTAACTAATTCTCCAAGAGAAGAAATGAAAAGAATTATTGCAACTTATATTGATAATATTGAAGTTAATAAAATTGGAGAACAAACAGAACTAAAATATATCGAGTATAGAAAGAGTTTTTTAGCTGATTTAGTCAATTTTCATAATGAATATGGTGTTCCTTGTAATTGGGGTATTTTTGCTGATTCTAGTGGTTCTAAAATAGTTATGAATCACGAAGGGAAAACACACAAAGAAGCACAAGAATATTTTGTTAAACTTCAAGATACGATTAAAAATGATAAGTTAAAACTAAATTATTATGAAATTGAAGCAGATGACCAATTAGAAGATGTTGGTTTTATTCCTAATGGAGATTATGAGAAAGTATTAAGATTAATCGCTTTATCTGATAACAAGAGATATAATGATAAAACTTTAAGATTAGGGGTTATTACTTTAAATATGGAAAGCGCAGTCCTAAGTCGTATTGGTAAGACAAAGGAGGCTTCTAATGAGTTATGCCATATTTAGATGTGAAGGCGTAAAATCATTAAGTGACTTATCTAATAGAGGTAAACACAATAAAAGAGAAAAAGAATCTTATAAAACAAACCCCGACATTAGAATAGAAGATAGGCATAAAAATATTGAACTTATTAAGTGTGACAAGAAATATATCGAGAAATTCTATGATATTACAAAAGATTATCGCTTAGAGTTTAACGAAAGAATGAAAAATGCTAGATCTGATAGAAAGAAAAGCTTTTATCAAATGGTAAATGATTCTAAAAGTGTTGTTGCTGATGAAATCCTTTTTACAAGTGATAAAATATTTTTTGATAGTTTATCAAAAGAAGAATTAATGAAATGGGCAAATACTGTAATAGATTTTGTTTATGAGGATATGGGTTATAAAAAAGAACAAATAATTCATGCAACATTACACATGGATGAGAAAACTCCTCATATTCATTTAGTTGTAGTACCACTTGTTAAAAAGTTTGATAAAAGAGTTAATAAGGAGATATATTCTATTTCTAAAAAGGCATATATCAAAAATAGTATTCATCTAAGTGAATTACAAGATAAATATTGTAATCGATTAAATAAAAATGGGTTTAAACTAGAAAGAGGACAAAAAAATACGGGTGTTAAAAACCTTAGTCCAAGCCAACTAAAACAAGTAACAAGAATATTTAATAAAGATTTAGATAATGCCAAATGGGAACTTAATCGTAAATATAGAACACTTATTAGTAAAATGGAGAGTAAAACCAAAGGTATTTTAAATAAGAAGATAGTATTTGATTATGATACCTATTTAGAACTAATAGATTATTTAAAACAAGCAAATGATGCAGTTAATAAGGTTGCTAAAAGTGAAGGACTTTATAAAGAATTAGAAAAAGAAATTAAATACTATAAAGCATTCTTAGTGGTCAATGATGAAAAAGATAATGAAATAAAATATTTAAAGAAAGAACTTGAAGAAGTAAATACCAAATATAATTCTTTAAATAGTTTTATTTCTAATTTGCTTCAATTACTAAAAAGTGTATTTAATAAAATATTATCTATTGGTACTGATAAAGAAAAGGATTTAGTTAGTGATCAATTAAGAGAATGTTATGATAATCATTTATATAGTGAATCTGATATTAATGATATTGTTAAAGACACATCAAAAGAGAAAGAATTAACAAATTATATTGAAGAAAAGGACTACGATTATTTTTAAAATCGTAGTCCTTAAATACTAAATGGTGTCAATTTAGTAAACACACTTGTACATTGACAATATCAATGAACGTGTGAAGCTATCTATTGCTTTTTTTTACTTGCTTTTTTAATTGGTGTACTGATATATCATCTGTTTGTTGTTTATCAGCATAATAAGGTTTTAAAGATTCCTCATCAACAAATAAACTATCAATACAATGAGCTGATGTTGACATCATTAACCTCCCTAAACGATAACCATCTTTTGTAATATCTCGATAAATTCTGATATAATCTAAAATTGAATTAAATCTTTCTAAATCAACATAGCCACCATTTTTAATTTTTATTAAAACAGCATTTTCCTTATAAAGTTCATCATCTTTATCAATATATCCAAACGAATCACATCCAATACATTGATCACCGATATATGTGCTACTACTAAATGTAGTATGTGTTTCATATTTTGTACATTTTCTAATATCACCTATAAAAATTTGATCTGTTTTCATTTGAAGTCCTCCTTTGCTGATTTATTATATAGAAAAGTGATTAAAAAGGCAATAATATTTAAAAAAAATAATTAAAATATGCTATACTATAGTTAGTTAAGTTTATTACTAACTATTTATTTTGTCCGAAAAGTTGTTGTACTTCTCTCTCTCGGGCACCATAGGGAAATCCACTCGAACTTTTTATAAGTTTCGAGAATAAATAGACAATCAATTCTAAATTAGGATTGATTTTTTTCTTGTTTAGAAAAAAGTCGTTTCAAGAAAGGATTGATTAAAATGGTTAATGTTATCAAGCAAGAAGTTAGAATGGAAGAATCATTAAGAAAGAGATTAGAGTTTATATGTGAATTTTGTAAGGTTAAATCAACAATTATTAATGGTAATTTAAGAATGATAGATAAAACTAATCTTACATATCTAGAACCACACAGAATTATAATTAATGGTATAACTTTCCTAACTTTTAATTATTCTAATGAGATATTTAT
>ERZ772818.3033-NODE-3033-length-11952-cov-4.642767_pt1 | contig 11952 bp, 8 predicted proteins | sample MGYA00580837_ERZ772818 | MGnify/ENA primary metagenome ERZ772818 (study PRJEB29015, sample SAMEA2737671) | human gut metagenome | biome: human gut; feature: human-associated habitat; material: faeces | place: China | collected 2012 ...
GAGTTTAGCATTTTCATGCCGGATTGCACGATTGTGGAGGCATCCGGGAGCTGACAGAGCTGGTGGCAAAGGTCGTAGGCTATACCGGAGAGATCAAATGGGATCCCAGCAAGCCGGACGGAACCCCCAGAAAACTTTTAGATGTCAGCAAGCTGGTCAGTTCAATGGCCCGCATAATCCGCAGGCGGTTCACATAGCTGCTGAAATGGATGTTCGACTCCTGAAACAGACGGCTGAGATTACGCGTTGACAGGTTATACCGCAGTGCAACCTCATCCATCCGCAGTTCCTTCTGCACATGATCCGTAAGATATCTCAGAATAGGATAAAGCCTGGAATCGTCCGGAATCACCAGCGACTTGAGCAGCAACTCCTTTCCCGGAGACATCTGCGGAAGCAGATTGAAAAAGCCCAGTGCAAAATGATATAAGTCCGGCTGTTCCTGCTTCTCAATCATCTTCCCCTTCGAAGCAATAAACTTCAGGTTCTCCCCGATCAGCCGGTTGGCCGTATAGATGGCAAACTCCTCCTTCGGGTCATCCTTTCCTTCCGGTCTCAGACTGACATAAAAAATTACCATCGAAACCTGACGGCTATTGCTCGACAGCTTATGCTCCGCCCCCTGAGGAATCCACGCAATATGCTTTTCCGGAACAAAATAACTCTCCGAACCGATCTCCACATGCAATGTTCCTGCCAGCGTATAAATAATCTGACATTTTCCGTGTACATGTCCCGGCAAGTTCACTTCCTCCCAGCCGGTCTTCTTGATAAGAATCACCTCCTCAGCCGACTGATTGATTATTCCGATATACTCTCGCTGTTCCGCATTCATCCTCGTTCAGACTCTTTTCCAATCCTATCTTATGTTCTTAAATCCCTACAAATTTATAACCTTATTCTGAGAAATCAAAGTCCCCTCTTTCATCTCCTCCCAAAGGCTTCCAGCCATTGAAAAAACGTGCCCGGCTTTTCAAAAAAGACTTCGGGCTTTGCAATCAGACGCCGAAACGTTTTGATGAAAAGCCCGAAACATTTTTTGCAAGAAAAAAACCACACTGCAGGAAGCAGTGTGGTTCTCAACCAAAAAATGTTTATTGTAAAAAAATAAGCACCCCTCCGCTACGCTAAGCGAAGGGCAGGAATTCGCTTCACAGCGAATATTTCTTCATAAAACTTGAACTCTCTCACTTCACGGCCAGGCCCAGCACTTCACGGATCTGGCCCAGCGGTGCATCCTTCAGCAACACCCGCTTCTGTCCGTCCAGCAGATAAAGCGACGGCATCGCTTTCAGGTCATACAGAGTCTCTTCCTTCACCTTCTGACGGTCGGTTCCGATGATCCATCCTTCCGGCATATCAGCCAGTCCCTTTCGCCAGGCTTCCTGATTGCCTTCAGTATATACGGCCAGCACTGTTACGCGTCCCGCCTTCACGGCTCCGGCCAGTGATACATCAGCCGTCATTTCGCGAAGTACCTCGTGACACGACTCGCATTCCGGATCATAGAACACCAGCAGCAGGCGATTCCCCCTGACAGAGGTTGCTGCCAGCGATTTCTTCTGTCCGTCCGGCAGGTAATAGGAAAAGTCTGTCGCCTTATCCCCCACCTTGTTACGCCGCAGCAGCCTCAGCTTGAAGTCGAACGATGATCTCCGGGCATCTTCTTCAGGCAACACCTCCAGCATCGTCTCCAGATACACTCCATACAACCCCTCGTTGTAGAATGGTGAATTGGGATTGTAAAGGTAATCGTCGGTCAGCTGCATCATCACCTGTCGTGCCTGCGCTTCCGGCATGAACCGCGAACACCAGTTCTTCAGGCTTTCCCGAATCACCTTCTCAGGCGTTGCCCCGTCGGCCAGCAGGGAAATCTGGTTGACAAAGCCCTGTTCCGTCACCTCCCGGTTGTTGACCAGCGCCGTGTCTGCAAAACTGAACCGATCCCAGTAATGCTCCAGCAAGTAAGCTTTCCGCTCCTCCGGCTGCGTGAGCATGGCAGGGATTTCGGGAAAAGGGAAGCTTGCTTCCGTTCGAGAACTTTCTATCGAATCAGACAAGGTACTTACAACCTCTACTTTCTTGCGTTCACTACAACTTTCACAAGCTAATAATAATCCAATAATTCCTAGCAGAAATATAAACTTATTCATAGATCCGATAATATCAATATTATTTCTGCATCAAAGGAACTGTTACTAACTTATTATCTCCTCCTCCTTTTTCTATTAACTCTCTAACACTCATCTCACCGCGATAACTCGTATTTCCATCCTGATAGAGGAAATACAACATATTCTCAAGCTGATAACCAGCAAAAGAACGCATAACAGTTTTTCCACTGGATATTGGAGTAAGGTCAGCAATAAAATTCTGATAATAAGCATCATCGTACACTTTGACTATTTTCCCATCTGGAACAACACCTGATGGTATAGTAAATTGTACATTTACCCATGGATTAGTATAACTAATCAAGGCTGGTTCATAATCCTCAGAGAACAACTCCATTGTTTCAGCAGCTATATAATCTTTCGTAACAAAATTTATAGATTGTGCTCCACTGGATCTAGGTGTATATTTATATCCGTTTAAAGCCCCTACACTATTATATATAGGCTCTAAGTTTCCTGTTGTTGAAGTCGGCTGTTCCAAATAACGTACATAAACTGTAACTGGACTTAGGTCATTCATATTAAACTTTAAGTTTGCTGCTTGCTTCTCACCAAAAGGAACAGTAATTCGGTTACTTCCATTTACAAGTACATTATTTAAATAGATAGAACTAAATGACCTTGTATTTGCATTTACAAAGCTAACAGGGTTGGTTGGTTCAAAATAAGAGCCACTAACCTGAACGGTAGTTTCACTTTGTGCTGCGTTCGTAAGGAAATGACAATACTGCGTACGATTTTGACGATAAGAGTTATAATCCACTACAAAATCATAAGTGTAATCCTTAGGATTAGTAAGATTCACAGGTAAATGATTTTTGCTGCTATTAGGATATAATGTATTTGCCCCCATATCAATTGTGAGATTCAATGGGAAAGCAGCTGTTGGTAACCCCATCGGCAACTCCATAATTACCACAAATTCGGATTTCTGTACCGCTTTTACTTTTCTTTGACAGTCAATTGATACAAACTTAAAAGGCTCATGCACACGCACTGTGATATGACGAGACAGTCCACTTTCCGTAGCTACAATAATCTCCTGATTTTCCAAAACACCAGGCAGTGCAATAGGAGTCAATTTTATAAATCCAGGCTCTGATGTATCAATCTTCGAGAAAATCTTACTATTCAATTCATAGCTGACTTTTACTTTATCAACATTTGCTGTTTGGTCTACATTTCCTTCATAATACTGATAGGTAAGAACCAACTCCTCTTTCTTCACAATTAGAGTATCAATTGAACTAACCTCAAGTGTATTATGTCCATCTGTAATTTTTTTAACCTTACTTACCTGAACTGATGCCGCCAAGTTATTAGAAGCAGCCGCATTCATCGCTTCTTCAGCAGTTGCATATCCAGCAGACTTTACACTATTAATTGTAATTTTATATTCGAAATTACGAAGCAAATTATAAGTCACTGTCTGATATGTATCAGACATAAATTGCACAAGATCCAGTTTATAGTAATAATCTCCCTCTGCACCGTTTCCTCCATTATAATGAGCCTTTACAATCAAAGCAGTAGGAATATCACTATTATCCTGATTACGTTCATATACATAATAAGACTCAGTTATTTTTTTCCAACTATCCTCCGGTTCTAATTCGTTAACTTGAATATCGCCCATTGTAGTTGCATGGTAATCTGGATTTTTTTGTGTAAAATCCTCGTATGGATTCTCATCACTTACATTAATAAAATCAGCAAAAGTTCCCTTTTGCGGATTAAATGGAGCAACTAATCCTTCCGAAGCCTTATTATATACCGTATAACTAATAACGTCAAGTCCCACGGCTACCGACTTCAATGAGATTTTCGCAAAGTTTCGAATCAGTTCTACTGGTTTATCCAGTGTCAATCCTTTTGCAGGTATGTTTTCTACTTCCACCATACCCCAATATGCATCCTTGTTATTACCAGTAACCATGCTTCCTATTACGCTACTCTCTGTGTCAATAGAAGAATAAGTTTTATAGTCAGTATAATTTGCTACAAAATGCAATCTACATTTTCTATTTGAAACAGGAAGATTAGCTGTACACTCCCCAGCCGTTGAAGTTTGTTTTGAAACAGTTGCTGTCGCATTAGCCAAAAAGAATCCCTGCTCATTAAAAACCAAAATATGCAGATTCTCTATAGGCTGAGAGCCAGCTTCGCCCAAATCAGCTCTTGAAGCAACAACAGGTTCAGGCAAAGAGAAAGTGAAAAGGCTTTCTCCTTCCTGCAATGTTGACTTACTTCCAAAATCATCCTCTTGGCATGCAGTAAACAAGGCCAAGATGAAACAAATTAATATGAAGTATATCTTTTTCATAACTCTATTATTTCATGTGACATAATCAATTTAATTGGCCGGACGTATCGGATCTGTATCTCCCCAAGTAAATACATTTGGGTTAGCAATCTTATCATCACCCCAATACCATACATCATAAATACAACGAACAGCATGAGAGCCACTCTTATCAGGATTATTACTAAACCCCCTACCGCTACTATAATATCTACCAGAGGAAGCATAGTAATCTCCATCGAACAGTTCCGGGATGTAGCCTTCATCAGATAGTCCAATTACAAATTGTATTTCAGCCTCTGTCGGTATTCTCCATCTACCTGCAGGATAACCATTCTCTTGATATGCAGCGCAGCGCTTTTGTAGTTGACTATAATTTGTAGAAGTTGTTTGTCCCCAAGAAGATGCAATTTTAAATGCTGGAGCAATCATATTTCGCACTTCATCTCCATCTTTTGTGGGATAATAATTCTGAAGTCCACTGGGGCTACCATAATGCTTAAGAGCAGATAAAGAAGTTGGCTGACTCACCCTCGGATCTCCAATCACATATTGACTTGCTTCGTCTAACACCGTTGCATAAATGGTATATTGGTTCGGGTTATGATTAGAACCACTCTCATAATGAGCAACTGAACCTATCCCCTTCCTGTTATCATCGCTAATGCTACCTTCAGTCTTTGAATTATAGACAAAACGATTACTTCCACCATCATTTTTGTTACTCTCACCTTCAATATAAATGGGAGGATATTGCACCAAAGTCAATGTTTCAGTCAAGCCGTCTGCATTAGTTACTTCTATAATATATGTATATGGAACTCGTACATCAGAAGCCAATACATGTTCAAATGTCAATGTCTGTCCATAAATACTCAATGTATATTCCTGATTACCAAAATATTTAGACCATTCTTCATACTTCTGCACAGTTTCATTATATTTTGCTAAATCTTTTTCGTATTTATCCATTGCTGCCCAATAATCTGGATTCCACCACCACTGATCATAATCATTTCTATTAGGTTTTGTCGGAGGATTACCTGATGGCTTCTCCGGCTCTTCATTCGTTACAATATTTGTATAAAAATCAGTTACAGAATAATCAGGGAAACGCACCTCCACAATCTTTGCTGTAGCCTCTGTACTACTAGAGAAACCAATATCCACTCTATTTTCATTTTTCATCTCCTGGAAATTGGTTTCTAACTCCAAATATGCATAACGATTAATATCGGCAGGAATATCAACTGTTTTCCAATCTAAGATTTCATAAGAGGCATTAACCTCAATGGTCTCTTCAGGATCAATACTTCCCAAAAGTTCTATATCAGCAGTAATACGATAAAGCTTATTACTCTCCAATTTACCAGAACCAATGGCAACACGATAATAATAATTAGCACTCAGCTGCGTACCATTTTTCATATAATACCAAGGAATACAGAAATTCAAATAAGTTTCAGTTGCGCCTTCTTTATTCGCCCATTCATTCGGATAAGAATATAATGGTATATGCACATAATCCCCTTTATCATTTTGGCCATAGCTACGACTTATAGCTGGAATAAATTCCTGAGCAGTCCCTCCAGGAAGTTCTCCTCCATTCAATACTGCTTTTTTGGCAACATTTACCAACTTTACTGTCATTTTAGTCAAATCTGGGGTATAAATAATCCCACCAGATTCAATAGACGCAGCCACATTAGGTTGTAATACAATTTTTGAGGCAACTCTCTTTAGCAAAACCGTACCTCCATCACCCCCATTCGTTATTTTTATAGCATTCTCGGTCAACCCATGCATTACAAAAAATGGTTCTATGGCATCATCAGTTTTAAAGTCTGTAGAAATCACCACCTTCTGAATTTGGGCTAAAGTCATCTTCTTCAATTCGTCAAGTGATAGCTCACTTGTATAATTTGCCACGACATAAACCTTACAAGTTTTATCTACAACTTCAGGAGCTAAATCAACCTTTAACTTTTTATCGTCTCCCACACGTAAGTTACGCTTTAAATATATGCATGGTTTTGTTACATCTTCAAAGAAAAAGACACTAACATTATTTATAGCATTTTCATTAAGATCTTCGACCCCATTTTCAGTCTGTTCACCAGCGCTCAGCTCCATAGTCAACGCACGTGAGTTTGCTTCCCCCACCTGCTCAAATTCTTCACTACATGAAGTAAATATCCATGAGCAAAAAATATAAACAAACAAAATAAAATTATACTTTTTCATACTTACTGGTCTCCACGTCTAATTATAAATCGATTTACTTCTCCCTCTCCTGGTCCTGTATGATCTCTGTCATCTGTAAGATCTATCTCATACTGATTTCCACCCACAATTGCATATACATGAAGAGTCGTTTGTACATTTCGTTCGCCATCAGGCGGTAATGAAATTTTAATAGACTGCTGATATGCTATAGGCTTTCCATCCGCACCAACACCAAATATATCTTCATTCTTACCTTCTGGAGTTAATAATGTAAAGTTCTGATTATCATCCAACACAGCTACCCATGATACAGTATTAGGCGATTCTAGCATAAACTGTAGTTCTGCCTCCGTATCAGGAATCAACTGTATCACGTTTTCATCTCGAGCGGCAATCGTACCAGGTTTCCAACCATCACTACTATATACAAGTGTATTACTAAATTCCTGATTATATTCCTCCACATCCCAAGGAGCCACTTCACACTGCAATTCCCAGCCACTTGCATTCGCAATGGCATTTATCTTCAAGATTGTATTACGTTTTATTTCCTTAATTGGTGTTTTACTTGCATCATAAATTTGAGTTAAAGGAAATTCGGGACTTTCATTTAAACCTACTTTATAAACACCTTCCTCATTAGAACATGATTCATATAAATAATACGTAAAGACATTGCTTTTCTCATTTTCAATCGTTTCTGATTCAACAAAGTCTTTCTCAGTATATTGTACAGAAGCATCTGATTGGGAAAATAAAAAACCACTCGTCGGGAAAAACTCCCCAAAAGATACTTTGCTCACATTTAAATCTGCACCAGTCTTATTATTTATATTCAAATCGATGCGTGCCACAGCACGTGTAACTTTTATCATAACCTCATCACCATCAGATAAAGAAGGTTTAGTTTCACACCCCACCATTGGCAACCCGTTAGCAGAGTTAAAACTAGAGTAAGCTATTAGCTGAACTTGAGAAAATGCAGGCCCATCAAATGTTGTGCCTACTTTAAAATCTGATTCAAAATTCTTGTTCACATTAGCTTCATTTACCACTGCATAAAAATCGGTAGCGGCTTTATTCACACCGACAATCCGGATGCCCTGCTCCAACAATTTTTGTCCATCGGGTGCAGTAAAACTATGCTTTGAGTTGCTGACCACTTTCCCGTTCTGCACTAAAATCAGACGGATGGTCTTGATATCTTCATTAGCTAAAACTTCACTATTATCGTCATCAACCTCACCAGAACGTGAACTAATATTCACCGTAATATTAGCTGTTCCTGCTTCGGTTGCAGCAATATCATCTTTTATACAGGAAGTAACTACTCCTATCAGGAGTAATAATCCAATTGCACCTAAATACCTTCCTAATTTTTTCATAAGCATTCCTCCTTAAGGTTAATTCCATTCAGGTTTACCATCTACAATCACCCAATCAGGAAGTTTGATCTCAGCATTCACTCCATTAAACTCAATAGCAATGGGAAGTTCTGCTTCCTGCTTGGTAACATCAATGGCATCTGCATTACGCACCAGATAATTATATATATTTCCACGAATAAGTTCCTGCCCCGTATTCTTATCAGTCAAAACCAATATATGTTCGCAACAATCAGAACTTAGTTCGCCATTAGAGTCCATACGAAATAAAGCTAAGTTCTGTGTACGATAACATTGATTCTCACTATCATAAATCAAATCGGGATAAATAGTACCTTTTTCGTCTAAGTTGATTTCATTTTCAAAAGAAACCTGAGCATTCGAGTTCTCGAAACTCAGCTGATAAGGAACTCCTGCATCCTGACGTGAAGCCTCCGGAACCGGAAGTCCATGAATTTCCACGTCCACCTTCACATGTGAACTGTAAAGAGTTACTGTATCACGATACATCACTCCTTCCTGATCAGGCATTACAAACTCTTTCTGCCCTAAGTAATTATAATCATGATTGGTTACAGGTATATCCGGATCACTCCATGCCGGATCCTGAAGATAGATATTTGCAAAGTCTGTTTCAGTTGCATAGTTTACCACCTCTGTGTGGTCATAAGCATTACCTACAGCCACAACTTTATAACGCTGTCCCGGACGTAGTTTAAACGACGGTACAGCTTCGAACTTAGTTAATTCGTCCTGATTATATGAGCCGACTCCCAGTATATGTCCATTTGAATCAAAAACATACAGGTCTACCTTGCTCATATACTGGTATAATACGTCCTTATCGCCGTCGGCGAGATACTGGAAGTAAATGGTTACGTTATCGCAGTCATCCAGATCATCTTTAATACAACCGGTCGTCAGGACGGTAGCGACCAGCGCCATTAATATATATCTTATTGATTTCATCATTCTTTATTAAGGTTTTTGTTTTCTGTATGTTCGGAATATTTTGGCGGAGAATTCTCCGCCAAAATAAAACTCTATAAAACAATTAATTCCATTCTACTGTGCCTTCAGCTATTGTCCAAGGACTAACAGAAACTACAGCTATTACATGAATATCTTCACCACCTTGCCAGCCTGAGCCAATAGCTTCGTCAGGAATTTCAAGAGATTTTACCTGATAAATGTAACCTGCCGGAAATTTTGTAATATTTCCCTCGCCATTAACACCGAAAGCAGTTTCATATGATTCTGAATCATCTGCTAATTTATAATTTTTCACTGTTGCATAACCCAGCTTATGAATTGGCCATACAATTCCACTATATTCAGTAGCATCAGTATTAATTTCAATATTACTGAAACAAACTTTCAAAATAGGAAGACTAGTTTCTACAGGAGCAATATTATAGGCATAGCATTTTCCATTTTCCGGCCATGAAGGAGTCCAACCTGCATCAACAGAACCCGTAGCCTCAGTAAAAGCCTGACCAATAGCATTACTCATCAAATTACTTGCATCCCAAGCCTCAACCTGATCAGCGCCGGTAACTTCATCCAAAATTATACCGTCAATAGTAATATTTTTGAACATACAAGGATCTTTAGTATCGACATGAGCGACACCACCAAATTCCAAACGAGCCATTGTATGTGCAGGTGTCAGGGTTACTTTATACTCATTAATACCATCCTCATCTGTATCACCTTGATCTACAAAAGTAGTCGAAGATGCATATAAAGGTTCTGCTAATCCTGCATTCATGTATTCTACAGGAGTCCATCCAGATGCCTTTTCTGTATTGATATAAACTTCCATCTTTGACGGGTTACGAACACCCTCAAATTCGGTTGAGTTTACAGCTTCTAACAAAGCTGCACGGTCATCATAATCTGACAAATTAAAAGTCTTTGTAGCTCCACCTGTTTGAGCTGTCAAAACCAACTTAATGGTATTCAATGTTACCTCAGTTCCAGTTCCAGAAGTATAATCCACAACTGCGCGGCTCAAAGCAGGATCACTAATCTTCACGCTAATAGAAGCTTCACCCTGAACGCCATTCTCAGTTACATCTTCATTAGAGCATGCGAACAAACCCAGGCCCGCAAATGCCAGAAATAAACTCTTTGAAATTTTCATAACAATAAATTTTAAAATTAAACACTTCTATTTTAGTCTCTATTTATTCAGCCATATATTCTGCATACTTCTTCAGCAAGGTAAGGTTCTCACCGGCAGGCGTATATCCTTTGGACTGTGCTGCCGAAAATGCTTTCTCTGCCTGTTCATAGTCACCCAACTTGGAATAGGCAACTCCCTTCAGGTTCAGCAGCTCGCCTGCTTGCGGTGCATTGTCCAGCAGACGGATGGCTTCGTCCGTACGGTCGGCTTCCATCAGGGCCAGTGCCGCATTATTGACTGCGGTCACATCATTCGGATAAGCCTTGGCTCCGCGCATCAGACAATCCACATATTCCGGACTGCCTTTGCCGTAACTGTCAGCAACCTGCTGGATCTCGCTTACGCTCATCAGATCCGGACGGGTCTTGATCATCTGTCTGCCTTCTTCCAGACTGAAGTGACGCACATTATATTCCACCCGGTATTCGTTGCGACGGATCGGACCGTACATTTCATTCAGCAGACGCTGGTAGATTTCAGGCGGCACCAGTCCCTTGATCTGTTCTTCGCAGGCATCCTTGTCGTCACCGCAGTTGTCAATGATGTTCAGCACCTCATCAATCTTCAGCAGTTTGGGATGCTTCTGAACCTCTTCACGCAGGCCTGCCCAGTCTTCACCCTTCCAGTCCACATGGTATACGGAAGGATCAATGCCTTTCAGGTCTTCTTTGATATATTCGGTAAAGGACTTCGCACGGCGTTCGGACAACGTCATGTTATAGTCGAATGAACCTTCGGGAGAAGCGTAACCTGTCACATAGATACCGGTAATAGTCAGGTCGTTGTTGTCCTTGACCAGCAGAATGGACTGGCGGACAGAATCCAGTTCGGCACGGTTGTTCTTGTAATCCGGACGGATATTCGAACTGTTCTGACGGAACTGCACACGGGCACTCCGCGTTTCAGAACGGCGCTTAACGATTTCTTCCTTCGGCTTCATCACAGGGCTGTAATACTCCGGTGTCATTTCGGGCAGGATATCACCTGTCGTTGCGGTTTCATCTCCGTCATCACATAGGGCGCAGCCGGTGACATAACCCCGCAGCTGGATATTGCCTCCGATCATCCAGCGCTGGAAGGGAACCGAAGCATCATAGGAAAGCACCTGGGAGGAACCGTTTTTTCTGCGGACTGTCACAACGGCATCGGGATTGGCAGAAACACCGTCAAGGGTTTCCATACGCTGCTGCACCTTGTCACGGACTTTTCCGTTGATGACAAAAGGAGGAAGCTCTCGTTCCTGTGTCCCGTCGGCGGAAAGGATAACCGGAACCACGCGGAGCGAATGCTGACGCTTGATATCCAGTTCGTCGAGGCTGACTTCCATCTTCACATTGACCTGACGGTCGGAAGTCTTCACAACCTGACGGTCTGTTATCCGGATCTCACTCAGATAAGTGGTATTCTGGCCAAACACGGAAACTCCGGATGCCAGCAGTATAGCAAGAGAAATAATATGTTTCTTCATCAAACGTTCCTCCATCATTTTATTATGTAAATCAATGAGATGGCCGCCTTAGTCACGCCAAAGTAATTCTTTTTGCCGGAGTCCTGCCATTCGCCACAGTGAGGACATTTATAGCGGTCGTAATCAGCACGTACATAGCCCACGCCCAGAGCGGCTTCGATGCTCCAGCGCTTGCCCAGCAGCCACTGATAACCATAAACGACACCACC
>ERZ772818.3037-NODE-3037-length-11948-cov-12.857479_pt1 | contig 11948 bp, 6 predicted proteins | sample MGYA00580837_ERZ772818 | MGnify/ENA primary metagenome ERZ772818 (study PRJEB29015, sample SAMEA2737671) | human gut metagenome | biome: human gut; feature: human-associated habitat; material: faeces | place: China | collected 2012 ...
GCGCAAAGGAAAAGTCTGCCATCTGCTGACGTCGATGACGGACGCCATGCGCTTCCCCGGAGGAGAAATGGCGGATCTGTACAGTCATCGCTGGGAAATCGAACTGGGATACAGGGAGATAAAACAGACGATGCAACTGAGCAGGCTGACGCTGAGAAGTAAAAAGCCGGAGCTTGTGGAGCAAGAGCTGTGGGGTGTCTTACTGGCTTATAATCTGGCGAGATATCAGATGATTAAAATGGCGGAACATCTGAAAGGTTACTGGCCGAATCAACTGAGTTTCTCAGAATCATGCGGAATGGTGATGAGAATGCTGATGACATTGCAGGGCGCTTCACCGGGACGTATACCGGAGCTGATGCGCGATCTTGCAAGTATGGGACAACTTGTGAAATTACCGACAAGAAGGGAAAGGGCCTTCCCGAGAGTGGTAAAGGAGAGGCCCTGGAAATACCCCACAGCCCCGAAAAAGAGCCAGTCAGTTGCTTAACTGACTGGCATTACATCTAAAGGTGCTGTTTACCGATTAAAGTATGAGCGATTTTCTGGTGCCTGCCAGGGCGGAGAGATAATGTCAGTTTGCTGACCATACGTGGGATAATGTTGCCGGATCTGATCTGAACGCCATCTCCGGCTAACAAAGTCATGTCGCTAAAACTAAACGATGCGGCAAGCGTCGGCTTCCCAGCGATAACCGACACCGTAGACGGCGCGGATAAAAGACTGCTCTTCGTCCAGAGCTTCCAGCTTGCGACGCAGGTTTTTAATGTGGCTGTCGATGGTGCGGTCAGTTACTACGCGGTAGTCGTCATAAAGATGATTGAGCAATTGCTCGCGGGAGAACACTTTTCCTGGTTCATGAGAGAGCGTTTTCAACAGACGAAATTCCGCAGGCGTCAGGTCAAGCATTTTACCGCGCCATGAAGCCTGAAAACGACCTTCGTCGATCATCAACGGGCTTTCGGCATCCTGTTGCTGAAGTTCGCGTTGCGGTTTACAACGGCGCAAAATGGTTTTGACACGCGCTACCACTTCCCGTGGGCTGTACGGCTTGCAGATGTAGTCATCGGCGCCAATCTCCAGCCCCAGCAGGCGGTCGATCTCTTCGATTTTTGCCGTCACCATCACGATCGGAATGTCAGAAAAACGACGAATTTCCCGGCACAGCGTCAGGCCATCGGTGCCGGGGAGCATCAGATCTAACAGGATCAGATCCGGTGGTGTCTGGCGCACATACGGCAGTACCTGATCGCCGTGGCTGATAAGCGTCGGCGCATAGCTCGCGGCACGCAGATAATCAATGAGCAACTGTCCCAGCTTCGGTTCATCTTCCACGATCAAAATACGCGGTGTGTTTTCGTCGATTGGTAACTCGGTCATACTTCTCTCTGTAAATCCCGTTCCAGCGGTAACTCTACTGTAATGCTTACCCCGCCAAAAGGCGAATGGGCAGCAATAATGCGGCCATTATGTGCTTCAACAATGTTCAGGCAAATCGCGAGTCCCAGCCCGGAACCGCCGCTGGCACGGTTGCGGGAACCTTCGGTGCGATAAAAACGTTCAAACAATTTTTGTAGCTGATCGTCACTGACGCCCGGCGCGCTGTCGGCAAAGGTCAGGCGCACCGTTTTGTCGTGCTGCTCGGCAGAGATTTTTAGGCTGCCGCCGCTGTCAGTGTAGCGCAGGCTGTTTTCAAGTAAGTTATTGAATAACTGCATTAAACGGTCGCGATCGCCAAATACGGTAATACTGTCTGGCAGGGAAAATTGCAGTTTCAGGCCACGGCTGGCAAATCGTTCGCGAAATGCGCCGCCCGCCACTTCCAGCAATGGGATCAAATCTACCGGTGCTTTTTGATAGGCGAGAGCGCCTTCATCAGACATCGACAACTGATGAAGATCGTCAACCAGTTTGGTCAGTGTACCGACCTCCGCCTGTAAAGACGCCACCGTCTCCGGCGTGAATTTACGCACACCATCCTGAATGGCTTCCAGTTCGCCGCGCAGTACTGCTAAAGGCGTGCGCAGTTCATGAGAAATATCGGCCATAAAATCGCGGCGCATCTGCTGGTTTTTCTCCAGTGTGCTGGCGAGTTGATTGAAATCCTCTGCCAGTCTGCCCAACTCATCTTCGCTGGTGGGGGCTACGCGAGTAGTGAAATCACCCGCTGCCAGTTTGTGCGTGCCATCCACCAGTCGTTTTACCGGAGCCAGCAAACCGCGCGCCAGTGGGAATGTCGCCAGCGCCGCTAATAAGGTAGATAAAGCCACAATCAGCCAACTGGTTTGCCGCTGTTGTCTGTCAAAATTGATATCAGTATTACGGGTCAGTCGTTCAACAGGGGAGGCGATCACCGCGCCAACTTCCGCACCATTGACCATAATGGGCCGCCGTGTGCCGTCGGGTGGAACCGGTGCTCGCGGGCCAACCAGCACTTTATTATTTTGATCAACCACCCAAAATTGCGTGCGCCAGCCGTGTGGTGGCATACCGGGGCCGGGCTTATCTTCGTTGTTATCATGCTCCAGTGAACGTAGGATCTGAAATACAAAGCGATCGTTATTACGCAGGAAGCGCCAGTTCCCGTGCTGGGCGTACTGCTCACCAAGCGCATCGCCGAGCATTTGCAGCCGTTGTTCATTACCATGCTTGATGTAATCGATAAAGCCGCGCTCAAAACTGATACGTACCGCCCAGTGCATCGTGATCAATAAGACAATGCAGGTGGCGAAAATCGCCAGAAACAGTTTGCCGGTAATACCGGGTCGCCAGAACTTCATTGCACGCTCCTTTTTCGCCGTGAAATAGCTACATTTTGATGCGTATCGCTCGGCACTCTGGCAAAGACAAACACCGGAAGGGCGATGATCAACGCCATGCTAAGCCAGGTGTACATAAAGACGGTTTGTGTGGTGCCGCTGTCGATGCTGACATGCTGTGAACCAAAAAGTCCCAGCAACAGCCCGGCGATAGTGACGCCGATACTCATCGACAATTGCATAATCATCGACAGCAGACTGTTGCCGCTGCTCGCCAGATTGTCCGGGAGATCTTTCAGCGTCAGGGTGTTCATGGAGGAGAAACGGGTCGAGTTGACCATCCCTTGTAAAAACAGGACGAACGGCAAAACGTAGTACCAGCCCAGCAGAGCAGTAGTCATAAACAACAGGGTGACCAGCGACAGACCCAGCGTGGTCGCCACCAGTACCCGACGATAACCAAAGCGATTCACTACCTGTACCACAATTCGCTTCATCCCCATGCTGCCGAGCACCATCGGGATCATCATCAGTCCGGCATGAAACGGTGAGAAGCCAAGGCCAATTTGTAGGAAAACCGGCGTCATAAAGGGCAACATGCCGCTACCGATACGTCCGGCAAAACTCCCCGCCAGACCCAGCGAAAAGGTACGAGTACGGAACAGTTTCAGACTGAACAGGGCGCAGTTGTTATTTCTGGCGTGCAGCAGATAAAGCACCAGTGCCACCACGCCAACTGCGACCAGGCCAGCAATCGCCAGCGGCGATAAACCTGTACCTTTACTGCCGTCCAGCGCCAGGGTTAATACCGCCATGCCAACCGCCAGCAATAAAAAGCCGGAGAGATCAAAGCGCCGCGTCTGCATGGTGTAGTTCGGCATTAACATCAGTGTGGTGATCGCGCCAATAATCCCCACCGGAATGTTGATCAAAAAGATCCAGTGCCACGATGCGTACTCCACCAGCAGACCGCCGAGCGCCGGGCCAAGCAGCGGCCCGATCTGACCGGGCAGCGTGACAAAGGTCATCGCCGCCATATATTGCTCGCGCGGTACGATTTTCATCACCGTCAACCTGCCGACCGGCACCATCATCGCGCCGCCAACGCCCTGTAACGCGCGTGCCAGCAACAGTTCGTTCAGCGTGCCGGAAAGCGCGCAAAACAGTGAACCGAGAGTAAACAGCACGATGGCGGTAAAGAAAATATTGCGCACGCCGACTTTGTCCGCCAGCCAGCCGCTGGCGGGCAGCATCACCGCCACGGTCAGTACATAAGAGACAATGACCATGTGCATATGCAACGGACTTTCCCCGAGGCTTTGCGCCATTGAGGGAAGCGCGGTGTTAACGATGGTGGTGTCCAGCGACTGCATAAAGAAGCCGAAAGCCACAATCCACAATTGCCAGCGGGTGCTGTCGGGAAGATCTGTCATTTACTCGGTTACCGCTTGTTTAGGTTTACGCGAAAAACGCAGCCGCAGACGGTCGAAAAAGAGATACACCACCGGCGTGGTATACAGCGTCAGAAGCTGGCTCATGACCAGACCGCCGACAATGGTGATCCCCAATGGTTGCCGCAACTCCGAGCCGTCACCGCCCGACAATACCAGCGGCAGCGCACCAAACAGCGCCGCCAGGGTAGTCATCATAATCGGGCGAAAACGCAGCAGACAGGCCTGGAAAATAGCTTCCTGCGGCGTCAGGTTACCGTGCCGTTGGGCTTCAAGTGCAAAATCGACCATCATAATGGCGTTTTTCTTCACGATGCCGATTAATAACATGATCCCTATCAGCGCAATTAGGCTGAACGGGGCATTGAACAGCTCCAGCGCCAACAGCGCTCCGACGCCCGCCGAGGGTAGGGTGGAGAGAATCGTCAGTGGATGCACATAACTCTCGTAAAGGATACCCAGTACGATATATACCGTGGCGATGGCGGCGATAATCAGGATCACCTGTGAGTTCATCGTCTCCTGGAACACCTGCGCTGTTCCGGCAAAACTGCCGCGCACCGTCGAAGGCACACCAAGCTGGGTCATTGCGCGATCGATCGCCGCACTGGCGTCCGAGAGCGATTTCCCGGTCGGCAGGTTGAACGAAATGGTCGAGGCCGCCGATAATCCCTGATGATTCACCGACAGTGGAGCGTTCGCCGGTTGCCATTTAGCGAAATATGACAGCGGGATCGCTTTTCCTTCGTTATTGATAACGAACATTTTTTCCAGTGCACTGATGTCCTGGGTATAGCGCGGATCAACTTCCATCACCACTTTGTACTGGTTCATCGGCTGGTAAATGGTCGAGATTTGCCGCTGACCGAAGGCGTTATTTAACAGGCTGTTGGCGGCTTGCACGTCAATTCCCAGTCGCGCCATGGTGTCGCGATCGTAAATAAGGTTCATCTCCGCGCCATTATCTTCCTGATCGGAGTTAACATCAGCCAGCTCTGGCAATGTCGCCAGTTTTTTGCGGATTTTCGGCTCCCATTCGCGCAGTGCCGCCAGGTCGTCGGATAACAACGTGTACTGGTAACTGGCGTTAGCCTGACGTCCGCCAACGCGAATATCCTGTACCGCCATCAGGAACAGATTCGCTCCCGGTTCTTTAGCCAGTTTTTTACGCAAGCGATCGATAATCTGTTGGGCCGTTTCGCTCCGCTCGCCGCGTGGTTTAAGGGTGATAAACATCATTCCACTGTTCACCCGTGAACCGCCGGTAAAGCCGGTGACATTATCCACCGCCGGATCGTCACGGATAATTTTCATGAAGTCCTGCAACTTACCGCGCATCGCCTGAAACGAAATACTCTGGTCAGCCTGTATCCCACCCATCAGTACGCCGGTGTCCTGCTCCGGGAAGAAGGTTTTCGGGATCGAGGTATACAGCCAGATATTCAGCGCAATGGTGCCAAGCAGCACCACGCCCACCAGACGGGTATGATTGAGCACCCATTTCAGCGACTTGCCATAGCCTTGTTGCAGGGCTACCAACATGCGACCAAAGCCACGCAGTCGCTTTTGCTCGCGCGGCTTGCTGGCTTTTAGCATCCAGCCGCACATCATCGGCGTTAACGTCAGGGAAACCAGCAGCGAAATACCAATGGCGACAGAAAGCGTCACGGCAAACTCGCGTAACAGGCGACCCGGCAATCCGCCCATCAACAGCAGCGGCAGGAACACCGCCACCAGTGACAGACTCATCGACAGCACCGTAAAGCCGACTTCGCGAGTACCTTGCAGCGCGGCCTGTAACGGTTTCATCCCCGCCTCCAGATGACGGGCAATGTTTTCCAGCACCACGATGGCGTCATCCACCACAAAGCCAGTGGCGATGGTGAGCGCCATTAACGAAAGATTATTGAGACTGAAACCACACAGGTACATCGCCGCAAACGTACCAATCAGCGAAACCGGCACCGCAACGGCGGGAATAATGGTGGCGCGACCCGAACGCAGGAACAAAAACACCACCAGAATCACCAGTGCAACTGAGATTACCAGCGTCTGCTCAACCTCTTCCAGCGACGCGCGGATAGTAGGGGAGCGATCCTGGGCAATTTGCAGATCAATCGCCGCCGGAATGGTGGATTGTAATTCCGGCAGACGGGCGCGGATGCTGTCTACCGTCTGGATAATATTGGCTTCCGGCAGCTTGCGGATCATCAGCAAAATAGCCGGTTTGGCGTTGGTCATCCCGGCGTTGCGCACATCCTGTACTGAGTCGGTCACCGTCGCCACATCGCCCAGACGAACCGCGCCGCCGTTGTTGTAATGAATAATCAGCGGCTGATATTCAGCGGCAGTTTTCAGTTCGTCATTGGTCTGGATCTGCCAGCGGTGGGTGCCATCTTCCAGCGCCCCCTGCGGTTTACGCACGTTGGCATTGCTGATGGCGGTGCGTACGTCGTCCAGCGAGACGCCCTGATTAAACAGCGCCTGCGGATTCAGCCCGACGCGTACGGCGGGCAGCGAGCTGCCGCCAACATCGACATCACCGACACCGTCGATTTGCGAAATCGTCGGAGCCAGCTGTGTCGAGGCGAAATCGTACAGTTCACCCTGCGAATAAGTATCGGATGTCAGCGTGAGGATCATAATTGGCGCATCCGACGGGTTCGCTTTGCGATAGGTCGGACGGCTGGGCATCCCGCTGGGTAGCAGACTTTGCGCGGCGTTGATCGCCGCCTGCACATCGCGCGCTGCGCCGTTGATATCCCGGTCAAAATCAAACTGCAAAATAATGCGCGTGCTGCCGAGCGAACTGCTGGAGGTCATTTCGCTGACTCCGGCAATGCGCCCAAGTGAGCGCTCCAGCGGCGTGGCAACGGAAGACGCCATTGTTTCTGGTGACGCACCGGGCAGCGAGGCGCTGACCATGATCACCGGAAAATCGACCTGCGGCAGCGGGGCGACTGGCAGCATACGGAAACCCAGTATGCCGCACAGGGTAATGGCGACCGACAGTAAAATCGTCGCCACCGGGCGGTAAATGAAGAGGGCAAAAAACTTCACTTACGCCTCCTCTTCATGACGGGCAAAGCGGCTTTTGGTCCACAATGCCAGACGGTCGAACAGCAGATAAATCACCGGCGTGGTAAACAGCGTCAGCACCTGGCTGACAATCAGACCGCCGACCATGCCGATACCTAACGGACGACGCAGTTCCGCGCCGACCCCGGTACTCAACATCAGCGGCAGCGCACCAAGCAGAGCCGCCAGAGTGGTCATCAGGATCGGACGAAAACGCAACAGACAAGCCTGGTAAATAGCTTCGCGCGGCGACATGCCTTGCTCGCGCTCAGCAGCCAGCGCGAAGTCGATCATCATGATGGCGTTCTTCTTCACGATACCGATCAGCAAAATAATGCCGATAATGGCAATCACATCCAGTTCGCTACCGGCAATCATTAATGCCAGCAGCGCGCCGACCCCTGCGGTGGGTAGCGTCGAGAGAATGGTGATCGGGTGAATAAAGCTCTCGTACAGAATGCCGAGCACGATATACATCGCCACCACCGCCGCGACAATCAGCCAGACAGTGCTGCCCAACGCCGACTGGAAGGCGAGGGTGCTGCCCTGGAACTGCGTGGTGATATCCACCGGCAGATTCAGCGTCTTTTCGGTGTCCATAATCGCCTGCACCGCATCACCCAGCGAATAGTTATCCGGCACGTTAAAGGAGATGGTCGTTACCGGGAACTGATCCAGATGGTTGATGGAAAGCGGCGCAAAACGCTGCTCAATTTTGGCAATTGAGCTTAACGGCACCACGCCACCGTCGCTGCTGGTCAGGCGAATGGTATCCAGCGCCGCAAGCCCTGGGGTATTTTCGGTATTGTGTTCCAGCACCACGCGATACTGGTTAGCCTGAGTATAAATGGTGGAAATCAGTCGCTGACCAAACGCGTTGTACAGGGCGTTATCGACGTCCGCCATGCTGATCCCCAGACGGCTGGCGCTGTCCCTGTCGACATTGACATACGCCACCAGCCCTTTGTCCTGCCAGTCGCTGGAGACATCAGAAAGCTGTGGCAGCTGCTGGAGTTTTTCCATCAACTGTGGCACCCAGGTACTGAGCGCATCCAGTGACGTGGCCTGCAAGGTAAACTGGTACTGGGTGCGGCTGACCTGAGTATCAATAGTCAGGTCCTGCGTTGGTTGCAGGAAGAGATCGACGCCCGGCACTTTATCTACCGCCGTTTGCAGACGGGCGATGACTTTTTGCACCCGATCATCACGTTCATCCAACGGTTTGAGGTTGATCTGCAAACGCGCACTGTTCAGCGACGGGTTAGTGCCATCAACGCCAACAAACGAGGTCAGGCTTTGCACTGCCGGATCCTGCAAAATCACATCCGCGACCTGGCGTTGCCGCTGGGCCATATTGGCAAAGGAGCTGGATTGCGGTGCCTGCAAAGTGCCCTGAATAATGCCGTTGTCCTGCACTGGGAAGAAACCTTTCGGAATGAACACCCACAAGAGAACACTAAGCAGCAGAGTGCTGAGTGCCACGCTTAAAGTCAGCCACGGATGATTCAGCACTTTCGCCAGTCCACGACCATAGGCGGCGATTATCCTGTCGAACATTTTCTCCGAGGCACGGGAGAAGCGGTTCTGTTTACGCAGCGACACCTGGCTGAGCATCCGCGCGCACATCATCGGTGTCAGGGTCAGCGACACCACCGCCGAGATCAAAATCGCGACTGCCAGGGTAATAGCAAATTCGCGGAACAGTCGCCCGACGATATCGCCCATAAACAGTAGCGGGATCAGCACTGCAATCAGCGAGAAGGTCAGCGAGATAATGGTAAAACCGATTTCACCTGCGCCTTTGAGCGCCGCCGCCAGCGGTTTTTCGCCTTTTTCGATATAGCGCGAAATGTTCTCGATCACCACGATGGCGTCATCGACCACAAATCCGGTGGCGATAGTTAACGCCATCAGCGTCAGGTTATTGATTGAAAAATCGAGAAACACCATGACCGCGAAGGTGCCGATTAACGACAGCGGCACGGCGACGCCGGGAATGATGGTCGCCGGAATATTACGCAAAAACAGGTAGATAATCATGACTACCAGCGCGATAGCCATCATCAATTCAAACTGAGTATCATCGACGGATGCGCGGATGTTGGTGGTGCGGTCAGAAAGCACCGTCACTTTTACCGATTTCGGCAAACTCTCGGTGAGTTGTGGCAGCATCTGCCGGATGCTGTCGGCGGTGGAGATAATGTTAGCACCGGGCTGGCGCTGAACATTCATCACAATGGCCTGTTCTTTGTTCGCCCACGCGCCGAGCCAGCTGTTTTCTGCTCCTTGCTCTACGGTTGCGACATCGCCCAGACGAATCGGCGCGCCGTTCTGGTAGGCGATGATCAGCTGGCGATACTCTTCGGCGGATTGCATCTGGTCGTTCGCGGAAAGTGTGACCGCACGGGAAGGGCCGTCGAGGCTACCTTTTGCCGAGTTAACGTTCGCGCCGGTAATGGCGGTGCGCACGGTTTCGCTGGTCAGGCCGAGGGCGGCAATCGCCTGAGCGTTAAGTTTGACACGAACAGCCGGACGCTGGCCGCCGGAAAGCGTCACCAGGCCGACACCGGAAATCTGCGAGATTTTCTGCGCGACGCGGGTTTCCACCATATCTTCCACTTGCGTCATTGGCATGGCGGTTGAGGTGACAGCGAGCGTCATGATCGGCGGATCTGCCGGGTTCACTTTGCTGTAAACCGGCGGGTTAGGCAGATCGCTCGGTAGCAGGTTGGTCGCAGCGTTAATCGCGGCCTGCACTTCCTGCTCGGCGACATCCAGCGGTAATGTTAGCTGGAACTGCAAAGTGATAACTGACGCACCGCCGGAACTTTGCGACGACATCTGTTTCAGGCCAGACATCTGCCCGAACTGGCGTTCGAGCGGCGCGGTAACGGCAGAGGTCATGACATCCGGGCTCGCACCTGGGTAGAGGGTGACTACCTGAATGGTCGGATAGTCCACTTCCGGCAGCGCCGAAACGGGCAGGGCGCGATAACCGATAATCCCGGCGAGTAAGATCGCCACCATCAGCAGCGTGGTGGCGACAGGACGCATAATAAACAGGCGTGACGGGCCGCCTGTGCTGCTCGGGGGTAACACCTGCATCAGGAGCGCGCTCCTTTTTTCGCGTATTCGCGGCTGGTGGCTTTATCTTCCGGAGTAGTGGCGCTCTGGGCTTCCACGACTTCCACTTTCGCCCCTTCGGTCAGGCGATCAATTCCGTCCGTCACTACGCGGTCGCCCGCAGAAATACCTGCGCGGATCACCACTTTCTGACTGTCCTGAATGCCCGGTGTCACCAGATGTTTGCTGACTTTGTTTTCGCTATTCAGTACCCAGACAAAATGGCCTTCGTTGCCCATTTGCACAGCGGCGGTGGGGATCACCACGGCGTTTTGTTCGGTGTCGACTAACATACGCGCGTTAACAAACTGATTGGGAAACAGTGCATCATCCTGATTATTAAAGCGTGCTTTCACTTTAATCGTACCGGTAGTGGCATCGATTTGGTTATCGAGGCTTAACAGCGTGCCTTCACTTAATTTCTTCGAGTTGGTGCGATCCCAGGCTTCAACAACCAGCGGTTTTCCGGTTTTTTGCGCCTGTACTACGGTAGCGATATCGCTTTCCGGCAGGGTAAAGAGCAAATCGATAGGATGCGTCTGGGTGATCACCACAATCCCGGTGGTATCACCACTGGAGATTTGGTTACCAACATCAACCTGCTTGAGACCAACGCGACCATCGACTGGTGCGGTGATGCGGCTCCAGTCGAGTTGCAGCTGCGCGCTGGCGACGCTTGCTTCATCAGCCTTAATGGTGCCTTCGGTTTCACTGACCAGCGCTTTTTGGGCATCCAGTTCCTGACGAGATACGAGATTGGTTTTTGCCAGTTGCTGATAACGCGCCAGGTCACGGCGGGCGTTGGCAAGCGTGGCTTTATCTTTTGCCAGTTGGCCCTGGGCTTGTGCTAATGCAACTTTGAACTGGCTGGGGTCAATTTCTGCCAGTAAATCGCCTGCTTTGACCTGCTGGCCTTCCTGGAAATGTAACGCTATCAGTTGGCCGTCCACGCGGCTGCGCACCGTAACGGTATTAGCGGCGGTAATGGTGCCAAGCCCGGTGAGGTAACGCGGAACTGCCTGTTCTACGGCGGTCGCCGCCTGAACCGGGGCTAATGGGCCGGAACGCATACCACGGCGACCACCCGCTGGCGATTGCTGCGCTTGTTTCGTCGCCCCTGGGGCTGCACTCCGGGAGTCATTGCGGCCTTGCCAGAACCAGAATGCGGCGATGGCGGCGATAACCACCACGATTACGATTACCCAACGGGATTTATAACTGCCTTTCATCGTTAAGAGTTTCTCTTCCTGAAACGTTTCGCGGAATGATACTAGTGTAGCCAGCCAATAAGGGAGAAAAATGGAGGAATTATGAAACACTATCGGGAATCGTCTGAATGGCGGGCACATTTGCGAGCACGCATCCAGTAATAACACATGAAACTATTTTATCTACGCGTTAGCGATAGACTACGTGCATGGCGAAAGGAGGTAAGCCGATGATTTCAGCGGGACGCTGAAACGGGAAAACCCCTCCCGAGGACTGTCTCTTATACACAAATCCCCACCCGGGGATTTGTGATGTCTGTCAGTCTGCT
>ERZ772818.3046-NODE-3046-length-11928-cov-14.632022_pt1 | contig 11928 bp, 8 predicted proteins | sample MGYA00580837_ERZ772818 | MGnify/ENA primary metagenome ERZ772818 (study PRJEB29015, sample SAMEA2737671) | human gut metagenome | biome: human gut; feature: human-associated habitat; material: faeces | place: China | collected 2012 ...
AATTGTTCGGTGACCGTGAAATGGTTGCTAACGCTACCGGATGTTCTTCTATCTATTCTGGTTCTGTTCCTTCTACACCTTATACAAAGAACGAAAACGGACACGGTCCTGCTTGGGCTAACTCACTGTTCGAAGACTTCTGCGAATTCGGTCTGGGTATGGAATTGGCAAACGAAAAGATGCGTGCACGTATCGTGAAAGTGATGAACGAAGCTATCGCTGCTGACTGTACTCCTGCTGAGGCTAAAGAATTGTTCGCTGAATGGATCAACAATATGTTGGATGCAGACAAGACTAAGGAATTGGCAGCTAAGATCATCCCGATGGTTGAAGCTAACAAGGATAAATGCAATCACTGCAAGCAAATCGCTGAACTGCAACAATATCTTGTAAAACGCAGCCAGTGGATTATCGGTGGTGACGGTGCTTCTTACGATATCGGTTACGGTGGTCTTGACCATGTAATCGCTTCCGGTAAGGACGTTAACATCCTCGTTCTGGATACTGAAGTTTACTCTAACACAGGTGGTCAGTCTTCTAAGGCTACTCCGGTAGGTGCTATCGCTAAGTTCGCTGCTGCTGGTAAGCGCGTACGTAAGAAAGACCTCGGTCTGATGGCTACTACTTACGGTTATGTATATGTTGCTCAGATTGCTATGGGTGCTGACCAGGCTCAGACTCTGAAAGCTATCCGCGAAGCAGAAGCATATCCGGGACCATCTTTGATTATCGCTTATGCTCCGTGTATCAACCACGGTCTGAAAGCCGGTATGGGTAAGAGCCAGGAAGAAGAAGAAAAGGCTGTTAAGTGTGGTTACTGGCATTTGTGGCGTTACAACCCTGCTTTGGAAGAAGAAGGCAAGAATCCGTTCCAATTGGATAGCAAAGAACCGAATTGGGAAGACTTCCAAGGTTTCTTGAAGGGTGAGGTTCGTTACGCTTCTGTAATGAAACAATATCCTAACGAAGCAGAAGAACTGTTTAAAGCTGCTGAAGCAAACGCTAAATGGCGTTACAACAGCTACAAACGTCTGGCTAAAGAGAACTGGGGTGCTGAATAATTAATCACACTCAAATAAATATAAAAAGGGAGTCTGCTCAACCGCATGACTCCCTTTTTTATGTCTAAGCCAATTCTTATGTCCAAGCCAGTTTTATATAAGGCCGATTTTTATAAGGCCGGTTATGAACTAATTTGAGATTGTGCAAACTTATTTTTGATGCTTCATGGACTTATGGTTAATGATGTATGGTTTTATTCGTCTGACAATTGTTTCTTTTTCGTCTGACAATTATCAGACTTCGGTATCCAGCTATCCACCAACTGCCGATGTTCATCCCGCCATTTGCGTGCAATCTCTTCTTCGTCCATTCGAGCGTCTTTCATAGCTGTCATGAAAGAGCTAAGTTCTTCTGTCGTTAATTTGATATTACCGAAAAATTCAGCGGCAAATGGATCTTTTTTACTGAAACCTTTCCAGGCAATGGCATGTATTTCTTCCAGATCTCCATATACTTTCTTCGGATCATCCAAGAATTTCAGGTCAAACTGATCGAACATCCAATGTGGTGTCCAACCTGTAATGACAATCCATTCTCCCTTATCCATCGCTTTTTTCAAAGACGCCAACATGGTTGAGCTACTTGAAGTCATGAGGGTATAGCCGTCAAGGCCGTAAGCAGAGATGGCCTTGTCTGTAGTCTTCATAATTCCTGCTCCGGCATCAATTCCCACTATTTCAGAAGAGAAACGATCTTTATTGGCAGCCAATTCATCAATGGAATTAATGGCAACATATTGAGGTACGACTAACCCAACGCGTGCTTCTCCATATACTTCTCCTAAAAATTCGATGCTATCACCATACTGATCCATATAGTCTTTCATCGTTATCGGTAACCAGGTATCTAGAAAGACATCTGAATTCTTTCCGGATATGGATACGAAGATAGGGGCAAGATCAGCATTCTGTAGTTCAACCTCGTATCCTTGTTCTTCCAGTACCACTTTTGCCAAATGGCTCATGGCTATTCCTTCCAACCAATTGGCATAGGCTATTTTTACTTTTTTCTTATTTGGGCCGGAATCTGCACAGGAAGCCAGCAAAAGCAGAGCGGACAGTACGATTCCTACTAATTTATATATTCTCATTTTTATTCCTTTCAGTTTTCACTCTTTCTTGTTTCAATTCTTTCTCTTTTAGTCCTTCTTATTTTTTCTTCCTGCCATTCCTTGCGTGATACGGTCTAAGATGATAGCTAAAATAACTACCGCTATACCACCTTCAAACCCAAGTCCGATCTTCATCTGGGTGATACCTTTCAATACAATTTCCCCCAAACCACCGGCAGCAATCATTGCAGCGATTACAACCATAGAAAGTGACATCATTATTGTCTGGTTTACACCGGTCAGGATGGTAGGCAGTGCCAAAGGAAGCTGTACTTTATATAGCAGTTGCCAACGGGTAGCCCCGAACGAACGAGAAGCTTCCACTACATTTTTAGGAACCTGTCGGATTCCCAATCCGGTAAGGCGGACTACAGGAGGCATAGCAAAGATAATAGTGGCAAACACTCCAGGCACTGCTCCCAATCCGAAAAACAAAACGGCAGGAATCAGATAAACAAAAGCAGGCATCGTCTGCATCAAGTCGAGAACAGGACGGAGTATTTTCTCTGCACGCGGACTGTTTGCCGTCCATACTCCCAAAGGTACACCAACAATTAGAGCCAGACAGGTAGATGACAAAACGAGAGCCAGGGTTTGCATTGTAGCCTCCCAAAATCCCATTCCATAAATCAATAATAATCCTAATGCAGTGAAAATTGCCGTACCACGCCCTGCTTTCATCCATGCAAGTGCAGCAAGCACCAGGATGGTTATATAAAAAGGTATTCCGAAAAGTATATGCTGGAATCCTATAATAAAACTACCGATGCCTGCATTCACGGCATCAAAGAAAGTGGAAAAATGTACCATCATCCAATTGATGGCCATCTCTATATATTGTCCTATATTTATCATAAATCTATTGCGTTTTGAATTATTTCGTTTATTTCTTCTTTATCTTTCCCGGTCACTTCGATGATTAAAGATGAAAGTGGGATTGTTCCTAAAAACTCGCGTGTCTCATCTATCACCCATACCGGTGAATTGCTCTTTGTCATTAAAGGAAGCATATCCTCCAACACTGTATCTTCCAACACAGAATGTACTTCTGTACGCACAACTGTTTCAATGGATTTTTCCTGCCTGCTACGTAATTTAAGCAAATCGTTCAGGCGCACTTCCCCGACCAGTTTATCGTCGGCATCTATTACAGGTAATACAGTTATATTCTTTGCACGCATTTTACGAATCAAAACTTCGGGACCTTCTTTCTTCAGACGAGCCACCAACGGTTTGTCAATCATTAAAGAAGAGGCGGTAATAATTTTGCTCCTGTCCACGTTTTCAACGAAACGGGCTACATAATCGTTAGCCGGTTCAGTCAGAATTTCCTCCGAAGTACCTACCTGCACCACTTCTCCGTCTTTCATAATCGCGATACGGTCACCTAGTTTAATTGCTTCACTTAAATCATGAGTAATAAAGACAATTGTCTTTTTCATCTTTGATTGCAAGGCCAGTAGCTCATCCTGCATCTGTACGCGAATCAGAGGATCGAGAGCTGAGAAAGCCTCATCCATTAAAAGAACTTCGGGATTATTGGCCAAGGCACGTGCCAATCCGACACGCTGTTGCATTCCACCGGAAAGTTCACCTACCATCTGATTCTCATATCCTTTCAGTCCGACAAGCTTCATACTTTCCATCGCTTTCTTTTCACGCTCTCCCTTCTTCACTCCCTGAAGTTCAAGGCCGAACGCAATATTACTCAATACAGAGCGGTGAGGCAACAAACCGAAATTTTGGAAAACCATTGCCAGCTCTTTCCGGCGAACCTGTAATAGTTCTTTTTCGGATATTTTAGATATATCGACTCCATTTACAAGGACTTGTCCGGCAGTAGGACGTATCAAACGATTGATACAGCGCAGTAATGTCGATTTTCCACTTCCCGAGAGGCCCATTATCACAAAAAACTCTCCTTCATTTATTGAAAGATTGGCATCCTTCACTCCTACCGTACAACCGGTATCTTTCAGAATTTCCGCTTTACTCTTATCTTTTTTCAGCATCTTGAGTGCTTTCTGCTTCTCATGACCAAAGATAAGGTACAAATCCTTTATTTCTATTTTACTCATATAATATATTGGTTTAGATTATAATATTTGTTTTGTTTCCAACTGCTGCGTTTCTCATTCTTGTTTACATAAACAAGTTGAATCTCCGCATGGTTCAGTCCTGCTACATGGTAACATGACGATCCAATGAGTTTTTTAAATGATTAAAAAAACAGACTGAGTAGTTTAAAAGGAATAGAATTTGATAAGATTATCCTCTCAATGAACAGTAAAAAACAGTATTTTCATAAATAAATAACAGTCTGTTCTTGCATATTGTTGGCACAAAGATAAGGAAAACAGATTAAAAATGCAAATTTTATTCAGAAGCAGAGTAATTCCAAAGATGCTTTTTCAAGTCTACGCATCCATTTTGTTTGAAAGAAATCCCTTCTTTCAGCAAGAGTTGCTTTTGCTCTGTCCAGCCGGGTACAAGGCGCCCCGATGCATTGACTACTCGATGGCAAGGAACAGATATACCCTCCGGTACTTGTTTCAAAGCGCGCCCTACCATACGGGAACATTGAGGCATTCCTAATAATGCGGCAATCTCTCCATAGGTAGAAACCTTTCCTACCGGAATATCACAAACAACCTGATGCACCTCTTGACAAAAAGACGCAGAAAACTTTGCCTTGTCTACTTTATAATCCTTCATTAACCCTTCTCTTTTACTTATTTTTCTTCCTCAAAGCTAGGTAAAAAGACGAATATTTGCAAATTATTAAGGCATAACAAACAATATATGCAACTTTACTTGCTTTATATACAAATTATTACGACCTTTGTGGCATAAAAGTAGTTTTATTATTAACGAGACAAGCAACATCATTATGAAAAAGAAGACTGTTCTATTTGCTTCTTGTTTGTTAGGAACCTTAGCTTTCAGTTCCTGTGAGAAGAATCTTTATGATGAAAGCAAACAGCCTGAAAAGGAACTCCAAATGAAAGACTTGGATATACCTGCGGATTTCCAATGGAAATTAACTCGAACTGCCGAAGGTACAGTATCAGCTAAGACCTCTACAATGGTCTCTCTATTCTTGGATGAGAAATGTAGTGAGAAAGAAAAAATAGCAACTATTCTTGTACATGACGGAGAATCAAAGCTTCCATTAAGTATCCCTACTTATGTAAAAACATTATATGCACAATACGAAACGGGCCCAAATGAAAAGGAATCAATATCCGTTAGGATCAATGAAGACGGTAGCTTCTCATTACCTATAGCCCAATCGGTTACTACACAGACACGATCAGTCACACGTGGAAGCGACAAAGACACAGGACATGACATCGAAGAAGATATACGATACAGCCAAGGAGTCGTCTACCACCCTAAAAAAGACTGGGGTACTATCATGTATGAAGATCAGTTCCCAATATTGGGTGACTATGATTTCAACGACTTCGTGATCAATTATAAAGTAAAGTTCAATGCATACAAGAAAAAAGGCAATGAGTATATGAGTGACTTGATGACAATCAAGCTACGTATAAAAGCTCGTGGTGGAATATATCTTTACTATCCTTATTTAAGACTTAAAGAAATTGATCAGAAGGATGTGGAAAGCGTCAAAATCACCGATCCTAAAACAACAGATAAGGAATTTGAAGTGAAATACATGGATAAAGAAAAATTCATTATTGACTGTAGTGACCTAATTCTCAATTTACCCCAACCTGCAGGAAGCCGATACTTCAATGTTGAAAAGACTGCTTTAGTAGATACAGAAGAGTTGCCTGAATTTGAGATTGAAATCAAGCTCAACACAGCAAAGGAAGTAAAAGAGATATTGGAGGACGACGAATTCGACTTATATATAGCACGTAAAGACGGAGACAAAACTGAGATACATGCAAACGGTATTGAACCGGCATTTTATAAATATCCCTTCAATAATCCGGATTTATTGCCGGTATATGAATCCGATGGAGATGAAGAAGACGACAACTATTACTTTAGTAAAGAACGCCTGATTTGGGGATTGAGAGTACCGGGTAACGTAGCTCATGCTATTGAAGCAGCCGATTTCCTGAAAGCTTATCCCGGATTCAAAAAATGGGCGACAAGCGGCGGTAAAAATGAACAAAATTGGTACGGTCAAGGTAATGCAGATAAGAGTCTGTTGATCTATAACGACTAATTCCTATCCTATATAATAAATCCCGGTAAGCTATCAACATCTTACCGGGATTTATCATATCATACCAATTGTAATTTTATTATCCTTTTCTTTTTAAGAAGTCTGTCGGACTCTCTCCAAACTGTTCTTTATAACATTTTGTGAAATAAGAAGGAGAACTGAAACCTACTTCATAACCAATCTCCGCCACTGTCATATCCGATGAAGCAAGTAGAGAAGCCGCTTTCTTCAGACGAGCAATCCGAAGCAACTCATTAGGAGAGTAATTAGTAAGGGACTTTATCTTACGATAAAGTTGTACACGGCTCAGTCCCATATCTTTTCCTAAATCCTCCACATTCAGATTAGAATCCCCTAGCTTTGCGTCAAGTAAAGACTTGAATTTCTCCACAAAGTTCTTATCCATATCACAAACATCCTCTTTCGCCAATGTCTGCCCGTCGCCAAAGAACTGCTTCAAGCGACGATGCGAATCAATCAAATTACGGACACGAGCCAACAGCAGTTGTGAACTAAAAGGTTTGGAAATATATGAATCGGCACCACCGTCATATCCCTGAATCCGTTGTTCATCCAAAGAACAGGCTGTCAACAGAATAACAGGAATATGACATGTCTGCAACTCGCTTTTTAACCTACGACAGCACTCAATGCCGTCAATTCCCGGCATCATCACATCAGAAATAATCAAATCCGGAACATATTTCATAGCTTTACGAATCCCTTCCGAACCATCTACAGCCTCAATAACAGTATAATCGGCATGAAGCAAACTATGTACATACGAACGGATATCTGCATTATCGTCAATGATAAGGACGGAAGGTTTGGAAGAATCATAATCTCTTTCAGTTTCCTCTTCCTCAGCTACTTGAGCATTATTTAAAGCAGAAGAGACCGAAGCCCCAATGGAAGAAGACAATGGGCTATCCACCGAAACGGTTACCTCACAAGTCTGCATCGGTAAATCAACCGTAAAGATTGTTCCTTGTTTTTCATCACTTTCTACAGAAATAGTTCCTTTATGCAATTCGACAAAAGCTTTCACAAGTGCCAAGCCAATCCCCGAACCTGCATGATGCATATCTATTCTGTAAAAACGGTCGAAAATATTCCGAATATGTTCCACAGAAATCATAGAACCGGTGTTAGCAACAGTAAAACGAATCCAACGCCCATCCTCTTTTGTCAAAGGAGACAGACGAACGGTTACCTTTCCATTTTCCGGAGTAAACTTGAAAGCATTAGAAAGAAGATTAAAATAAATGCGTTCCAATTTTTCCACGTCCGCCAATGTATGATAATCCGTATCCGCCAGCTTATCAAAAGAGAAATGAATATGTTTCTTTCGCACCACTGCGAGAAACGACTCATTCCACCCTTCAAAAGAAGAAAGAATATCTACAGGAACAGGTGTATATTCCATCATACCATTCTCATACTTTCGAAAATCCAAAATCTGATTGACCAGACGCAAAAGGATATTCACATTCCGCTGAATCAACATCAACATCCGATGCTGGTCTCCATTCAACGTTTTATCAGCCAATAAATGCTCCACCGGATCGGCAACTAATGTCAGTGGAGTACGGAAATCATGAGAAATATTCGTAAAGAAAACCAATTTGGCATGAGTCGCTTCTTCCAATTGATGAGAAAGCTGTATAAGCTGATCCCTCTGTTCTTCCAATTTATCACGTTGCTCTTCCAGTTTGTCACGCTGTTCCTCTAACTGTCTCTTCTGTTCGGAAAGTTCTCTATTCAAGCGATTCTTGGAGCGAAGAGATTTATATACTACTAATAACAAACCTGCCACCAACAAAAGGATAACCAGACCACCATACATGACAACCTGTTGGGTAGCAACACGTGACAAATACCCTCCGATACGTCCGTTCAATGTTTCGATTTTCTGATCCAATTCAGATATATGCGTAGTCTGGAGTTGCATGACATGAGCATTCGTGTGGTCTACGACGGCCGTATTCATTACGGTTTCTCTAGGATAAGGCTTTTTTTCAAGAATATTCATAGCCAACTGCATTACCTTATCACCATTTGTAGGATAAATAAAAGTAGCATTCAGCACACTGTCAAGCACAAGTTCCAATCCGTTTCCTTTACCCGGCAAAGCATCAATACCAACAAAGAGCATTTCTTTCTCCCTACCTACTTTCTTGGCAGCCCGATAAGCTCCCGGAGCTATGCGGTCATTATGTGCATACACCGCATCGATTTTCGGATGACGACAGAGCATACTATCCATCTCCACTTCAGCCGGACCACTCTCCCATGCCGCATCCGCTTTATCAATCAGCTTTATATCCGGGAAATTACTGATGGCTGCCATAAATCCCTGATGACGCTCCATCGCAGGGGTCGAACCTCCCAGCCCTGTAAGCTCCACCACATTCCCTTTTCCCCGCAAGCTTGATGCAATATAATTCCCAACCGCACGGCCTATTTCATAATTATCGGCACCGATATATGCAGTATATTTATCAGATAGAATCTTCCGGTCTATCAAAATGACAGGGATTCCTTTCCGATAGGCTTCTTCCACGACGGGAGTCATCGGAGCCGCCTCGTTGGCTGAGATAATAAGTAAATCAACTCCTTTATCCATAAAATAACGGACATCTTCCGCCTGCTTGCGGTTATCATCTCCAGCCGACCGGATTTCAACCGCCACCCCATCGTAAAACATGGCTTCACGAAGAATCTCATCATTCATCTTGTGCCGCCAAGAATCATCACTACATTGAGCCACACCAATACGGAAATGCGGCACATCTTGATGGCAGGCTACCATTCCGAGAAAACAAAACAAGATCACTATCCAACGTAAATATCCCATAGTATTGTGTATTTTTTCGTAGATTATATCTTTTACCATACTATCTATTTGTCATATATCGGGATAAAGATAATGGTTTTCTCTTAAAAACAGAAAGTAAAAAGCCTCAAATCTGCTTTATAAACAAGCCTCCTTCTACCCGCAAACAGTGGCACAACAAAGCCAGATTTCATTAATAAAAGTATAAAGAGTTAGGCAAACACTTAATCAATGTTATAAAACATCTCTTTTTATTTGGATTATTTGCTAGTTTCACAGAAGTCCGTATCTTTGCATTGTGTTTTTCATAGTATTAGATTTAAGGTTAACAAAGGTTGGAGCAAGGCGTTGCTCCTTTTTTTATACCCATACCTCTTATGTAAGGTCATAATAAAACTCCCATGAGATTGAAGTTCATGAGAGTTTTATTATATTCTATCGTATAGGCTTTTACAACATCCTATCTTTCAGTACCTGCGGAAGTTCCGGCATTGCACCGCTTTGCGTACATACATAAGCGGAAGCTTCAACAGCCAGTTTATGAGCTTCGGGAACCGACTTACCATTGAGAATAGAAGCACAGAACGTTGCTGTAAAGGAGTCACCAGCTCCCACTGTATCAGCTACGGGAACTCTCGGGGTCTCTTGGAAGGAAACAACTCCCGGAGTAAATACGTAACTTCCATTGATACCACAAGTCAGAATCAACATCTTCAGATTATACTTAGCTAACAAAATCCAGCATTTATCCTGCAAGTCAATACCCGGATAGCCAAACATACGGCTAATGGTCACTAATTCTTCGTCATTTATCTTCAACACGTTGCAACGCTGGCAGGACTCACGAATAACCTCCTTTGAATAAAAATCCTGTCGGAGATTAATATCAAAAATTTTCAATTGCCCGTCTATATCAGGCATTGTATCCAAAAAACGATTGATAGTGGCACGGCTCACCTCATTGCGTTGCGCCAATGATCCGAAGCAAACAGCACGTGTATTCAAAGCCAAACGTTTCAGTTCATCTGTAAAAGGAATATTGTCCCATGCAACCCCTTCCTTAATTTCATAACAAGGGACACCCTCATCATCCAACGTTACCTGCACCGTACCGGTAGGATAATCCACCCGTTCAATCTGTGTTTTCAGTTTCTTTTCATTGAATACTCTCAGAATCTCATCTCCCAGTTCATCATTCCCCACGGCACTTACTACGCGGCTGTCAAAGCCAAACTGCGATACATGATAGGCAAAGTTTGCCGGAGCACCACCAATTTTCTTTCCTTCGGGCAACACATCCCAAAGTGCTTCGCCCATTCCTACAATTATATTATTCATGACTTACAGATTTTATTGTTTCCAAAGTTATTAATTTATTTTCTAATACGGAACGTATAAAACAAAAGATACAGTACGCCTACCGTCATTACGGCTACCGCCCCACTCTGTCCCATTGCATCGGAGGCAACTCCCATAGCCAACGGAAACACTGTTCCTCCGAAAAGTCCCATAATCATCAAGCCGGAAACCTCATTCTTTTTTGCCGGAAGATAGAGTAACGCCTGCGAGAAAATAACAGAGAATACATTGGAATTACCAAAACCAATCAATGCAATGCAGGCATAAATCATTGTCTTTTCATGGAAAGCAAACAATCCTGCCATCGCTACCAACATCATCATCACACTAATGCCAAAGAAAGATTTTGCCGACATCTTGCGTAAGATGAACGATCCTAAGAAGCAGCCAGCCGTACGGAAGATAAAATAAAGGCTTGTAGCAAAAGCAGCGTCATCCAGCCCCATGCCAAGACGTTCCATCAGAATCTTTGGAGCGGTAGTATTTGTACCTACATCAATACCGACATGACACATGATGCCAATAAAACAAAGCAGGATAAACGGTTTGCCAAGCAACGCCAGACATTGTCCGAAAGTTGACGGTTCGCCTTCCTCTTTTTCTTCTTCAATCTGAGTAATATTGAGCAAGAGAATGGCAATGATCGCTACAACCATATAAATAGGAAATAACACGCGCCAGCCTAAATCGAAAGTCGGAATGGCCTGCGTCGCTCCCCACATGGCGATGTAAGGAGCCAGAAAAGAAGCAATGGCTTTCACAAACTGACCGAAAGTCAGGCTACTTGCCAGACGGTCGCCACGTACGATATTGGAAAGCAACGGGTTCAGGGAAGTCTGCATCAACGCATTTCCAATGCCCAAGAGGGAGAAGGAAATCAGCATCAGCATATAGCTGTCGCCGAAAACAGGTAGCAACAGAGAAGCGAAAGTCACAATCAAACTAAGCAATACGGTTTTCTTCTGACCAATGCGGCTCATCAACATGCCGGTGGGTACGGAGAAAATCAGGAACCAGAAGAATACTAATGACGGAAAGATATTCGCCTGTGAGTCCGACAGACCAAGATCCGCCTTTACGTAATTGGAGGCAATGCCTACCAAGTCAACAAATCCCATGGCGAAGAAGCAAAGCATCACCGGGACTAGTTTGGAGAGGGAAGAGTTTTTACTGTTTTCCATTATTTTATCTTTTATACGATGAATTCTGTTTCCATAGGGCAATGTACATCACCCTAAAACAAAGAAGCGGGTAAAGAGCACATAGAGTAAGGAGAATGAGTTTATTTCTTCAACTTGTAAATCACAAACGAATCTACTTTATACGCTCCTCCTTTACTGTAAAAGTCGATATGAG
>ERZ772818.3059-NODE-3059-length-11885-cov-3.184108_pt1 | contig 11885 bp, 9 predicted proteins | sample MGYA00580837_ERZ772818 | MGnify/ENA primary metagenome ERZ772818 (study PRJEB29015, sample SAMEA2737671) | human gut metagenome | biome: human gut; feature: human-associated habitat; material: faeces | place: China | collected 2012 ...
AAGCGGAGCGCATCCCCTATTTTTTAAGGATGCCAACGGCATCCTTAAAAAATAATCACGTCTTGATCCCCATCGTCTCCCACTTGCCGCTGCGGTAGCGCAGGAAGAAGATGGCGCCGCGCACCGACCAGTCCACGATCGCGTGTGCGAACCACACACCGATGACGCCGTAGCCCATGTATTTGCCCAGCACGTACGCAAGCAGCACGCGCACGACCCACATCGTCAGCATACTGGCGAGCATCGTGAACTTCGCGTCGCCCGCCGCACGCAGGAAGCCCGGCACCATAAACGCCGGTACCCAGATGAAGATGGATGAGATACCGTGGATCAGCGTGACCGTGACGGCGAGCTTTTCCGCCTCTGGTGAGACGTTGTAGACACGCATGATGAGCGGCAACAGCGCGATGATCGTCAGGTTGACGGCCGCCATGATGCCGTACGTCCACTTGGCGATCTTTTTGAGGTATGCGCGCGCCTGATCGAATTCGCCCGCGCCGACGCACTGGCTCACGACCGCGGCAAGGCCCAAGTTGATGGCCTGACCGGCAAAGCAGTTGAAGTTTGAGATGGTGTTGCCGATGGCGTTCGCCACCATCGATGCCGTACCGAACGTCGAAATCAGGCTGAAAAGCACGAGACGCCCCAGCTGGAACATGCCGTTTTCGACGCCGCTTGGCACGCCGATGTAGAAGATGTTCTTCATTAGGCGCATATCGACACGAAAGCCGCGGATATCAGAAAGGTGCAGCATCAGATCGCGGTTGAAAAGCAGCGAGAGGATCACGATCGCCGCGACCGTGCGGGACACGAGCGTCGGGATCGCGACGCCCGCGACGTCCATACCGAAGCCAAAGATCAAAACGGCGTTGCCGATCACGTTGATACTGTTCATCAGGAGTGAAACTTTGAGCGACACGTCGCTGTGGCCCATCGTGCGGAACAGCGCCGCGCCGCCGTTGTAGAGCGCGATGCCCGGAATGGATGCCATCACATATAAATAATAAGTGTTCGTCGCCGCCATGACGTCGGGCTCGATATGGCCGAACATTACGGTCAAAATCTGCGTGCGGAAGAGGTACAGCAGCGCCACGAAGAAGATCGACACCGCGCCGAGCAGCGCGATGAGCTGCTGGCCCGCGTTGCAGGCGTCCTCCTTCTGTCTTTGTCCGATGTACTGGCCCGCAACGGCTGCGCCGCCGGTCGCCATCGCTGAGAAAATGTAGATCATCAGATTGCTGATCGAGTCGACGAGCGACACCGCGCTGATCGCCGCGTCGCCGACGGTCGCAACCATCAGTGAGTCGGCAAGACCCACTGTAATGGCCAGAAGCTGCTCGAGCAGCAGCGGCCACATCAGCGCGACGAGCTGGCGATTCGTAAACATCATTTCCTTGTCAGCGCGCACCGGCGCTGCCAGTTTGCCCATGGTTTCACACTCCTTGTATCGATTGAGCCTGTATCATAAACTATTTGCCTTTCTTTGTCAACGCCGCGTCAAAAAAGATACGGTTTCAGCGCTGCGCCCCACGCTTCGATAAGCTTTTCCTTCGTCCAACGCGCGTTGGCCGGCGAGGTGGAGGGAAGCTGGACGGCCTCGCGCCCGAGCTTCGCGCGGCAGTATTTTTTATAGCAGGCGTAGGACGTGCCGCCGTTGCAGAAGATGGCCTGAATGTCCGCCGCATCCAAAATGACGGACAGATCGTTCGGCACAACGTTCGTGATGCTCGCATCCGACGATCCCACGATCTCGCATGAGCCGATGGTGTCCCACATGGCGACGCCGCGGCGCAGGACCATCGCTTTCTTCTCTTTGACCGTCTTCGGCGTTTCCTCGCCCAGAACAGCGGCAAGCGTCGGCCAGAAGCGGTTCTGCGGGTGGGCGTAAAAGAATGCCGCCTCCCTTGACTTGACCGACGGGAACGAGCCCAGGATCAGCACGCGCGACTTTTCGTCATACAGCGGCAGAATATTGTGCAGCTGCGCTTGCCGTTCCATCCTCTCGCCCACCTTTCTGCCTTTTTCGCCATTTTAACACAGGAACATCAAATCGCCAAGTCCCGTTTCCTCCGTCTGCGTGCGCTTCACGCTTCGCTGCGGAAATGGGTTGGCTTTTCGGCAAAGTCATGTTATGATAAATATGATAAAGTAGATATATATTAAATGTAGGTGCCTTGCCCCGCGTGGGCACGGTCATCTTTGAGAAAGGACATCTATGAAAGACGACGACAATCACATTCTTCTTTTAGAAAAGGGCAAGCGAGGCCTCGTGCAGATCATCTTCGGCCGCACGGGCATCATCATCGTTTCGCTGATCGTGCAGATCTTGTTCCTCTTTGCCGCCTTTTACAAGCTCGAGGGCTTTCTGCCCTACTTCTGGGGCGGCAACACGCTGCTGTCGGCGGCAGTCGTGCTGTTTCTGTTCGGCAACGACGACAACCCGACCATCAAGCTCACGTGGTTTTTCATCCTCGCGGTGCTGCCGGTGTTCGGCTTGATCCTGTACGTTTACATCAAGACGGACCTCGGCCACCGGCTGATGATCCGCCGCTACAACGACATCCTGTCGCAGACGGAGCACTTCGCCCCCTCGGAAGGCGCGTGTTCCAAGGAGGAATTACCGGAGGAGCTCCAAAGCCTTGCCTCCTACCTGAATTCCTGCGGCTTCCCGTGCTATCAAAACACGCAGGCGCAATACTTTCCCCTCGGCGACGATGCGTTCGAGGTCATGTGCGACGAGCTTCAAAAGGCCGAGCACTTCATCTTCCTCGAGTATTTCATCGTCAGGGAGGGCTACATGTGGGGCCGCATCCTTGAAATTCTCAAGGAAAAGGTCAACGCTGGCGTCGAGGTGCGCGTGCTGTACGACGGCACCTGCGCGGTCGCGCTGCTGCCCTATTCCTACCCCGAAAAGCTCGAAAAGCTCGGCATTGCCTGCAAGATGTTCGCGCCGCTGCGCCCGTTCGTCTCCACGCACTACAACTACCGTGACCACCGCAAGATCATGGTCATCGACGGCAAGATCGGCCTCACAGGCGGCATCAACCTCTCCGACGAGTACATCAACCGCACCTCGCGCCTCGGCCACTGGAAGGACACAGCCATTGCCCTGCGCGGCGACGCCGTGCGCAGCCTGACGCTGATGTTTTTGCAGATGTGGGACGTCAGCTCCGTGCACTTTACGCCCGAAGTCTACAGCAAGTATCTCGACGTGCCGCAGCCGGCGCATGAAAAGGAAGTGGGCTATGTCATCCCCTATGGCGACAGCCCGCTCGACCGCGACCTCGTCGGCGAGATGGTCTATATGGATATCATCAACCGTGCCAACCGTTACGTACACATCATGACGCCGTATCTCATCATTGACAACGAGATGATCACGGCGCTGACCTACGCCGCGCGCCGCGGCGTGGAGGTCCAGCTCATCCTGCCGCATGTGCCTGACAAGGAGATCGCCTTCTCGCTTGCGCACACGTATTACCGCAGGCTGCTTGAAAACGGTGTACAAATTTATGAGTACGAGCCGGGCTTCGTTCACGCGAAGGTCTTCGTCAGCGATGACTGCAAGGCGACCGTCGGCACGATCAATCTGGACTACCGCAGCCTGTACCACCACTTTGAATGCGGCACGTACCTCTATGCGTCCCCCGAAGTCCCAAAAATTGAGCAAGACTTCCAGCAGACGCTCGCCAAGTGCGTCCGCGCGGACGCAGAGCTTCTCAAAAACGATCCGTTTATGCGAAAGCTCATCGGCCCCGGCATGCGCATCATCGCCCCGCTGCTGTAAGAAGTAAAAAAGTCGAAACCGAAAGGTTTCGACTTTTTTTATTCTCAATTACTTTTCGAGCTGCTCGAGCGCGCCGCGCACAGCATCGTATTCCTTCCGCACTGCCTCATAGAGCGGCTGTACGCTTTCAGGCATCGAATCCTGACCGCGCGCAGCGCTTCCGTCATCTGAGAGCTGGCGTGGGCGAGCGAGCCGAGGCCAAGGTTCAGCGCCACGCCCTTGAGCGTGTGCACCGCGCGGAACGCCGTAGTCGTGTCGCCCGTGTTCATCGCATTCGTCAGGTTTTGCATGCTGTCGTCGCCCAGGAACATATTAAGGAAGCGCACGATGCGCTCGTCGTTCTGAAAACGCGCCTTGGCTTCGCCGTAGTCGCCGCCGACGCAGCGGAAAAATTCGTCAAGTTTCATGTTCTTTCTCCTCTCGATAAATTGCTACGCAATCCTTTTTCAATTTGACCTGATACATCGCAAGGTCCGCCCTGCGGATCGTTCTTGAGATGCGTCCCGCCGCGAACGCGCCGCCGATGCTCGCGCTGATGTGCAGTTCAGGATACTCCTCGATGACGATCTCGTCAAGCGCTGCGCGGATGGACTGCAATTTCTTCTCCAAGATCTGCTGCGGCAGGTCGCGGAACAGCAGGAAGAATTCATCGCCCCCGTAGCGCACGAGCTCGTCGTCGCTGCGGATCTGCGATTTGATGGCCTGCGCCGCGCGATAGAGCGCGTCGTAAACGTCCGCGACTGACACGACCTGTGCCGCGATGGGGATGGCGTCGCCCTTGAGGCCGTCGGGATAGCCCTCGCCATTCCACCGCTCATGGTGCCAGCGGCAAATCTCAATGGCGTACTTGACGAGCCGTTCGTTCTGATAGATTGGCAAGTCGGTAATGAGCTTTGCACCGATCTGCGTGTGCCGCTTGACAATCTCGTACTCCTCCGGCGTGAGGGAATGGGGCTTGGTCAGGATCTCCTCCGGAATTTGCAGCTTGCCGATGTCGTGCAGGCCCGAGGCCATGCGGATGGCCTCGATATCCTCGCGCTCTAAATGATAGCGGTCGGTCTTGCCGACAAGGCACTGGAGCAGAAGCCCCGTCACAAGGATCACGTGCGTCATGTGTGTGCCGCCCTCGCCGCTGCGGCACTCCACCGCGTGGCCGAGGATATCGACCATCAGCTCGGTGTTTTTCTCCTGCCGGTAGAAGCGGTCTGCCAGCACGCTCATGAGCTGCTGCTTCTTTGTGTGCAGCAGCACCGTGTTCATGATACGGCGACGGATGACATTCGGCACGAACGGGCGCGGTTCAGCTCAGAATCGTCTGCGATCATGATCTTTTTTTGATTCACGTGCTCTCTCCCCTACTGCGTTTTTCTCTTCTCCCGTGCATCATGCTCATGACTGATTCAGATTGATCTTCTCTACATTTTGTACGCTAGAATTCACCTTTGACAGCGCCGCCCCGTTGCTGTCAGCTGGAGTCAGCTCTTGTTAAGGGATCGTTAATTGCAAAAAAAGCAGCGTTACTATAAGCTCTTTTCCGAAAATTGTCAATGATGATCAACACCTCTTTCGATTCCTCCCTTGTGCTGCAATCAGCATTCTTCTTTCCGCCCTCATGTCTTTCTCCCCCTGTCACCGTCTGCCAGCCTGACGCTGCGCTTTTTGCACAAACGCCTCGCCCGTCTCCCGCTTTTTCAGCTGCTTCCGGCAAAGCAGCAGAAGCACCGGGAAAATTTCCCTTGAATGTTCCGTGGTTCTGTGCTAAGTTTACATTAAGTATCAAATGTTTCTGAAAAACACGCATAAACAGCTTTTGTTTGGCACTGGCTTTTCCGGTGCCTATTTTCTTGTCCGCCCGCCCCGCGGCGGCATTTCTACAAAAGAACGCGCCCTAAAATGCGTATGAGGTCTACACTATGGTCGAAGCCAAAATCCTGATCGAGGACGATTCGAAAATGAACCAGCAGATCCTTTCCGAAATCCTCGGCGGCCGCTACGAATACCTTATGCCGACGACGGCATGCAGGCGCTCGAGCTGCTGCACTCCGAGTTCGACATCGCCCTGCTGCTCGACATCAATATGCCCCGCCTCGACGGCTTCGGCGTGCTCGAGGTGATGAAGCAGCGCAACTGGCTGCAGGAGATCCCCGTCATCATCACCTCGTCCGAGGATGACGAATCGTTCATCCAGAAGGCCTACGAGCTCGGCGTAACGGATTACATCCGCCGCCCGTTCAACCTGACGGTCACGCAGCGGCGCGTGAGCAACGCACTCACGCTCTACGCGCGCCAGAAGCACCTTGTCCACCTGGCCGAAGAGCAGGTTTACGAGCACGAGAAGACGAACAGCGCCATCATCAACATTCTGAGCCACATCGTCGAGTCGCGCAACTTCGAATCCGGCACGCACATTCTGCATGTGCGCGCCATCACGGATATTCTGCTGCGCCAGCTCGTGGCGGCGACGAACCGCTGCCCGCTCTCGCAGGCGCGTATTCCTACGCGCTCGGACAGTTCAGGCCCGAAGGCGGCGGGCATTGACCGATCACGCCGCTTCCTTTGGAACGGCGCACAAAATAGAAAGGAAGCATCATGACTCACAACAAATTTCTCCCTCGCGTGCTCGCCGCAGCGGCGGCGATGATGCTGCTCGCAGGCTGCGGCAGCAAGGCAGACCCCGGATTTTCCCCGGCGAACCCTGTCAATATCACGATCTGGACGTACTACAACGGTGAACAGCTCGAAGCGTTCAACGCGCTCGTCGACGAGTTCAACTCGACCGTCGGCAAGGAACAGGGCATCACGGTTGAGAGCTCCAGCCACGGCAGCGTGACCGATCTTGAGAACAACGTGCTCGCTTCTGCCGAGGGCAAGGTCGGTGCCGAGGCGATGCCCAACATCTTCTCCGCCTACGCCGACACTGCCTACGCGCTCGATGAGATGGGTCAAATTGCCGATCTGAGCGATTATCTAAGCGAAGAGGACCGCGCCGCCTTTATTGAGGACTATCTGAGCGAAGGCGACTTCTCCGGCTCGGGCAGTATCAAGATCTTCCCCGTCGCCAAGTCGGTGGAGCTGCTGTTTCTCAATGAAACGGACTGGGAGCCGTTCGCCGCCGCCACAGGCGCAACCTATGACGACCTGGCCACGATCGAAGGCCTCGTCTCCGTCGCCGAACGCTACTACGAGTGGACCGACGCGCAGACGCCCGACATCCCGAACGATGGACGCGCGTTTTTCGGCCGCGACGCGATGGCGAACTACATGCTCATCGGCGCCAAGCAGCTCGGCTGCACGATCTTCGACGCACAGGACGGCAGCATGACACTGAACTTTGACCACGACGCCGTGCGCACCCTCTGGGATAACTACTATGTACCCTTCATCAAGGGCTACTTTTCCGCAAGCGGCCGCTTCCGCAGCGATGATGTGAAGACCGGCAATATCATCGCCTACGTCGGCTCGTCTTCGAGCGCAACGTTCTTCCCCACGCAGGTCATCGCCGACGACATGGACAGCCACGACATCACGCGCAAGGCGCTTGAAAGCCCGAAGTTTACGAACGGCGAGGACTACGCCGTGCAGCAGGGTGCGGGCATGGTCGTGACGAAGGCGAGCGATGCCGAGATTCAGGCAAGCCTCGTGTTCCTCAAATGGTTCACCTCACCCGAGCACAACATCACGTTCTCTGTCAACTCAGGCTACCTCCCCGTCACGCACGAGGGCAACTCCATCGACGCGATCCGCGCAAGCGGTCTTGCCCTCAGCGATGAGATGGACGAAGTCCTCTCCGCCGCAGTCGACACGGTCAACGAAAACCATCTCTACACGCCCCACGCCTTCTCCGGCGGCACGAACGCCCGCGCCATTCTTGAATATTCCATGAGCGATAAGGCAAGCGCTGACCGCGCCGCGGTCAAAGAGGCAATGGCGCAGGGACAGAGCTTTGAAGAGGCCTCGGCGCAGTTCCTTTCCGACGAATGCTTTGAAGCCTGGTATCAGGATACGCTTGCATCGCTTGAGGCCTTTCAGGGCTGAGTGACTGTTCAATGACAAAAAAGGGGCCGTTTTATGTTCTTTCGCAAACCATCGGATCATGTGCCGCATGTCACCATCTTCCATACGATCCTGCGCTCCATGCTCTGGATCCTGTTCATCGAGATCGCGCTGCTTGTCGGCATTCTCTATCTCTGCCGCATCAACACGAGCCTTGAGCAGAATGCTGTCGACATCTTGCAGATACAGACGGAAAACCGCCAAAACTATCTGCAAGGCCAGATGCTCGACGCGCAGGACCTCTCGTCGCTTGCGGGCAAGATCAACGCCGTGACGCAGGCCATGCTCGACGACGGCGAGATCAGCCTCGACACGCTCGACAGCGGCAGCGACGCCGCATCCCCCCTGCTGCTCTCGATCGGCGACAGCCTGATCTCCTCGATGCGCCATCGCCCCGTCACCGGCATTTTTGTCGTGCTCAACACGCACGATCTCGACACACGCAAAAAGGGCGAGCCGCTGCCCTGCCTTTATCTGCGCGACCTTGACCCGAATTCCTCCCCCTCGCAGCGCAATTCTGATCTTATGCTCGTGCGCGCACCCGCACAGGTCGTACAGTCGCTCTACATTGCGACCGACACGAGCTGGACGCCCTCGATCAACTACGGAGCCAACGGCAGCAGTGGCTTTCTCTATCCCGTCTTTCAGGCGGCCTACCACGGAAATGGCGAGCTGGATGCCGCGGACTACGGCCACTGGACGTCCTCGCCCTACACGCTCTCCGGCGACGATCACTCCGCCATCGCCTACACCATCCCGCTTATTTTAGATGACGGCACGGTCTACGGCGTGCTCGGCGTCGAAATTCTTGAAAGCTACCTGCAAGCCCTGCTGCCGGGCACCGAGCTGCAAAACGGCAGCTCGGGCACCTATCTTCTCGGCGTCGCATCGAATTCCGCCATCGGAAAAGACGACCTTACCGTCAGCGTCATCTCCGCCTCCCCCGCTGCAAACGCGCCGCAGCAATCCTATGACCAGACGCTGCTGCTCAAGCCGTCAAAGCGCGGTGGCTACCAGAGCGACTCCCCCCTCGGCCTTTGTCACGCCGCCGTGGCACCGCTGACGCTTTACAACCGCAACGCGCCGTTTTCCAATGAGCAGATGCTGCTTATCGGCTCGGTGCCGGTATCGGCGCTTTACGCCTTTTCAGGCTATGTGGTGCGGTTTTTGATCATCGCGGTCCTCGTCGTGCTCACCGCAGGACTTTTCAGCAGCCTTGTGCTGGCGCGCAAGCTCTCGCGCCCGATCTCGCGCCTTTCCGACGAGGTCGCGCACGCGCGTGAGAGCCGCAGCTCCATCCCCATGCTCTCCGCCACCGGCATCATCGAGCTCGACCGGTTCTCCTCCGCGTTCACGCAGCTCGGACGCGAGGTACTCGATACTTCGACCAAGTTTCTGCGCATCATGGACATGGCAAGCGTGGAGCTCGGCGGCTATGAGCTGCGCTCCGCTCCCAACAGCATCTATGTCACCGACAATTTCTTCGACCTTCTTGGCATGCCCGGCGTTGACGCAGATGACTTAACAGCACAGAGTTTCCGCGAGCTTTTGCAGCGCTTTGAGCGCTCGTGCCCCCACTCCCCCGCGCCCGACGGCGCGATGCTCTACCACATCCGTCTGCCAAGCGGCAAAGAGCGCTACCTTCGCATCGAGACGACGCACGAGGACGGCACACAGGTCGGCCTTGCCGAGGATGTGACCGCCAATACGCTTGAAAAGCTGCGCATTGAGCACGAGCGCGACTATGACACGCTCACAGACCTCTACAACCGCCGTGCCTTCCGCCGCATCTGCGCCGAGTTCTTCTGCTCACCCGAAAAGCTCGGCCACGCGGCGCTTTTGATGTTCGACCTCGACAACCTCAAGCAGATAAACGACACATTCGGCCACGACTGTGGCGACGAGTACATCCGCCTCACAGGCGAATGCTTTGCCAAGAACGCTCCCGCGCGTACCATCTGCGCGCGCATCAGCGGCGATGAGTTCAATGCTCTCTTCTACGGCTACAACGATCAGGATACGCTGCGCGCAGACATCTGCGCGCTGAAAGCCGCCCTTGAGCATTCTGTCGTCCAGCTTCCCAGCGGACGTGAGCTGCGCGTGAGCGTCTCCGGCGGTATCGCGTGGTATCCCGAGAGCAGCACAAATCTCATCACACTGCGCAAATACGCGGACTTTGCCATGTATCAGGTCAAGCACTCGCGCAAGGGCGAGCTGCTGGAATTCGACCCTGAGGTCTACCGCACCAGCCTGCAGGAAAGACGCTGCCATGAGGAGTTCCGCCGTCTCATCAACGAGGAGCTTGTCACCTACCGCTTCCAGCCCATTATCGACGCAAAAGACGGCAGCGTCTTCGCCTATGAAGCGCTCATGCGCGTGGATCTTCCCACGCTGCACTCCCCTGCTGACGTGCTGCGCCTCGCGCGCGAGGAAAACTGCCTGCACGAGGTCGAGCGCATCACGTTCTTCCGTGCGTCAAGTGCATATCAGGCGCTTGAAAACGCCGGTAAGGTCGTGCCCAGCGCGCTGCTGTTCGTCAATTCGATTGCAAGCCAGTATCTAACGCCCGATGAGCTTTCGGAATACTCCGCGCGCTACGCCTCGATCCTGCCGCGCATCGTCATTGAGATCACGGAGGAAGAGGTGCTCGACCCCAAGGCGCTGCGCATCAAGCAGACGATCCGTGGCAGCTCTGGTGCGTTCGCGCTCGACGACTACGGCAGCGGCTACAGTTGTTCGGCCAGCCGCTCGACCGGATCGTTCTTGCGGTGGCAACTACATCAAGATTGACCTTTCCATCATCCGCAGCATCGACACCGACGCCAACAAGCGCCAGATCGTGTCGAACACCGTATCCTACGCGCACCAGCGCGGCATGAAGGTCGTGGCCGAGGGCCTTGAGACCGCGGACGAGGTACGCACCGTGCTGTCGCTCGGCGTCGACCTTCTGCAGGGCTTCTTCCTCGCGATGCCGCAGGTCGAACCCGGCGGCGCGAGCGAAGAAAGTCTTGCCGTCATCGCCGAGATGCACAGCCAGAGCGATGAGAGTCAAATTTCGATGTTTGGCGGCGACGAGCAGTAAATATCGCAAAAAGGCTCACGAAAGCATTGCTTTCGTGAGCCTTTTTCTTTTATCCGTTCTCTTTCGCCGTGCGGGCGCATTCGATGATCGTGCGCACCGCGCGGTCGATGTTGATGGGCTTGGAGAGGTGGGCGTTCATGCCCGCGGCGAGGCATTTTTGAATGTCCTCATGGTAGGCGTTGGCTGTGAGGGCGATGATGGGGATGTGCTTCGCCGTCTCGCTGTCGAGCTTTCGGATGGCGGCGGTCGCCTCCAGGCCGTTCATCACCGGCATCTGCATGTCCATCAGGATCGCATCGAACTCGTCTGGCGCGGCCTGCTCGATCCGCTGTAAGCAGTCCTGCCCGTTCACAGCGCGCACACAGTGCACCCTGTAGCCGCGCAGCTGCTCGGCGGTGATCTCGTAGTTTAGGTCGTTGTCCTCGGCCACGAGCACGGTGAGCGGCTTTTCCGGCAGCGTGATGGCCGTCTCGGTGTGCTCTTCGGTCTCGGCGTCGTCCGCCGCGGCGGGCAGGTCGAGCGTCACGCGGAATGTCGTGCCCTTGCCGACCTTGCTCTCAGCCTCGATCGCACCGCCCATCAGGTCGACGATCTTTTTCACAATGGCAAGGCCGAGGCCGCTGCCGCGCACCTTGTTGACGCGCGTGTCGACCGCGCGGGAAAAGGCCAAATACATCTGCTCCATGAACTCCGGCGTCATGCCGATGCCCGTGTCGCTCACGACCGAGACAAGGCGGACCTTGCCGCTCTCGGCAAGCTTTTCCTCATAGACCTCGAACTTCACATCGCCGTTTTCCGGCGTATACTTGGCGGCGTTTGAGAGCAGGTTCATATAGATCTGCCCGAGGCGGATCTGGTCGGAGAGCAGCACATTGCGGGAAATGTCGTGCAGCTTCCCCGAAAAGCGAAGGTCAAAAAACGGTTCAACATAGGGCAGATACTCCGGCAACGATGCTTTGCTTG
>ERZ772818.3062-NODE-3062-length-11872-cov-3.276551_pt1 | contig 11872 bp, 9 predicted proteins | sample MGYA00580837_ERZ772818 | MGnify/ENA primary metagenome ERZ772818 (study PRJEB29015, sample SAMEA2737671) | human gut metagenome | biome: human gut; feature: human-associated habitat; material: faeces | place: China | collected 2012 ...
GATACAGAGGGAGTCATTCTCTATATGAATGAGAAAGCATGTCGCACGTTTGCCAAACATGGCAATCTGATAGGTAAGAATCTATTTGATTGTCATAACCCGCAATCGCAGGACAAGATACGTGAACTGCTTGAAACGGGAGGTGTCAATGCTTATACCATTGAGAAAAACGGAATCAGGAAGATGATTTATCAGACGGCATGGAAACAAGATGGTGTGGTGGGAGGTCTGGTAGAGATTTCGATGGAGATACCCGGAGAGATGTCCCACTATGTGAGGAAATGAATAGTAAAATGGAAAGGTGATCATGCATGATGTGTTGCGAAGGCACTGAACGAAAAATCATACATATAGATATGGATGCGTTTTACGCATCCGTAGAGCAACGTGACAATCCCGAGTTGCGCGGAAAACCTATTGCAGTGGGGTATGCGGAAGAACGGGGAGTAGTGTCGGCTGCCAGTTATGAGGCACGTCGCTATGGAGTACGTTCGGCCATGGCGTCGACGAAAGCAAAACGGATGTGCCCACAACTTATCTTTGTTCACGGACGGATGGAAGTGTATCATGAAATCTCCCGGCAAATCCATGAAATTTTCCACGAATATACAGATATCATTGAGCCACTGTCACTGGATGAGGCTTTTCTGGATGTGACAGAGAATAAGCCCGGTATTTTGTTGGCTGTAGATATTGCCAAGGAAATCAAGCAGAAAATACGGAATGAACTGAACTTGGTGGCATCTGCCGGTATATCCTACAATAAGTTTTTAGCGAAGATAGCGTCCGATTATCGTAAGCCGGACGGGCTGTGTACCATCCATCCCGATCAGGCGATGGATTTTATTGCGCGTCTGCCTATCGAGAGTTTTTGGGGGGTAGGCCCGGTGACGGCAAAGAAAATGCACTCATTGGGTATTCATAACGGCGAACAGTTGCGTGCATGTTCGCAGGCTATGCTGCTGCGTGAGTTCGGGAAGGTAGGAGCATTGTATTATGATTGTGCCCGGGGAATCGATCTTCGTCCGGTAGAGGCGGTACGTATCCGTAAGTCCATTGGGTGCGAACATACCTTGGAGAAGGATATTTCGCAACGCTCATCGGTTATTATCGAACTGTATCATGCGGCAGTGGAACTGGTAGGACGTCTGGAACATAATGATTTCAAGGGAAATACACTGACGTTGAAAATCAAATTCCATGATTTTAGTCAGATAACCCGGAGCATAACTCAATCCAAAGAACTAATTACTCTTGATGTGATCCTGCCTTTGGCTAAACAACTGCTGAAGGAGGTGGATTATGAACATCATCCCATCCGGTTGATAGGGCTTTCCGTTTCCAATCCACGGGAAGATACCGGGGAAAAAGGCGTTTGGGAACAGTTGAGCTTTGAATTTAGTGATTGGAAGTAGGTGGCTATTTGCGGGCTTGTTCGTTTATAGTTTCTTTTATGGATGATTTTGTACCCAACTACGGATAATTGAATACCTCCGTTTTACCGTAACTTACGTATCTTTGCCTCATCACAAAAAAGAAATCTAACTTTTTAATATCATGAAGAGAAACACATTTTATCGTATTATTATTGCCTTCTGCCTGCTTTTCATGGCAGGTATTTCCGCACATGCATATACAGAACGAAATCTTTTGCAAAAAGCTGCCGGTAGTGAAGAACTGCTGAAGGAGGTATTGGTGATGAATCAGAAATGGGTACCTTATCCTGCTTATACCGACCGTGCCGGTTGGGACGAATTGCTGGGTACCAATAAAGAAAATCTGATTCGTGCCGGAGAGAAAATGCTTAATTACGAATGGAAAGTAATCCGCGCCACCGATTATCTGGAATATGAACGTAGCGGCGAACGGAACATTATGCAAAATCCCTATGAGGCCAACCGGAAAGCAATCAACGTCCTGACGCTTGCCGAACTTGCCGAAGGAAAAGGACGGTTTATCGACCAACTGATAAATGGAGCATTTTATAGTTGCGAGATGACTTCCTGGGTACTTTCTGCCCATCTGGTACGCCAGAGCACCAAACGCTCTTTGCCCGATTATCGCGAACAGGTGATTGATCTGGGTTCGGGAAACTTCGGTTCCATGCTATCGTGGGTATATTACTTCTTCCATGATTCTTTCGATAAAATAGATCCTGTAATCTCTCAGCGCTTGCGTCATACTTTGCAGGAGCGTATTCTCGATCCTTATATGAACAATGACCGGGAATGGTGGATGGCTTTCCAATGGAAACCGGGAATGATTATCAATAATTGGAATCCCTGGTGTAACTCCAATGTATTGCAATGCTATCTTTTATTAGAGAATGACCGTGATCGTCTGGCAAAGGCTGTTTGGCGCAGCATGCAGTCGGTAGACAAGTTCATCAATTTTGTAAAGGCTGATGGTGCTTGTGAAGAAGGTCCTTCTTATTGGGGACATGCAGCCGGGAAAATGTATGATTATCTCCAGATACTTTCGGATGGAACAGATGGGAAAGTATCTCTTTTCAAGGAACCGATGATTCGCCGGATGGGAGAATATATCAGTCGTACGTATGTAGGAAACGGTTGGGTAGTGAACTTTGCGGATGCTTCTGCCAAGGGTGGAGGTGATGCACCGTTGATTTACCGTTATGGTCGTGCAGTTGGCAGTGAGGAAATGATGCAGTTTGCAGCCTATCTACTGGATGGTAAACGTCCTTCTGTGCCTTTGGGTAATGATACTTTCCGCTCCTTGCAGTCCATATTATGGAATGGAGAACTGGAAAAGACGGCCGCTGCCCATACCATACCGGCTTGTACCTGGTATCCTGAAACGGAATTCTGCTATCTGACCAATAAGTCCGGTTGGTTCTTGGCTACGAAAGGCGGATTCAATAATGAAAGTCATAATCATAATGATGTAGGCACATTTTCATTGTATGTCAATACGATACCTGTGCTGATTGATGCGGGGGTAGGAACTTATACACGTCAGACGTTCAGTAGTGAACGTTATACCATCTGGACCATGCAAAGTAATTACCATAACTTGCCGATGATTAACGGAGTACCCCAGAGTTTCGGTCAGAATTATAAGGCTACGGATGTTGTCTGCCAACCGAAGAAACGTTTCTTCTCAGCGAACATTGCGACTGCTTATCCGAAAGAAGCCGAGGTAAATAACTGGACACGTGCCTATTCATTAGGCGATAAGCAACTGACGATTATCGATAATTTCTCCCTGAAATCAGCGAAAGAACCTAATCAGGTGAACTTCCTCACTTGGGGAAAGGTGGATATTTCCGTGCCCGGAAAGGTGACGATAGACGTACAGGGACAGAAAGTAACTTTGGAATATCCCGGTGAGTTCACAGCAACCGTTGAAACAATCAATTTGCCTGATACACGTCTTTCCAATGTTTGGGGAACGGAGATTTACCGTATTGCCTTGAAAGATAAAGATGCGCGATTAACAGGTAAGTATAAGTTTGTTATTAAATAAAAAAACTATATTTGCGTATTAGAATACAAGAAACGCAAAATTATGGGATGTTTTATGAATTTATTATGGCTGGTGTTCGGAGGGATTTTTACCGCTATAGAATACCTTGTTGCCAGTTTATTGATGATGATTACCATTATCGGTATTCCGTTCGGTATGCAAACTCTGAAAATGGCTTCACTTGCATTATGGCCTTTCGGTAAAACGGTGCGGAGTGGCGAACGTTCGGCTGGTTGCCTGTATATACTGATGAATGTGTTGTGGATATTTTGGGGAGGTATCTGGATTTGCCTTTCTCATCTGGCATTCGGTGTGGTGCTGGGTATCACCATTATTGGCATCCCCTTCGGGCTACAGCATTTCAAACTGGCAGGATTAGCTTTGACGCCTTTTGGAAAAGACATCATAAGCGACTGATAAAAGAAGAGGGCGAAAAACTTTTCGGTTTTCCGCCCTCATTCATTTTATTTAAAGGTGTTATTTTACATGGTAGCCTGCTTTGCGAGCAGTTTTTGAAGTTTGCCATTCAAAGCCTGGCACATAGTTCCGTTTCCCATTGCTTGATAGCGTTTAATACGGTACTGTAACATAAAAATTTCATTTGCATTCTTTTTCATAATTGTCATCTTTTTGTGCTTTCCGCGTTTCGGAAAGCGGGTTTTACATCTTTTCTTTTATCTTATTAACGCTGCAAAGATACGAATTGTTCACGATAAACATGTTTTAAAACATAAAATAATGCACTTTCTCTCGTTTTTCTTTAGAAACGCCCGGTTTTGCTATATGCATATTACAAAAGTGTGACTAAAAATGGGATAAATGACCTATGTACGATCTATTAATAATTTGTATACCTTTGTAGCATCTTACACATAATCAACCCTTACAAACAGGAAGTCATAATGATAAATAAACTGTTGACACTTTTACGAAGCCCTTATCCATCATTGGTGAAGAGATGGAAAAGCGTGATAATACCTTCACTTATAGTGTTTCTGATCCTTTTTGTGTTGCAGCCTTTTGGCATTTCTATGATGGGAGGCTATAAATTCTGGGTAGTGTTAGGTTATGGAGTGGTTTCTTCATTGGCACTGAGTATCTCCACGTATTTGTTTCCTGCTTTGTTTCCCCGTTATCATAGTGAGAAGAACTGGACATTAGGCCGCGAATTGTTAGGAACGTTAGGAGCTTGTTTGCTGATTGCGATAGGTAACTGTTTCTATACGGCTTGGGTATTTGGTTCATTCATACTGAGCTGGAAAGGATTTCTGATAAGTTTGGCTTGGGTGGCGGTTCTTGCTCCTTTCCCTATTGTCTTCTTTTTGATGTGGAATCGTAATTTGCAGCTGGTACGTAATCTGAAGGAGGCAACGGAGATTAACTACGCTCTTGCGAAAAGAGAGAATACCCAGAAGGAGAAGATTCGGACAAGGAATGAGGAACAGATAGGAGAAGGTAGGGCAGTAGAAGAAGTAGCAGCAGTAGCAGAAGAAGAAGAAGAAACTCCTATGCAGTTGGTTTTCTCCGGCGGAACGAAAGAAATGCTGGAAGTGGATGCCCATACCTTATTTTATGTAGAAGCAGAAGGGAATTATATAAGAGTAGCTTACAGTAGTGCGGATAAGATGCAGCAAAAGTTAGTGCGGGCTACTATGAAGCAGGCAGAAGAAGCGGTTGCTGCCTGTTCGTTCATTGTCCGTTGTCACCGGGCCTTTCTGGTGAACATACGCACTGTGGTAAAAGTAGATGGAAACTCACAAGGATACCGTTTGAGACTGGAAGGATGTACGGAAGAAGTTCCGGTTTCCAGAGGCTATGCAAAAGAGATAAAAACGCTGATAGAAGGAGGTGCGGAAGGGTAGTCATTCGTCACAGAATAAAGAAAAATACAGCCATTCGTCACAGGAGGAGTGCTGTTTGTCACATATCCGGGCAGTCTGTCCCGGATATTTTTTTGCCTGAAAATCATAGTCTATGTTTGCTGACGGAAATCGTAAAGAACATAGATTAAATGAAAAGATTGATTCTACTTTTTAGTGTAAGTGTATTGCTGACGGTGCAGCACTTGGAGGCGCAGACAGCTGTGACGGATACCATTTTCTTGCAACTATACAATGACAGTGTAGATTTGAACGAAGTGGTAGTGAAAGGTAAAAGAACGCCTGTTGCCAACAGTCGTTGGAGTGATATGAGTCCAGTGGAACTGGTGACTGTGGGAGGTGCAAACGGTGATTTGTATCAGGCATTGCAGACACTGCCGGGCACGCAGGTACAAGGAGAAAGTGGCCGTCTGTTGGTGCGCGGCGGAAGTAGTGATGAAACACAGACATACATTGACGGAATGCACGTCTTGAATCCTTATACGGCTACAGGTATAAACTCACCGGCACGCGGACGTTATTCCACTTTTATGTTCAGTGGTGTCAATCTGGAATCGGGCGGGGCTCCGTTGGAATACGGGGATGCACTCTCGGCTGTGTTACCGTTGGAGACAAAGGATAAGAGCCCTATCAATAAGTTAGGTATCAATGCCTCTACGGTAGGCTTCGGTGGAGGAGGTACACGGGCTTTCGATAAAGGTTCGCTTTCGGTGAACCTGGATTATCAGGACTTATGTGTCTATGATCATATCTATTCAGGACGTACGGATTTTGAAGATCCCTACCGGATGATGACCGGATCGGCACAATTTCGCTATCATCCCGATGATGCTACGCTTTTCAAGATTTATGGCGGCTATGATCATACTGATTTTTCCAATTATGAAGGTGCTGAACGTAGACTGTTCGATTTGAATGAGAATAATTTCTATCTCAATACAACTTTCCGTAAGCGTACTTCCGGTGGATGGAACTGGTTTGCAGGTGTAGCATTCTCTTTCTTTGAACAGAAGATAGGTAATGTATCACTTTCGACAGATCATTGGATGGAACAACAACAGGAACTTCATGCAAAGGCAAAAGTGTTCAAGCGTATTTCTCCGGCTTTTCGTCTGGATATGGGAGTGGAGAGTTTTATCCGCCGGTATGAGAATCGTTATCAATACCAGATGAAAGAGGCGGAGGGAATAGATAGCCATCATGAAATCAATCCGACGATCAGTGCAGGCTTTCTTTCGGCGACTTACTATCCGGTGGAGCAACTAAAGGCGGAACTTTCTGTCCGCACAGAATATACTTCATTGAATGAAAAGGTGAATTTCTCACCCCGTCTGGCTGTTAATTACTATTTGGGAGATGTAGTACTCTCTGCTACGGCGGGACGATATACACAGTTGCCGGTTAGCAGATTGCTGGCTCAGGAGAACAAGTTGAAATCGGAATCATGCATTCAGTATAATGTGGGTGCACAGTATGAGGGTGATGGGCGTTTCTACAAAGCTGAACTTTATTATAAGAAATATGACCGTCTGGCATTGGTTGAAAAGGGAACGGTAGATGCAGCGGAAGTACTGACTTCCGGTGGTTATGGCTACAGTAAAGGTTTCGACTTATTCTTTAATGACCGTGTCCTGCTGAAGAATCTGGAATACCAACTTTCCTATACATATAATATTGCCAAGCGGAAGTTTCAGGAATATACGGAACTGACTACTCCGCAATATGCCACTCAACACAATGCATCCCTAGTGCTGAAGTATTCCATTCCGCGAATCGGCACGATAGTCGGTTTGACGAACCGTTTCAGCAGTGGGCGTCCTTATCATAATCCGGATTTGCCGGGTTTGATGAATGATCATGTAAAGCCTTATAACAGTCTTGATCTCGGACTGACATTCCTGCCCAGTAAGAAGGTGATTATTCATGCTTCTGCTACCAATATCCTTTGTCGGAAAAATGAGTTTGGGCGGGTGAATAATAAAGCTATTCTGGCTTCAAACGATCATTTCTTCTATATCGGGGTGTTTATCACACTTGGGAAGAAGGCGGCTTATGATGTTTCTAATTTCTAATTTAATTAAAAAGAAAGGTCCGCGTTCGTCCGCCTAATCCGTGTTGTCCGCGTATCTATTTATAAACTCTTTAAAAACAATTCAAATGAAAGCAATGATTATTAGTTTCGTATGTGTTTTGACTTTTGCAACTCAAAGTCTGTCTGCACAAAATCTTACTCTGGAAGTACGTGGTATTGAAAATGTGACTGGTAAACTCTATGTCGCCATCTACAACTCTCAGGAGACATTCATGAAGAAGCCGCTTACTGGTTTTGCAGTAGAGGTGAAGGATAAAGTTGTGTCTATCCCCTGTAAAGGACTCCCGGCAGGAACTTATGCCTTCTCCATGTATCAGGATGAGAATGGAAATGGTAAATTGGATACCGGTGCTTTCGGTATTCCTGTGGAGAAGTTTGGTTTCAGCAATGATGCTGAAGGTGTTATGGGCCCCCCTTCCTACGAAAAATGCAGTATTACTTTCTCTGAGGATACAACTTTAGTAGTACATCTGAAATAAACTTCAGATAATTCTTTAACTTTGTAGCTCACACCTTAATTAATGTAAGTATTATGAGACGAGCTACACAACTTTTCGGAATATGCTGGCTACTTTGTCTGCTTGCTGCCTGTGGAGAATCCCATTTCATGACCGATGCCTCGTATCGTTCGCGCGTAGAGCAGGACTTTCAGCAAAAGAAGGCTCTGATGCCGCAGGGAGAACTATTTACGATACTGGATGATGCTTCGCTGAGCACTTATGAGCAGGAAGCCTTGGAATTCCTTTATGCCTATATGCCACTGGCGGATATTACTGATTATCCCGGTGAATTTCACTTAATGAATATCCGCGCATCCCAGCGTGCCACAGAGGAAATGCCTTGGGGAAAGACCATTCCCGAAGATTTGTTCCGACACTTTGTACTTCCGGTGCGGGTGAACAACGAACAACTGGATAGTGCGCGGGTAGTGTTCTATAAGGAGTTGAAAAATCGTGTGAAGTCCCTTTCTTTATACGATGCCATCCTGGAAGTGAATCATTGGTGTCATGAGAAAGCCGTCTATATGCCTTCCGATGCCCGTACCAGTTCACCGCTGGCAACAGTGAGTACTGCTTACGGGCGTTGTGGCGAAGAATCTACCTTGCTGGTGGCGGCACTTCGCTCGGTAGGTATTCCGGCACGGCAGGTTTATACACCACGATGGGCACATACGGACGATAACCATGCATGGGTGGAAGCCTGGGCAGATGGTAAATGGCATTTCTTGGGTGCCTGCGAACCGGAACCGGTACTGGATCTTGGTTGGTTCAATGCCCCTGCCAGTCGCGGAATGTTGATGCATACAAAGGTTTTCGGACGTTATGAAGGAAAAGAAGAAGTAATGTCCGTTAACCCCACGTATACGGAAATCAATGTGATTGATAATTATGCGCCTACAGCGCAAGCCAAGGTTATGGTGAAAGATGAAGCGGGAAATCCGGTTCCTGACGCCTGTGTGGAGTTCAAACTCTACAATTATGCGGAATTCTATACCGTAGCAACGAAACATACCGACGATGGTGGTGTGTGCGGACTGACTGCCGGAAAAGGGGATATGCTTGTCTGGGCCTCCAAAGATGGTCGTTTCGGTTTTGCCAAACTTTCTTTTGGCAAGCAACCGGAACTGACTGTAACCCTTGATAAGAAAGCGGGTGACAGCTTCACAGTAGATATTGACATCGTGCCTCCCGCAGAAAGTGCCAACTTACCCGACGTGACGCCGGAACAGCGGGCGGAAAATGACCGTAGACTGGCGATAGAAGATTCTATCCGTAATGCCTATGTCGGTAAATTCATTTCGGAAGAGGCGGCACGCAACTTTGCGAGAGATTATAAATTAGATCGGGATGCAGTAGCTAAGATTCTTATTGCCGCCCGTGGGAACTACAGAGTAATTTATGAGTTCATGACTCGTCTGCGTTCTGAGAACTCCAGGAAAGGAGGAATAGACCTTTTGCAGCAGATTTCGGCAAAAGACCTTCGTGATGTCCGGTTGGATGTGTTGATAGATCACATGCAGTCTCGTGTACGCACGTCGAATACCGGATATTTCCGTAAATATGTACGCAACCCGCGCGTAAGCAATGAAATGTTGACTCCGTATAAGACTTTCTTTGGCAAGGTGATCTCGAAAGAAGATGTTGAGGCTTATGTGGCAGAGCCTATGAAGATGGTTGCATGGGTGGCAAAGAACATCCAGGTGAACAAGGAATGTAATCTGGGGGCACCTCCTGTATCTCCCGAAGGTGTGTGGAAAGCACGTTTGGCCGATGCCCACAGTCGTGATATCTTCTTCGTGTCCATGGCACGCAGCATGGGAGTGCCTGCACGCATTGATGAGGTGACGGGTAAAGTACAACTGATAACTGACGATGGAGCCATAGATGTGAACTTCGAAGCAGCCGGACAGGCATCTGCGCAGAGGGGCAGGCTTGCAGCTAAATATACACCGATTCAGTCATTGGATAATCCGAAATATTATTCTCATTTCACTATTTCCAAAGTAACTCCGCAGGGTAATTTGCAGTTACTGTCTTATGATGAGGGTGACACAGACATGGGTGGCGGCGTTACATGGAGCAGTTTGCTGAAGGAGGGAACGTCTCTGGATGCCGGAGATTATATTCTGGTAACCGGTACCCGCCTGGCAAGTGGTGGTGTATTGGCGCAAATGACATCATTGAATGTGAAAGCAGGCGGACGTACAGAAACGAAACTGGTGATGCGTGAAAACAAAGATGAAGTACAGGTTATCGGAAACTTCAATTCGGAGAGCTTGTTCACAACATTGGAAGGTGGTAATAAGCAAAGCCTGCTTCAAGCCTGTGGCCGTGGATATTTCGTTGTCGGTATTCTTGGAGTGAACCAGGAGCCTACAAACCATGCCTTACGGGATATCTCTGCTTTGAAAACCGACTTGGAGAAATGGGGCAGAAAGCTTGTATTACTCTTCCCGAATCAGGAACAAGTCGGCAAATATCGTGCTGCTGACTTTCCCGGTTTACCCGATACTGTGATTTATGGAATCGACACAGAAGACATTGTCCAGCAGATTGTGAAGAATATGAAGCTGAAACACAAAGATACATTGCCCATATTTATCATTGCCGATACCTTCAACCGTGTGGTGTTTGTTTCACAAGGTTATACCATTGGCTTAGGTGAGCAGTTGATGAAAACGGTGAAAGGACTATGATGAGAATGAAGAAAGGACTATAAGAAAAGAAACAGTAGAGTGGGAGAGGCTTATTTATAAGCCTCTTCCTGTTTCAGACCGGTCAATGCCTTTATCGTTTCTTTCACACGTTCTACAGTAGTGATAGGGCGTTGATATTCTTCTATGTTCACAGTACCCCCCATCGAAACAGTTCCGTTCCTATGCAGCATCTTGCTTTCGATAGTCTCTCTTGCTGAGAAGTGGAACTCCCGGATACCGGTTTCCGTGGCGATGTGAGCGATATTATTTTCATTTACTCCGCATCCGACGAGTAATGTGATTCTTCCGGCAGCCTGTTTCTGTAACTCTTCTAAAAGGGGGATTCCCAGTTCAGCCGTAGGTTGTTGGCCGGAAGTCAGCATACGGTTACATCCCAGTTTGATGATCTGTTCCAATGCTCTCTGCGGGTTACGGCATACATCAAATGCCCGGTGAAAAGTCACAGATAGCCCTTGAGCAGCTTCCATTAGTTTCTGCATTACTGGCAAGTCTACTTCACCCTCTGCTGTCAGGCAACCGAATACCACTCCGTCTGCCCCTAATTTTCGTGCAATTTCAATATCTTTCAGCATTGTCCGGATTTCGATATCCGAATACAGAAAATCTCCTCCACGAGGCCGGATAATAACGTGTAGTCGGGTATGAGTCAGTACTTCCCTTGCGATGGCGATCTCACCATAGGAGGGCGTTGTTCCACCTTCCGGTATTCCGGCACACAGTTCCACACGGTCTGCTCCACCTTCCTGTGCGGCCAGGCAACTTTCCACTGAATTGGTACAAATTTCAAATTGATACTTTCCCATAGTCGTGATATTAAAAAAGGGCGAATTTCTTCGCCCTTATATGAATCTTCTTTTGAATCGTTACGTTATTTAGCGAAACTTACCGCACGTGTTTCACGGATGACGGTAATCTTCACTTGTCCCGGATAAGTCATTTCATCCTGAATCTTCTTGGCGATTTCACCTGACAGGCTTTCTGTCTGCTTGTCGTCAATCTTATCTGCACCAACGATAACGCGGAGTTCGCGTCCTGCCTGGATAGCATACGTCTTTGTTACACCCGGATAAGCCATTGCCAGCTGTTCGAGATCATTCAGACGCTTGATATAAGCCTCTACGATTTCGCGGCGTGCGCCCGGACGTGCACCGGAGATGGCGTCACATACCTGTACGATAGGAGCCAGCAAACTGGTCA
>ERZ772818.3081-NODE-3081-length-11810-cov-3.149298_pt1 | contig 11810 bp, 13 predicted proteins | sample MGYA00580837_ERZ772818 | MGnify/ENA primary metagenome ERZ772818 (study PRJEB29015, sample SAMEA2737671) | human gut metagenome | biome: human gut; feature: human-associated habitat; material: faeces | place: China | collected 2012 ...
GTCCCGAAAAAATGTACTTATTTCTAAAAAAATTGCAACATCTGCACTTTATAATTTTCAAAAGACTTTCCTGCCGTACCACTTGATACAGCCCTTTACCTATTCCATTAAAAGCGTAAAGCAATTCTTGCTGCTTCGCCACTTGATACAGACCTTTATCTATCCCATTAAAAATGTAACGCAATTCTTATTGGTATCCCATTACAAGCATTTTCTTTTCACTTAAAAAGTGCAAAAACAAAAGACAGTCTTTAAAAATCCTTTCAAATTTCAAAAAACTGTCTCTGTCATTTGTGGTTCCTCTTATTATTTATCTCTCCAGGTAATACGTCCTTTTGTCAGATCATATGGTGACATTTCCATTGTTACTTTATCACCCGGTAAGATACGGATGAAATTCATACGCAGCTTTCCGCTGATATGGGCAAGTACCTGATGGCCATTTTCCAGTTCTACCTGAAACATCGCATTCGGTAACTTTTCAATAACGGTTCCTTCTACTTCGATTACATCTGCTTTTGACATTTTAAAACAAATCCTCCTGATTATTTCTTTTCGGTTATATTGCTGATCCTTCTACTTATTAATAGAAGCTGCATATTCGTTCAATGCACATTTTACGGTCTCATCCGACCAGTCAGCCTCATCCAGAAAATGCCCTGTTATATTCTTCGGTAGATTTTTGATAATCTGAATATGTTGTCTGGACTTTTTTTTCGGATTCTGCATTTTTTTCGTAGTTCCATTCACAAGGAAAACCTTATTTTCGGCTTCCCCGATCACCAGATAAACATGATCTTTATCATGACCTAGCACATCAGGAGTTTCGGGTGCAGGAGGCTGTGGGGGTTCCCCACCGCTGCCTGTTGGCAAGACTCCATTAGTGTCATCCCTCTGGGTCTTTTCCATCAAGTCTGCTATCCGTACAACTTCTGACAGTATTTTATCGAGAGTCGTTTGCTGGCGTTCGGTCAATTGAGTATTTAAAGCACGACCAGAGGTTCCCGGAGTAACCGCACCCCCTCCACCGCTTAAAGGTCGCCCAGTATAAGGGTCTATAAGCGTCGGTCTTCTTTCAGTCGGGGTATCATTAGGAAGCCCACCTTGCATTCCCCCTGCGAGAGCGTTTCGCTCCTTTAACAGGTCGATTTGCTTTTGGATGACTCCAACCGTTTGTTCAGCGATGTTTTTGAACTCGCTTTCCATTTTGTTGAAGTCGTTCCACAAGGCTTGGGCGTTCTGTCGGAGTTCCTGAAGCGGTGACGCATCAGCCGATACCCGTATTCTCTTGTCTTCCGCCATTTTGTTCTAATTTAAGCATTTCTTCAATTTCTCTTTCAGCCTCAGTAGAGAAGTCCTCAATCGTTGTCGGAGCCTTAAAGATATCCCCTATTCCGGGAATGTACTTATCTTTATTCTTCTCGTGTTCAGCCTGAAACTCTTTTAGATATAACTTGTCTTCCTCGAACTCAAGGAGTTGATATATAAAAGAAGATTCCCGATGTTCAGGGGACATAAATGAAACATTATGCTTTATTCGCCACCACCTGTCCAACGGGAATCTATTATTCCAACTGACCACACCCTGTATCAGTTCAGAACGTCTCATGTTACTCCTCTTTCTTTACGTCATCACTTTCTTCGCCTTTAAGCAGTTCAGTAATTTCCTTGAAGAACGGAGCAACAGTCTTGAAGTATTCATCGCGGATAAGTTTATAATCCCTAACGTCAAGTTCTGAAAAGTTCTTCACTTTCAAGTCCTCTATCAGTTTAGGGCAAAGAACTACAATGGCTGCTTCAATGTCAATCATGTCCAAAGCGTGTTGAGCCTGAACAGAAGGACTCATGACCATCGAGTTATAGAAGCCTCTTGACAGGCTTTGCTTCATCGCCTCAATCTGATAGAACTGTCCCACTGTAGGGAACTTCACAGGGTAACTGTGACCCTTGATTTCAATTGTTACTTCATCTTTAATCATAATCGTTTCTTATTTAAAGCAAGGCAGGATTACCCTGCCATGCTGATTGGTTCAAGATAAATACCACTAATGTCGGTTCCCGCAAGACCAGCCTCTTGAACGCTGAACGATTGTGTGTTCAGCAGACAGCCTTGGAGACGAGCAATGGTTTCACCCGTGTTATCAACTTCGGTAACAAGTTTCGTCGCAGCGTCTTCGCTTGATACCGTCTTAGCATACACCGTGATGTCGAACGCAATGTCACCCAGAACCAAACTGTTCTTAATCTCCGCTATGCTTCCGAACTTCTTCAGCATCTTCTTCATAATCGGAGTATTGAACGAGATGAAGTATTGGGAAACACTCCATTGACAAGTGTAAACCACAGGGGGAGCCTCCTGATAAGTCAGGCTGCCGAGTCCCTGTACATTTGCACGCTGTACGTTCTCGGAGAAAGTCAGGTTGCGGACGTATCCTGCAACCTCGTTATCTATTTTGATAAACGCTTTCGGTGCTGTAAAAACTCTTCCTCTTGCCATATCTTTTAATTTTTAAGTAAGAATCCAGTGAAGAAAATCTTAGTGATTTCGCTGTTCACCACCACCTCATAGGTGACATCGTAGTAGTCCTCAATTCGGGTTGCAACTACATTCTGGAAACGCTGTATCAAGTTGTCTTGATTAGCGGTTGCCACACGTGATTGCAAGAAATTGATTGTCCAAGTCTCAAGAGCACCTTTTGACAAGGTATTCAAGTTCACACCGTTTTCATCGCCTAACAGGTCGATTTCCGCATTCACCACACACTCTTTGTTCAACTGTGCGATAACACGCATGAACTGGATGCTGAATGAGAGACCTTTCTTGTTGAATAATGTTTTGTTATCTTGCAAAGTTGTAACACCCTGTAAGACCACGAAACGACCGAGATACGGGTTCGGATAAACCACAACCAAACCAGCCTTGACAGCCTTTTCCATTTCCTTCTCGTCAGGAATGTGCTGAAGTTTATCACCACCGATTGTCTTGTTGGTAACGGGGATATAGGGAGGTTTGCCGCTGACACGTCCAATAACCTGACACAAATTGTAAAATACACCCCACCAACGTACCTTTGAAGCAACAAAATCGCTCGCAGTACCGATACCACCATGAACGCAAACCACGTATGCATTGTTGAACTGTTTCGCCATACCCAGTGAGTCGTTGAACTTCACTTTCGAGTCGTATGCCCCAACGTACACGAATTTATCGAATTTCGCCTGAGTATTGCGGTGTGCGATAACCTTGTTATTCGTAGCACCAGCACCCGACGCACCGATTTGGTCAGTGAATACGATGTTATATTCAACATCGGTGATTTGAGCCAACAGGTCATCGAGGTCAGTCGGTTTGTACTGTTCCGTACCACCTGTCGCAACCTGATATCCTGCGTTATCTGTAATGTCCGAAGCATCAACCGTTCCGTCCCCTGTAATCTTGCTTGAATCATCAAGAATGAAACGAGCACCGAAGTTCTCGTCAGTCTGGCACCAAGCAATGACTTCAGCCATATTGGTACATTCAGGAGTCTGACACAGAAGATACGGTTCAGCCTGTTCAACTGTCAGTTCATCGTAAGACAATTCAACACCCGTGATGGGGTCTTTATAAAGTCCTGTAAAGGTTCCTCGCCAGAACTTGATTACAAAAGCATTCGGGTCTTCCGTTCCGGCTTCCACTGTGAAGGCATAACCCGTTTTCAGGATATCACCCTCGAGGCCACCATTAGCGTTCAATCCCTCGTCGATAGTTTTCACTACCAGCGTACCACCTTTTGACCCACCACCCGTAGGAGCGAAAGTCATCGTTGCCGGAGTTGTCGTACATGCACGGGCATACAGTAACTTACTGATACCAACCGCATCCGCATTATACGGGTCGGGGGTAAACAGAGCCTCTGCACATTTCCAGAACATTCCGCCTTTCACGAAATCCCGGAAATCCGATAATGTTTCGAACTCGTAGACAGCGTCCTTGCCTTGCTTGTCAGTTCCGTTCACACCAGAACCACCACCGAAGCCAGCACCATAAACACCCGTGTCAATCAAGAGCACAGTTCCATAGTCCAAATTTCGGGAAGCACTACTCTCGCCCGACGTGATTGTAGAATACACACCAGGAAGAGTTCTCAATTTTCCATTAAAATAGACACTCGTTGCCATATTATCATTATTAAAGAGTTTACGAATTTATTTCGGAATAAAGGTATAAAATTTTTCCAAAACATCAATAATCACAAATCTTTTTGAGGAAGGGCAGGAGCCGAAACTCCTGCCCAAACTCATTAAGAAATCTTCCAAGCAGTGTTGGTCGTAATCTTGAATGTCTGAGAACCACCCGTTGCCCCATAGGACAAACTGGTAGGAGTGACGTCAAGATACAGAATCTTCGCTACCAATGTTCTCGCACCCGTTACTGTGAACGTGTACGACAGACTCGTGCTGACACGGGTACTGCCCTCATACCATCCGTCAAATACATCTTGACTGTTGGTCTTAGTACATTTCACCGTTGCTGAAGCACCATAAGCATAAGAGCCACCGCCAGATACAGAACCACGTCCCGCAGCAGAACTGTCAAGACTGACTGAAATTGTATATGACTTGGTAGTTCTCGTACCACGAGCCTCAAGAGTCACTGCACCTGTAATGTTTGTCGGAGCATACGTTACCGATGTTGAAACTCTGGTAGAACCATTGTACCAACCGTCGAATCCGTATGTATATTGAGCATCGCTCGCCATTACCGTTGCAGTAGAACCAGCAGCATTCGAACCATAACTTACAGATTCACTCGCACGACTCACTGAGGAAATATAACTTCCCTTATTGTAAGTTACCGTATAACTTCTCAGGCTTCTCGTTCCCTTCGCTGTGTACGTTGCATTAGCAGTTACACCCGTAGGAGCATAAGTCGCAGAAGAAGTCACCCTCGTTGAACCGCTATACCATCCATCAACACCATAAGAGTATTGAGCCGTCGTTCCGTTTACAGTCATCGTTGAACCAGCCGCATTTGCTCCGTGAGCCACACGTTCTGTCGTTCTACTCAAACTTGCCACGTAATCACCAGCCGAATATGTGATAGTATAATAGATTCTCGTGAACCTTGCATATACAGTCATCGAAGCCGTTACTCCCGAAATTGCGTAGGAAGCAGAACTACTCAACAACGTACCACCGCTCGCACCAGCCGAATACCATCCGTCGAACTTGTATCCCGCAGCAGCCGAAGCCGTTACCGTGATACTTCCACCATGATTTACACTTCCACCACCTGAAACAGTACCACCAGTCGTTCCGGCTGTATAGTTTCCTGTGCCGTCTGTGGTTCGGTAGTAAGCCGAAGGACTAACAGTATAAGAGTTGATGTTTGCTTTGGCTGTAAGAGACAGATTTGACTTGACAGCGGTCGGAGCATACGTCAATGAAGTTGATACACGGGTTGAACCATTATACCATCCATCAAATGTATATCCCGTCGTTACTGTCGCAGTACATCCTGTTGCATTTGCTCCCCAACTTACTGTTTCAGAAGTCTTGCTGATTGTCGCGATACCTGTTCCCTTGACATAAGTCACGGTATAAGTGTTCGTCGTGTATTCAGCCGTATAGGTCGCATTTGCTGTTACAGTCACTTCACGAGAGGCAGTAGTTACACCGTCAGACCATTTCGAGAATGTCTTTCCTTCAATAGCCGAAGCAGTGATAGTTACTTTCGTACCGTAATTATAAGTGCCAGAGCCAGAACCGTTCACGACTGTCAGCGTGTACTTATTCACTGTCGCAACGCCACGAGCCTCAAAGGTTCTCGCTGCCGTGATATTCGCAACACTCAACGCCAGAGCCGTTCCTATCTGTGTACTTCCTTCATACCAGCCACTGAATGAATAAGTGTATTGTGCAGTATTTGCCGGAAGAGTCGCTGTACAGGTTGCAGTTCCACCATAATTAACCGTTTCACTCGTCTTACTGATAGAAGCGATATTCGCATTCTTCGTATAGGAGACTGTGTACTTGTTAATCGTCGCAGACGCTGTCAATGTACAATTAGACTGAACCCCTGACAGAGTAGCCTTCCCAGCCGTTACCGTCAATGTTCCTGTTCCGGAGGTCTTAGTCCAAGTCGGAGTATTGTATCCCGTAGAAGCAACCGCAGTGTCTGAAGTTACTGTTCCGTTATACGCAACACGTTCTGTGGTCTTCGTCAAAGCATTTACACCTGTTCCTCGAGCATAGGTTACTGTAAACCAATTCTTTTGGAAGCGAGCATAAACCGTAACAGCAGCCGTCACGCTGTCAATAACATAACTTGCAGCCGTACTTACTTGAGTGCCACCTGCGTCGTACCATCCCTGGAATGTATAACCTGCCGCTGCAGCAGCCATTAAAGTCGCTTTAGAGCCATAGTTATAAGTTCCCGAGCCTGTTACCGAGCCACCGTTATTTCCTGTCGTAAACGAACCAGTAGAGTCCGTATCACGGTATTGAGCCGTTCCTGTAATAGCAAACGTCTTAATAGTGGCTTTCGCAGTGAGTGTCATGTTACTTGTTACGTTCATCGGACCATACTTCAGAGCCGTACTAACACGAGTCGAACCGTTGTACCAGCCGTCGAAATTGTAACCTGTCGTCAGGGCAGCAGTAGAGCCAACAGCGTTTGCACCGTGTTCAACGGTTTCGCTGGTAGGAGTCACTGAAGCAATTCCCGTCTCTTTTGCATACGTGATGACATAAGTATTGATTCCGAACGATGCAGCATACGTTGCATTTGCCGTGACATTCGTAACAGTCAATTTCGCTGTCTTCACACCGTTACTCCAACCACTGAACGTGTATCCAGTTGCTGCCGTCGCAGTAGAAGAAGCCTCTCCACCATATTCAACACGAGCCGAAGTAGGAGCAACAGAGCCACCCGTTCCTGCTGTGAATGTTACGGTGAACCATTGACGTTGGAATCTCGCTGTCAGGCTGCGATTGCCTGTTGCGCTGAACGTATAGGAAGCACTGCCTGATACCTTATTCGAACCCTCATACCAACCAGCGAAACTGTACCCAGTGGCGGGAGTGGCTTTGGCTGTAACAGATGTCCCGTGAGTAACTGTACCGCCTCCGGAAACAGTTCCTCCCGTCGTACCACCCGTGAAGTCACCTGTCTCAGCAATACGGAATTGTGCAGCCAATGTGATTGAATAACTCTTAATAGTGAAGACCGCTTGAATTGTACGGTTCTTCGTGATTTCCCATCCCGGATACGGGTTGGTCGTTGACTCACCACCTGTTTCGTCAACCCACTTCGTGAAATTGTACCCAGTCGCAGGAGTCGCAGTTGACTTAACAGATGAACCATAGTCATAAGTTCCTCCTCCAGATACCGTTCCCGCTCCAGTGGGCGTGATGGTGAATGAAAGGGTGTATCTGTTAAGCGTCCGAGCACCAATTGCCGTGAATGTTCTGTTCGCTGTGATATTAGATACGCTCAATGAAAGGTCGGACGATATTTTCGTGTCACCCTCATACCATCCTGTGAAGGAATATGTATATTGAGCCGTATTCGCTAACAATGTAGCCACCGCAGTTGCTGTCCCACCCCAGTTAATCTTCTCAGACGTCTTATTGATAGTGTTGATATAATCACCTTTCGAATAAGTAACAGTCCAAGTCGATGTGGCTTGCGTAATAGTTACTGTTCCAGTCACTGAAGATGTTGAACCCATTACAGAAACTTTTCCTGTACGTTTCCCCACAGTATTCTTTGGGATTGGAATTTGCATTGAAAAGACGAACTCATCAACCGCTCCTGGGTCGTCAGGAATTGACGTCCCGTTCACAGTCAATAAGCCATTAGCGGTATAATTCGCAGGAAGAACAATAGGGATATCATTCCCTGTCCCAAGGGAAAAGGTTATCTTCGGTGAGTTGCTCTTTCCAGAAACAGTTATCGTCGAAGCACCTTCCCCCACGTCAAACGACGTTTGGTCCAGAGTGATATATTCGGCAGTTGGCTCTTGCTTTACTTGGTACGATTTTGCCGCTTCAATTCCTTTGACGACAGCGGTAACGACTGTCTGGCGTTCCAAGCGTCCTTTATGGATTGTGCCTGAATTCGTCAGAGTAGCGTTTCCCTCTCCCGCCATAGGATTTACGGTCAACCAAGAATCTTTCGCCATACCTTAAATTCTTTTTAAATAGTTACTAACTAACAGTCCAAGGCACATTCGTGCTGACTTGGAATGTCTTACTTCCACCAGCAGCGTCGTAATCCAACGAGGTCGGTGTAACATCAAGATAATTAATCTTAGCAACCAGACTCACTGCTTCCTGAGCCGTAAATGTATAGGTCGCATTCGAACTCACCTTAGATGAACCACTGTACCATCCGTCAAATACGTCACCACTCTTCAACAAGTTACATTTCACAGTAACTTGGTCTCCAACGTTCACTTCCGCTGTTGCTGTCGCTCCCGCAGTACCATTATTGATTTGAACCGTTCCTCGGCTTGTGACATCGGAATTAACTGAAAGAGTAACTTGAAACGCACCCTTCGCAATGTCTTTCAACATCACATAGTCATTATTTCCGTAGGAAGCCAAAGAATCAGCGTCAAATTTATTGGTCGCGATAAGTTCCTTCTTGCGGACGTAATCGTTAGCAGCCACGCCAATATCGCCAGGAGTTATCCCAACGCTGTCGGCAGCCTGTTTCGCTGTCGCATACGGATTATTTGCCATGATTAAGAAGTTTTTCCAGCACCTGACTGGCAATCTACATATTTCTTGAAAACGATATTTCCTGATACGGAATTAATCTTGTCGATAATTCCTTGCCCAGTGAGTTTATCAAGAATGTTCTTTTCCGTCAGATTGTTCAAAATGCTTGACGGATTGTCTTGCTGAGTCTGAACCGCTGTCAGCAGTTCGTCGACCTTTGCTCCTGTAAATTTCGATTTGTACGCCATATCTTTTTATTTTAATGGTTATTCTTTCAATACACCAAAGTCCCCCCCAGTACTATCCTGGAACGGCTCGTCACTATCAAAAGGAATGAACGGTTCCCGAAGACCCAGTTGAGTAATCGTAAAGGAAGATGTCAAGGGGATAGTCCCTTCGGTGATTTTACCTGTTACAGTCATTCTCCTGTCGAACCCCTCATTCGTTTCAACTGAAAGAGGGACAGCAGCCGTCATGACTGACGGCTGTGCCTCTACTTTGCTTTTCTTTAACCGTTTCTTTCCCATTATTTCTAAACGTGTTAGGACAATTCCCAAGAAGTATTAGAAACGATAGTCTGAGATACGGCAGCACCACTGGCTTCAAGAGTGATTGTCTCCTGACCGAATGAGAATACAGGGTCGCCAGCAGATTGCTTGATTTGAATCTGAGCCGACTGACCTCCAGCGGTCGTTACTTTCATTGCTGCAGTCAATTCGTCAATTGTCGTATTTGCTGCAATTCCAGTGAAAGTGATACTGAACTCAAACTCCTGCTGTGCTCCAGGGTCGCCAGTGATAGCCACATTATTGGTGGTTTCTACTCCACCAGCGGTGTACTTCGAAGGAAGTGTCAGTTCAAGACCTCCCGCAACCACCGCACGAGTTTTCAAGTCGACCAACTCAAAGTTCAACTTCGAAGAGTTGGTTTTACCTGTAATCGTCAGAGTTCCACCTGCTTTTCCAACAGTTGTTTCTGCTCCATTCGTAAATGAAACGAACTCAGGTTTTCCTTTCTGGATAACCTTGTAAGTTTTATTCGGCGAAACTCCAACCGCCACACCTGTTACAGTCGTCTCACGTTGTTCACGACCTGTGTGAACTGTACCCGTGTTCTGAACTGTCGCATTACCGTTTCCCGAAGCGGGATTGACGGTCAACCATGCTGCCTTTGCCATAATAACAAACGATTTTATAAATTAAACTAAATTATATCACCAACAAAGATACAAATAATTAGGGAGAAATACTACTCCAATCTCCAAGGGGTCTTCGCTTCAATCTCCTGTTCACCTTTGTTGTTCATCTCATCAAGCCATACATATCCCGAACCAAACTTGAACAGTTCGTCACCAACTGATAACACCCAATCAGTATTCGAATAGATAGTGTTCTCACCTGTTGCTAACAGTGAATCCAGCCATACATACGGATTTGAAAATTCAAAATATTTGTCCAAAGGAGGCGGAACCCATCCTGGGTCTGACCCAACAGGTATCGCATCCTCAATGATAAATCTCCTCACAATTTCAGGTCGAATGATAGAAGCATAATCACCAATGTCCTCCACCTCTATTGATACGTTCTTGACCAATATCGGCTGTGGAAACAAAGCGTTTTCCGCTATCAATTCATTCGTGCTGAAATCGAAGTAAGCAAACTCCTCTTCAAATGTATTTCTGGCTCCAATAAGCAACGCATATATAACTTCCCCCATCAGAATTGACTCAAGCATATTCTCACTGAAGCACATCAAATCAATCTTCGACAAGGCTGGTTGACGGAACCCCTCACGTTCATATTCAGTCCCACCAAACGTGTCTAATACGGGTGCACCATAACCGCCAAGCGGTGCTGGCTTATCCGTAGAACGTCCTGGCTCCCTTACGATAATACAGGGAAGATGACTTTTATCCTTTGGATATTCCATCTTTACCTGTATCTTTCGGGGACTCGTATTAGTTCTCAGGAACAGTTTCTTTGCTTGCTCATAGAAGTCAAAAGAACCGTCCCTCGTCCCATAGAACATATGGTAGAGGAAGGTCTCATGCTCCGGCACACTTTCGTAATCATACTGAATGTACTGAAGCAACCCATCGACTATCTGTTTTATTCTCGCAATTAAAATCATCTTTATAATTGATTTAAAAATTCATCAATCGCCATGTCAGCAACCTCAAACACCTGTGCCTCGTCGAGTGCCCTGTCCATGAACTTCCGAGGTTCAAATCCCGGATTTATCCAACTTAACGGGTCGCTCTTATCACTCACTCTTCGGAATGTGAAGTATCCCCCACGATTCTCCTTATCAGTAGAAGCGATATCAATTCGTACAAGTCCTTGATATTGAGGTGCTTTGTGAGTATAAGCCGGAATGATTCCTTCGGCTGTTTGAATAGGTTTACGCTGTCCAAGTTGTGCGTACTGTATAGGAAGCTGATTCTTCTTTACAGGCTGCCCACCGTTACTCTTAGCAATATCGTAAATCTCTTTCGGCAGCCGATTTTGAAACACCATTGATTCCGCCACAGCATCAGGAGTAGCGTACCGAAACGGAATTGTCAGATACCAACCCCCACTCGCAGATGTCTTCTTCTTTGAGGAGTTGGAAAATCCTGGCTTCATGTCAAAGGGAGCCTTCCCCTCTTCAAGAGCCAAAGCCAACCCGTCCTGTCCGGGAGCAAGCCCAAACACCACTTCCGTCGGGCTCACCCTGTCAACGTACATGGCATTCTTATACAGTTTTCGGGTCTTCTTTAACTCTCTATTGACAAGGTTCTCCCACTTGTTTACATACTCAGTCACCACCCGATTGATAATCTCACCACCGAGTTCCTGAGCCTGCGAACCTGTAAGAGCAAACTCCGCTACGATTTCACTCAAATCAACGTGTATCGGAATCATTGTCGTCGTTATATATTATTCCACTTCCATCGTAATTAGGACGCTGCATATCTATTAGGTGAGTTCTCCGCCCCACACCCTGTATCGGCATCTTGAGGATTTGAAACTGTCCGCTCTTCTTATCCTTACCTAACGAGGCTCGGATTTCGTGAGGCATATCGATGATATGGTATTCCACCCTGTGTTTGTACAGAACTG
>ERZ772818.3083-NODE-3083-length-11799-cov-3.084980_pt1 | contig 11799 bp, 9 predicted proteins | sample MGYA00580837_ERZ772818 | MGnify/ENA primary metagenome ERZ772818 (study PRJEB29015, sample SAMEA2737671) | human gut metagenome | biome: human gut; feature: human-associated habitat; material: faeces | place: China | collected 2012 ...
CCATTGATGAGTGGCACGCCGGGGATCAAGGTGAGCGCCGATGCCACCACAGGGAGAAACGGATTCGTCGCCCCGGGAAGATACATCGTCCCATAGGCCGTGAGCGTCGCAAAGAACGCAGAGATGGCAATGGTGACATACCCATTCACCTCAAGACGGTTGCAGCCATACTTCACCAGAGCTCCCACCATCGCCGCCAGCATGGTGAAGAGCGCATCGACAGCATGACCGCCGAAAATCAGACAGAATGCCGCTGATGCCAGTCCGATGGCCAGAATGATCATCCACTCCGGATAAATGCGATTTCTAAAATTCTGCCTGATATAATTCAGTCGAAGGCGGAAATTATCATAGGATTCGTTTTTATACAGTGCTTCCCAGCTGGCCTCACTCGTCTGCAGAAGAGCCGTCATATTGATGCCATGGCGGTAGCATTTGCGGAACATCGTATATGCCTTTTCCCCATCATCGACATTGATCATGATGGTAGAGTATGTGATATGGATCTGTACATCTTCCCAATAGATGCCAAGGCAGGCCGCTGTGCGGAGCATGTCACGCACGATACGCTTGCTCCCTGCACCACTCTCCATCATCAGCTGCCCCGTATCCAGGATGAGCATCATCTTGCTTCGGATGGAAAGAGAAGAATTGGATATTTTCATAGTTAGACCTCGTATATATATATAAAAGCTTTTCTTTAAATTCTAATGCCCGTATGAAAAAAAGCAAGAGCAGAACGGTAAAAAGCGGAAAACCAAGGTCAAGGCGTCCTAAAAAATGCCTTCCCATCCATTTGACACTCCCCCGCTCATATGCTATAGTTACATACAATTACACAGTGGCAATGAAGAGAAGAGTACGCAGAGACGGCATTCAAAGAGAGCTTCGTATGGTGAAAAGAAGCATTGAGATATCTGCAGAAGATGGACTCCGAGCCAGGAAGGCTGAATCATGAAGCATCCCGGGGACGCCCGATACAGCGCGAGGGTATCAAGGCTTTGCCGGCGTACCTGTGAAGACCCGTGCAGTGATGCATGAGTGAAATTGGGTGGTACCACGAATCTTTCGTCCCTAGAGGGATGAAGGATTTTTTTATTGATTTTTCCGTTTTTCACACTTCCAAAGGAGACCCTATGCCACTATTCAACGGAACATTGTTCCAGATCGATCAAAAAGAAATGATGCGCTATGCGGGACTATCTCCGAAGGTGAAGGAATTTCCCCAAGACGCCATCGACAGCGCCATAAGGGAAGCGCTTGCCCTCGCCGAGCCGAGAGGCATCTGGCAGATCCTCCCCTACGACCCGGAAAACGGGACGATCGGCGGAGCGCATCCGCTGACCTTGACCGGCCGCTCGATCTTGAAGCACCTTTCCCATGCCTGGTCCGTCGGCGTACTCGCTGTCACGGTGGGCGAAGAAATCGAGAAGGCATCCGATGCGCATTTTAAGAGCGGCGAGTACCTGCAGGGGCTTCTCCTCGATGCCGCCGCTACCGCTGCCGTCGAGCACCTCGCTGATCAGGTCGATGCCCTGATCCAAAGAGAGGCCGCGCGAAGCGGACAGCATACGGTCTGGCGCTTCTCCCCCGGCTACGGAGACTGGCCTGTCACGCAGCAGCCTGATTTTTGCCGCGCGATCGGTGCAGAAACGATCGGTATCCATGTGACCGACCACGCCATGCTTTTCCCGAGGAAGTCCGTCTCTGCCATCATCGGCATCTCTCAATGCAGCGCCCGCCCCGCTCCGGCGAAATGCCGGGCGTGCGGACTCATGAGCTGTCCATTTCGGAATTTATAATATAGGTGACTGGTGACTAGGGACTAGGGACTTGGGACTAGGGATTAGGGATTAGGGACTAGGATTCGCTGTTCAGGTTGGACTTTCCTATCATTGACCGCTGGGCCGCAAATGAAAAAGATGTCTCGCTTCGCACGAAATGATGTACGAGAGAGTCTGATGTCTCTCAGTCTCCTAATCTCTAATCCCTAGCCACTTCTTTTCCCCCTACGCTATAATAATGAAATATATAATACAATAATAAAAAGGAGAACCACTATGATTTTTTTTGACGGCGGCATGGGTACCATGCTGCAGCGCTACGGTCTCTCGACAGGAGACTGCCCAGACTACTACAATATCACCCACCCGGACATTGTACAGCGCATCCATAAGGAATACGCAGACGCAGGAAGTAACTATATCACGACGAATACCTTCGGCACCTCCCCCATCAAGCTCGCAGACTATGATCTTGCGGATAAGGTGGAAGCCATCTGTGAAGCCGCTGTGCGAAATGTTCGTACAGCCTGCGGAAATTCCGCTGGAGATAGGCTTTGAACTCCTCGAACAGCTCCACCGGCACCTGGAAGGCAATTGTTTTCATATCATGATTCATGTTCTGGTACCCTTCTTTCATTTGAAAAAAATCTGTGATGAGCTGGGTCATGTACTCGCTCAGGGTCTGGCCGGACGCCTCCTGCTCCTGTCGGACACGGCTGTGCAGGCTGATGGGTATTTGCGCACAGAGGTTTCGTTTTTCTTCCGCCATGGTGACTCCCCCTTTCTGGATGGCAAGGCAAGTATATCGAAAGCTCTATGGAATAGCTATTCACAGAAAGCAACAAAGAAATTGTGTAAACGCAAGCGTAACGGACAAGCCCCACCGCAAAACTTTTGGTGGCCATCCGCCGGCAGGTCAGGTATAATCAGGGTAACATTTTAAGGGGAGGCGGAGGATATGGTGCGGTGCCGCTGGGCAGATCCCAATTCAGAGATCTATCTTGCTTACCACGACAGAGAGTGGGGCCGTCCGGAGCATGATGACCGAAAACTCTTTGAGATGCTGGCCCTGGAAGGGTTCCAGGCGGGCCTCTCCTGGCTCACCATTTTGAAAAAACGGGAGGCGTTTCGTACCGCCTTTGACAGCTTTGAACCGGCAGTGGTGGCCGGATACGGCCCAGAGAAGGTGGAGGCTCTGATGGCCGACGCCGGGATTGTCCGCAACCGGGCCAAGATCCAGGCCGCCATCCAAAATGCTGGGGTGTTCCTTGCCATCCAGAAGGAGTTTGGCTCTTTTGACCGCTATCTCTGGGGCTTTACGGATGGGAAAGTCATTTTGAATACGGATGATGTTTTTCACACCAGTACCGATCTGTCCGACAAAATCTCCAAGGATCTGAAACGCCGGGGGATGAAGTTCGTGGGAACGACCATCATTTATTCCTTCCTCCAAGCGGTGGGCGTGGTGAATGACCATGAGCTGGCCTGTTTCTGCCATCCCAGTCACGCAGAGTAGCCTGCGGCAATGATAACGCCCTGCATGATGAATTCCACACACGGAATGGCCACGCTGTTTCCTAAAGCCCGATACCGGGCGGAGTCAGAGGCGCCGGGGAGATCCGTCCACCCATCCGGAAAACCTTGGAGGCGTTCACACTCCAGCGGCGTGAGGCGGCGGATCAGCTGAGGCGGTCCTGTTCCTGCGGCCTGATGGATCAGGTCTGTCGCGTCCTTGTACTGGCGCGCACTCTCTGTGGATGCCACATCACTGGGAGAAAACTTGTCTGCACGCTGCCGGGAAAATACCGCATGGTGATCCGTGGCGGTCAGGGTGTAGGAGACGTCCTCCTGATAGCCGATCCCGTTGCCGCCGTTTTGGGGCTGGCGGTCAATGGCATTGCCGGTGATGCAGAAAGTCTCCGCTGGATCCTGTTCCACTAAGGGCAGGTTATTCCCGCCGGTACCGGCACGGGCAGACAGTGTGGGCACCACGGGGTGCGGCCCGGTGTACCGGGCGTCGATACCGTGGTTTTCGTAGACAAGGGGCTGATTGTTTCCGCCCTCCCCAAAGCTGGCGGATATAGTCTGGGCACAGTCCACAGGTCCACAAAAGCGGGTATCCTGGCCGTGGTTGTCAAAGACAAGCGGCTGGTGTCCGTGCTCCTGGGCCCGCAGGGTGCCGGACACGTCCTCTGAACAATCCATGACGCTTCCGCCCTGGTCGTTGAGGCAGAGGATGGAGGGCATACAGTTGCCGCTGGCGCTGCCCTTCAGCGTTGGGGCTATCTGCTCTGAATAAGCGATGCTGCCGGCGCTTGCCCCTGCCCCTGCGGAAAACCCAGCTACAAAGGTCTGCTGTTTCATCCCTGGCTGGGCGCTGAGGGCTCCGGCCACATCATGGAGGTCGCGCACCTCGTCTCTTTGATTTGCGGCAAAAGCAACAGCGAGTTCTCCAGGGGTAAATTCCAGTTTCTTAACCTGTCTGGCTAATCCCGCCTGTGCCGTCAGTGCCGCCTTCAACTGGTGCGGCAACTCTTTGCCGCGCTCCTTCGCCCGGCGCAGGATCCCCAGGCAGGCCGTCTGCGACAGGTAATATTTTTGTGCCGGAGTGGGCTCCAGAATATCAGACAGGGATGTGCGAACCGGCTCACGAGGCGCGGGGCCGGTATTGAGGAACAGCTCCCCCTCCCGATAGGGGGAGCGAAGTTCCCAATAGTGACTGCCGAACAGATCCACATGGCCGCAAGACAGGTCTAAAACCAAATACGGGATCGCGGCCAGCTCTGACGCCGGTTTTGCCGGCGCCTTTCTCTTGAGAGACGGTACAGCCGGGACACGCTCCTCTTGATCAGCCAGTCCGGGCAAAGTCAACTGCTCCTCTGATCCAAGGTGATACTTCACACCAAAATCATCTCCTCCTTTTCCGGCGTTCTCTCCGTCCCATTCGAGCTGTTAAGGAGATCGAACAGGATCTTCGGCGCGGTCATTCCCGCAAAATCAGCGATCAAATAAATGCGCTTACGCCGCTGTGCGACGCCCCAGAACTGTGCGTCCAGACAGCGCCAAGCCAGTGAGAAGGCACCCTCCACCCGGATCTCTCCCGCGTCATGCCATGGATAGGGAAATGGCCTGGGGATCGTTGCGCTTCCGTCATAGACCCGCAGGATCTCCTCCAGCACGATGCGAAAATCCTCACCTTTTGGTGATCCGCTGCTGAAAGCACCAGGCACGTTCTCCCATGCCATATACCGGGGGCGGATCTGTACTCCGGTGCGGCCGCGTTCCCGCTCTGCCGTGCGCATCTCCTTGATGATGCGGATCTGCTCCATAAAAAGGCCGGAGCGGGCGCCGGATAATCCGGCCCTCGCTCCGGCGACAGAGAGGTCCTGACATGGGCTGCCTCCGCAGATGATATCCACGGGGAACAGCAATTTCCCGCTCAGCTTGGTGATATCCCCCTTGTGGACCATACTGGGGAAACGCCGCTTTGTCACTTCCATAGGGAACGGTTCGATCTCACTGGCCCAAATCGTTTTGATGCCGTATCTGGCCGCTCCCAGCGGGAACCCACCGATGCCGTCAAACAGGCTCCCCATGGTCATCGCCGCCGCAAGCTCCACACTGCTCATTTTGACGCCACCGCCTGTACAATGGTTCGGGTGGTGTTGACGGCGGCCTGGGCGGTATAGACTGCGCTCATGATATTGGCCCTGGTGGTAGTGTCCAGACCGAAGGTGCCTGCGATTCGTGGAACTTCCCCGGCGGAGAGCATGAGACCCAGACCCAGCAGGGCGTGGTCTTTGAACACCATAAGGCCCGCCACCAAAATTGTGGATTGCAGGAAGGCGGTCAAACAAAGGCCGATGACCTGTTTGATCCACTGGATAAAGCCATCTGTGTAGCCTCTTGGGATGCTGAACATGTACAGACTTCCCACGGCGATCTGGATGAGCAGGATCCCGCCCCGCTTGAGATTGGAGAAGAACACCTTGATCACCGCATAGGCCATGAGGATGATGCAGAAGATGATCATAATGGGACTGGTGATGACACTCAGGCCAAAGCTGCCCGCGGTGCCCGTCATCTCTGTGACACTCTCCACTCCATTGAGGTCCTCAATGATCTGTTGGCCCACCGTTCCAATACTGGTCCCAAAGCCGGTGAGCCCGGAGGCAAAGGTCCCCTGTAGGGTCACCGACAGGGAGTAGAGCCGCACGGGGACGGTGGTAAACAGGCATACCGACAGGAACCCTTTCAGAATGTTCAAGGCGGTGTCCTTGATATTGGCCCGGCCGGTGGTATAGTCGATCCCACATTCAAAAATACAAACCACCAGACTCACGCCGAACAGCGCCCAGCCCAGCTGGGAAAAAAACAAGACGATAGCCTGCACCCAGTCCAGGTCGAACAGCTCCACGCCCATGTTGCCCATCTCGGCGAAAAAATTCCCCAGAAACCCTACCACCTGACCATAGAACCAGTCGATGAGGTTGTCCATAACAGTGGACGCCACAAAATCAAGAATAAAGATAGCGCCTCACCCCATTTCCATACCGTGCTCTTGTGGGGACGGATCAGACAGACCTAAGTCTCCGAAATCTTTCTTTTTATTTTGAAAAAGCCATAGGAGCGCCTCGGATTCTGTTTCCTCCTCCGGCGTGTACTCACAAAAAGGTTCCTCGCCTCCGTGCTCGATCAGATGATTTGCAATTTCGGGAATCTCCCATCCATCCGCAATCAGTCTGGCCGCCCCTCGGAGCTCGAACGGGTTGAAGGTATAGAAGTCCGCATAGTTAAAGAGATCTGTTGCAACAATCTCACCATGATCCCGTTTGACCAGGGTCAGATCCACATACAGAGAATCATAAAAAGTGGAACGTCCCATTGTCTCCTCTACTTCCGGATCTTCCGCTAACAGGGCGTAAGACTCCAGTGCGGCCTCGGATGCCTGGGGAAGCAACATGCGGACCCTTAGATCAAATTCTTCTCTCTGCATGGTTTTCTCCTCTTAAATCCCGATGATGCCCCAGATGTAGTTGGGGGCCAGCAGGACGAAGACCAGGCAGACGAACAGGATGACTGGCCCTGCCCACTCGAACTGCCCATGTTTGCGGTAATCAAAGTAAGCCATGGCGAGCTTGGCGAAGAAGGCGATGGCCAGCACCATGCTCAAAGCAGGAAAGACCACATTGTCCACCACGGTCTTGATCTGGCTGGAGGCGTCCGTCCAGGTCTGCTCCACCGCGCCGGCCACATCCCCGCCCGCTGCAAAAGCAGGTGCGCAGAGACACAAGGCCAGGGTGAGAACAATGAGGAATATCTGAAAAATGCGCTTGCGTTTCATGATCGTTTTCCTCCTATAAAAAGAATGGAGGGCCGCCCCGTGGGACGGCCCTCTGGATCGAATGATATGGCTGCTGCTTAGTAGCCGGTGCGGGGCAGAGGCTCCGCGGGCTTGTAGACCTTGGTTACCCAGCGGGAGGTGGCCATGATCCACTGACCGTTGTAGACGCCGCCCACGTCCGCCTGGTTGACGAACTGGGTGCCTCCGGTGAGCCAGGAGACCACATTACAGTACACCTGCGGCGCCTCTACCTGCCGGAAGTTGGCGGGAACCACGCCGAACACCACCATAAACTCGGTGATGACCTCATTGGAGGCCAGTCCCAGGGCGGCGGGAGAGGCGTCCAGCACATAGTTCTGCTGGGTGCTCAGGTTGTCGTACATGGTCCGGTAGTTGGGATTCAGATTGGTCTTATAGACCACCTTGTAGTTACCGGGGACGTTGTAGGTGCCGGTGACGATCTTGTCCAGCCGCACCGCCTGGGTAGGCAGGGTGTCGCGCCAGTAGAAGGAGGTCAGACTGGTGGTGGAGTTGTTGCCGATGCCGCTGAAATCATAGCGAATCTGCTGTCCAGGCATGACTTCCACATAGCCGGTCTTCTTGATGGAGACGTTGGTGTACAGGCTCTTGTTGGTCATGGCCGCCTTGACAATCTGGCCGGCGTACTCGATCTCCACCTCGATGGGCGTCTGGTCCAGGCCGTAAAAGTCCGCTGCCTTGGATTCCACGATTTTGTACCGGCCCAGAGGCAGAGGCCGGGAGGAGGCAACGCCGTTCTTGTCTGTCTTGATGGTATCCACCAAATTGCCGGTCCGGGCGTTGTAGATCTCAAACTCCGTGTTGGGAATGGACGTCCCGGCGGGCCAGCCGTTCATGGAGTTGTAGTCCGCGCTGGTTTTGGTGATCTGAATCTGGCCGGTGATGGCGGTGTTCTCCCAGGTGATCTCCGTGGTGGTGCCATCGGTGACATAGACAGTCTTGAGCTGCTCATCCACGATGTAGCCCTCATTCTCCAGCTCCCGCAGGTAGTAGCGGCCGGAGCTGGGCAGGTCGTCGATGTAGACATAGCCGCGATCATCCGAGGTGTACTGTCCGATGGGGTTCTTATTGCTGTCATAGAGGAGGAAGGTCACACCGTAGATGCCCTCACGGGTATCCGCGTCGATCTTGTGGATCAGGATGCCGCTGAACGCCTTGTTGGTCACCGTCAGGGAGACGGTCCTGCCGTCCTCCACCTCAAAATAGTGGGGCGTGGGATCCACCTGGAAACCCTCTGCCGCCTCGGTCTCCACGGCGTAGTAGGCACCATCCTCCAGAGAGACAAAGACGCGGCCATCCTCGCCAGTGGTTACGGTGTCGATGAGTTCATCGTCCACCTTGCGGATCTCGAAGGTGGTGTTGGGGATGCGCTCTGTCCGGTCCGCCTCGTTGACCTTGATGATCTCGACGCCGCCGATGGGGTCGTTATACACGGTCAGCGTCTGGGTATCCTCCGGATTGACCTCTACCGTCTGGATTCGGGTGTCCTCATCAATGGTGTAGCCAGGGATTGTCTTGGTCTCCTTGACCACGATGGTGCCGGTTACCCCGCTGATGCGGATCTCGCCGTTCTGGTCGGTGGTGTAGAGGCCCTTGCTGGACAGGTGGCCGTTGGCGTCGTCTACGTAGCCGCCCTCGGCGTAGGTCAGTTCAAACTCCACGCCGGCAAGCGGCTCATGGGTCACAGAGTCCAGTTTCCGGATCACAAGGGTTCCCTTTGCCTCATTATAAAAGCGCAAAGTCTGTACCTCGCCCGCCTTGATCTCAATGGACTTGGGGGCGGTGTCCAGGACGTAGCCCTCCAGGGCCTTGACCTCTCGCGCGGTGACAGTAGTGCCCGGCTCCAGATCCGTGATGACGATGCGGCCGTTCTCGTCGGTGATGTACTCGCCGTTGGAGGGGCCCACCACCGCGCCGCTGGAATCGGTCACCAGGAAAGTCACACCCTCCAAGGGCGTGGTGGTGCCCTCGATATACTTTTCAATGACCAGGGTGGTGCTGGGGGTGTTGTAGAAGGTCAGCGTCTGCGTGTCGTTGGGGTTGACCTGGACTGTCTGGGTCTGGGTAGCGGGGTCAATGGAATATCCGGGGATGGTGGCTGTTTCAGTGACCACCAAGGTACCTACCACTCCATCGATCTGGATCTTGCCGTCCTTGTCCGTCTTATAGAGACCGTTGCTGGAGATGTAGCCGTTTTCGTCGGGCACATACTCGCCGGTGCTGGTGGTCACTTTGAAGGTGACCCCCTCCAGGGGCTCTCCCGTCAGGGAATCCCGCTTATCGATGACCAAGGATCCGGCCTTGGAGTTGGTGATGACTACCGTCTGGGTGTCGCCGCCCTCCCCGATGACCACATTGGTGGATGCCTGATCCATGACATACCCCTGGGGGGCCTTGATTTCAGAAATGACATATGCGCCGGGTGCCAGATTGGTGATGTGGATCTCGCCTGCGGAATTGGTGATGAAAATGCCATTCTGCGTGAGGGTGGAGTCACCGATGACGCCGTCCAGCCCAACCTCGCAGCCGGCGGCTGTCGTTACTCTGAACTCTGCACCAGGAAGAGGCTGACCCGTGGCGCTGTCCCGCTTCTGGATGATCAGCTCACCTTTGGGCTGGTTCTTGAAAGTTAGGCTGACCGTTCTGCCCTCTTTGATCTGCACTGTCTGAGACTGGGTATCAATGAGGAATCCCGGAGGGGCCTGGGTCTCCGTCACCACCACGCTCTTTCCGGGCTGGAGACCCTCGATCAAGATCTCGCCGTTTTCGTCCGTCCGGTAGACACCATTGGAGTCCCCAATGAGGGTACCGTCCGCATATACGATTTTAAATTCCGCATTGGGCAGGGTCACGCTGGGATTGGTGGCGCAGACCTTGCGGATCAGCAGGTTCCCGTCCGGCATATTCTCGAAGCGCACTGTAATGACCGACTGCTCACCGCTGTCCGCCAAATAGACGGTCTCGGAGCTCTGGATGATGCTGTATCCGTCCGCCGGGTCTACCTCCTCCAGAATATAGGTGCCCGCAGTGAGGCCAGTCCAGATGGCGGTGCCGTTTTTTCCAGTCACTTTCTGACCAATGATGGTACCGCCTGTTCCGCTGGTGCCGCCAAGGAACCTCAATTGGAAGGTAGCTCCGGCCAGGGCTTCGCCGGTGACGCTGTCATATTTCTCCACAATGATGGCATTGAGCGGCACATTTTCAAATTGCACCGTCTTGCTCTCGCCGCCGTGGAGGATAACTGTCTGCTTGGTGGGTTCCTTGAGCTGGAATCCAGGGGCGGGCGCCACCTCCTCGATGGTGAACTCGCCGGGGTACAAACGCTGGCCCTGCTCATGGAGCTTGATCTCGCCGCTGGCGTCGGTGGTGATCTCACCGAAGTCGTAGGACTCAGGTGCGTCGGCAGCCTCGCCGGTGGAGGTGTAGGTCACATGGAAACGCGCCCCCTCCACAGGAGCGCCGGCGACAGAGTCCACCTTGTAGATGGTCAGCTCCGGGGCCTTGTGGTTTTCAAAGACCAGCTTTTTCTCATCCCCTGCATTCAGGGAGATGGTCTGCTCCCGGTCCGCGTCCTTGTCCGGCAGATAATAAGGGGCCGGGACAGACAGCTCTGTGACCCGGAAGGTGCCGGGAGCCACTCGCAGGGTGACGGTGCCATCCTGCCCGGTGGTCACGGTGTTTAGGTAGTCGCTGTCCACACCCTCGATGCGGAACACGGTGCCGGGGATAGGGGTGGTGGAGTCCGCGGCATCCACCTTGGCGATGGTGAGCTGGGGCTGCTTCAGATTGTCGAAGATGAGCTGCTGATCATCACCAGGGCCCAGCCAGATGGTTTGGGTCGGCTCTGCTGCCACCACATAGGGGTCTGGGACGGATACCTCGGTCACCTCATAGCTGTCCACAGGAAGGCCGGTGAGGGTAGCTGTCCCGTCGGGCCCAGTGGTCACGTCCGTGTGGTAGCCATGGTGGATGCCCTTCACCTCGAACACCGCGCCGGGAACCACTTCCCCGGTCTGCCCGTCCCGCTTGAGGATGGTAAGATTGGGGAGCTCGTGGTCCACCGCGGTGACGGAGATCGTGCCGCCGCCGTCAATATCCGCCTGATCCACATGGACGACCACCGGCTCCGTCAGCCGGGCAAAAGGCGCAGGGACAGAGACCTCTACGAAGGCATACAGGCCCTCAGTGATGCCGGTGACGGTGATGATGCCGGAGGCGTCCGTGGCCTCCGATCCGATGATCTGGCCGTCCTTCAGGATATTGAAGACAGCACCCTCGATGGGGCTGTCCGAATCGTCCACCTTCAGCAGTTCGATCTTGACCTTGGCATCATTTTCAAAGACCAGATCCACATCGCTTTTGCCGTCCCAGTAGAACTCCTGTCGGACTTTGTTGGGATCGCTGCTGGTGGTGTAGCCAGTGGGCGGAGTGACCTCTGTTGCCACGAAGGAGCCGATGGGCATGGTGTCCCAGGGGACGTCCTCCAGATAGCCGCCTGCGCCGGTGGTGTAGGTGCCGGTAAAGCTGTTATCCACACCGTCGATGCGGATGACGGCGCCGGCCAGCCCCTTGGTGGGATCGTCCGCATCCACCTTGCGGATGGATCCCTCGCTGGTGATCTCGGGGGTGTCC
>ERZ772818.3084-NODE-3084-length-11797-cov-53.877278_pt1 | contig 11797 bp, 11 predicted proteins | sample MGYA00580837_ERZ772818 | MGnify/ENA primary metagenome ERZ772818 (study PRJEB29015, sample SAMEA2737671) | human gut metagenome | biome: human gut; feature: human-associated habitat; material: faeces | place: China | collected 2012 ...
CACTTTCTGAATACGTGTGACGTGAACGTAAATCCCAAGTATTTTGTGACATATTTAAGAAACGTCCATCTAAAGATAAATCTGTATAGAATTGAGCGATATTATCTTCAAATTGTGTTTGACTAAATCCCATTTCCTGACTTACATCTTTCCAAAGATCAACAAATGGCATAGCTCCCTTGTTGTTGGTCAATACTTGATATGCTACTTCAATCATAGACTTTTTCATAATACAATAAAACTCCTCTTAATACTTACATTGATTCAACTGCTTCAACGCCAATACATTCTAATGCGTTAGCTAAAACAATTTGAGTTGCCTTTACTAAGGCAAGGCGTTGTGAACTTAATTCTAAGTTATCACGATCTACAACCTTACATACATTATAGAAGCTGTGGAACTTACTAGCTAAATTTTGAATATAATGACACATTTTATGAACTTGACGAGATTGTGCTGTTTCTACAATAACTTTATTGAATTCTTGTAAAGACTTCATCAATTCAATTTCTTTTTCATTTGTTAAATCTTCAAATGATGTTGCTAACTCAATATCTTGAGCTTGTTTTTGAATAGAACACATACGAGCATGTGCATATTGTGCATAGTAAACAGGGTTTTCATTTGACTTTTTAGTTGCCAATTCAATATCAAAATCTAAATGTGAATCTAATGCACGTTGTACGAAGAAATAACGAGCTGCATCAACGCCTACTTTATCGCACAACTCATTGATTGTTGTCGCATTTCCTAAACGTTTTGACATCTTCATTTCTTCCCCATTTGATACTAAACGAACCATCTGAATAATATCTACATTTAATTTGTCAGCATCGTTTCCTAAAGCTGTCATACTCGCTTTTAAACGAGGAATATAGCCATGGTGGTCAGCTCCAAAGAAGTCAACCAACATATCAAATCCACGTTGACATTTATCATTATGATAAGCAATATCTGGAACTAAATAAGTTAATGATCCATCTTGTTTTCTTAAAACACGATCTTTATCATCTCCAAATTTTGTTGTTTCAAACCATAAAGCGCCATCTTTTTCATATACATAGCCCTTTTCATTTAATTCATTGATGGCAGCCTCTACTTTGCCTGCATCACGAATACTTTGTTCACTTGACCAAACATCAAAATGTACACGATAACGATCTAAATCTTTTCTAATTTTATCTAATTCAAATTTAATTCCTTCTTTTCTGAAGAATTTCAAATTCTCTTCTGTAGGTTCTAAGTATGTTTCAGGATATTCTTTCGCCAATTCATATCCTTTTTCTTCAACATCCTTACCCATGTAACCATCTTGACCAATTTCTGTTGGAATTCCCTGTGCTTGACGATAACGAGCATTTAAAGATAATGCCAAGTTTGTGATTTGGTTACCCGCATCATTTACATAATATTCACGAGTTACATCATATCCCGCTTTTTTCATGATACGTGCACAACTATCTCCCCAAGCAGCTCCACGAGCATGTCCTAAGTGTAAGGATCCAGTTGGGTTTGCACTTACATATTCTAAATCTACTTTAATTCCATTAGATGGTTGTTGACCGTAATTTTCCTTTTGTGCTAATACATCTGAAATTACTGTACTAAAGCGATCTTTAGATAATGTAAAGTTCAAGAAACCAGGTCCTGCAATTTCAATATTAGAAACCATTTCTAATGAGAATGCATCTAATAAACTTTGAGCAATCATTCTTGGATTTTGATGTAATTGACGAGTTAATTGCATCGCAACATTACTTGAAAAATCACCATGGTCTTTATTTTTTGGTGTTTCAACAACAATGTTTTGAACATCTAAATCTAAATCAAATGCTTTTTTTACTGCACTTTGAATGGCCTGCTTTAATTCAACTTCAATTGACTGCATATGTATCCTCCTTATTTATATATAGTACAAAGTGAAATTCTTGTTTTTCATTCCCCTGTATAAGACTGTATTTTACTTCTATATGATTTTCATCCACATCATAATGACTTGTATGACAATCTAAATCTATTTGTCCAAATTCTGTTTCAATATGACCTTTTGTTTGACTATTTAAACGAAGTGTCAAATTTACAAGGACCTCAGATTCACTACGAATCACCAATCCATTTTTCCATATTCTCCATTCAAATCGATGTGTATCATTACTAAAAGAAACTAGAAGGCCTTCGTTAGCACAAAAGTCAATTATAGCCTCTCCTTTATATAATGTTTGATTTGAAATTTTATCAAATAAATGTACCTGATTTGTCATAGCTAGTGCATAATATCACACTCTGATTTTTTTGCAAGAAAATTTATTAAAAAACGTAACAATTTAATTAAAATATGACCATTTTAATCTAAAATTCATAATTTTTTATATAATTACCTCATTTTTTCACAAGTGAAAACGGTAACACCATACATGTTACCGTTTGTTTTATAGTATTCCTTTTGGAAAATAAATTCGTTTATTCGTTTGATTTTTCATCTTCAACAATGCCTTAACAATCTGTGAACAACTTGATAAAGACACCAATTCATTTTTAGAATCTAACATCCAAATGATTTGATTTTCATCATTTTCTGTATATGGCAAATACGCCTTAGAATGCGAAATTACTTCATAATAGTAATAATCTAAATCATATCCAGATTCAATAAGCTTCTGTTTGATATCTTGCATCTGTTGATCACTTGGATCTTCAATCCACTCAAACAAATGACGATTTAAAATTCGATTTGCGAAATCCTTTAAAATTTCATCTTCACTCGCTAACGCTTGTTGAAAGCCATAAAACATACGGTGTTCATCCATTAAATAAAAATCGTTATTCGATAATTCTCCATTCATTAATGGTTCAAACACATCGATATTTCGAATTGTTGCGTATCGTTTAAAAAATTGTTGAATCATAATTTCATATGATTTCGCATCTGGATGTAAGTAAACCTGCCAATACATATGATATCTTGCCATAATATAGTCTTCAATACTATGCATACCACTCATCTTCACACACAATGAATCATTTTTTACACGCAAAGTACGCAAAATTCTTTCTAAATCAAAATTTCCATAGCTTGTACCGGTTTCATAAGCATCTCTTAAAAGATAGTCCATGCGATCCGCATCCAATTGTGAGCTGATCATTTGATGCATCATTGGTTTGGGATGTTTATGTGTTAAAATCAACACAATATTTTGTGGAAGTGATTCATCCTCTTTCATAAGTGCCTTATGAATTTCTGTTTCTGGATCCAAAATCAAATCACAAGTCATTTGTTCATGATGCTTTTTATGCAGTGTTTCAAAAAAATGTGAAAAAGGACCATGGCCCAAATCATGCAGCAAAGCCGCACATAAAACTTGAATTTTTTCATATTCACTTAGAGAAGCAGTAATTGAATCTACCTCTTCGCACATACGTCTAGTGATTTCATATACACCTAGACTATGCGAAAAACGCGAGTGCTCTGCCGTATGATAGATTTGAAAATCTCCACCTAATTGATGAATGCGATGTAATCTTTGAAATTCCTTTGCGTTGATACAATCCCATATCACTTGATATTTCACATGAATATATCCATGCACAGGATCTCTTAATACTTTAGTTTCGCTGGTTTTATCAAACATGGCCATACCTCCTTTAATGCTTCTACAAGCATTTTATCAGATTTAAAGAAGTTATAGTCATATATATGATCTGGAGTTGTCCAAATATATTCTGAATGTACACTTAATTTTGTTGGTTTTTCATTAGAAGTACATGTAAAACAAGTCAAGTGAATTTCATATCCATCTTGATAATCAATACTGTTAGCTAAATATTGAACATTATAAATATCAATATCACATTCTTCTTTCCATTCACGAATTAAAGCTTCTTCTTTTGTCTCATTTTCCTCAACTTTTCCACCAGGAAATTCAAAGAAACCTTGGCTTGAACCATAATTTCTTTGTGCAATCATGACTTTTCCATCAATCACAAGAGCTCCACACACAACATTAAGCTTGTTCATCTTCAATTCTTTCTTCATGAATGATTTCAAACAACAATTGTGCATTTTGTTTAGAAACTTGTTTTTGAATATCTAATACACGAATTTCAAGAAGTCTTGCTCCAAAACGAATACGAATCGTATCCCCAATTTTTAATTCTGTACTAGGTTTTGCGACTCTGTCATTGACCCAAATACGACCTTGTAACGCTAGTTCTTTAGCTGCTTCTCTTCTTTTTAAAATTCGTGCTGTTTTTAAATATTTATCTAATCGCATCAAAATTCTCCTTCTAATTTATCAATCACTTGCATCATCAATTCAATATGTTTCTTCAAGCGTTTTGAAATCATAATTTTAATTTTTCCACCTTCTAATTTCAAATTAATTTTACGACTAATATCATTGATAGCACCAAATAGTTTTACACCATCACAATTCTTTGACCATTCTGCACTCATTGTAATTGTAACAACATCTTCTGTTTCTTTTAAGGATTCAACACCTTCTCGATTCACAAAGAAATCCAGTTTTTTCTGTTCAAACAATTGTTTTACTTCATTTGGAATATGTCCAAATAAGTCTTCCACACGCTTTTCATATTCAACCAATTCAGCAAGACTCTCTGTTTTCTTGATATGTTGATAAATTTCTAATTTATCTCCATCGTTATCCGTAAATTTTTCTGGTATATATCCCGATAACTGCACTTGAGCTACTTTATCATTTTTCTGATTTTCGATTGGCTTGCCTTGTTTTTCTTTAATGGCACTTGCCAGCATTTCAAGATATAGATCTAAACCAACATCGTCAATAAATCCTGCTTGTTGAGGACCAAGCATATCTCCAGCTCCACGAATCGTTAAATCTCGCATAGCTACTTTATATCCACTTCCTAAAGATGTAAATTCTTTAATGGCTTTTAATCTTTTATGAGCTTGTTCTGTCAATTCTTTTTGTGGCTGCACCAATAAATAACAATATGCGATTTTTTCTCGACGCCCTACACGACCTCGAATCTGATACAATTGCGATAATCCAAAACGATCCGCATCATCAATAATCATTGTATTCGCATTCGCAATATCGAGTCCTGTTTCAATAATTGTCGTACATACTAAAATTTGATATTTCTCTTGCTCAAAATCAATCATAGTTTGTTCAATATCATTTTTTTCCATACGACCATGCGCTACGGCTACTTTTGCGTCCGGAAACATATTTTGAATATTTTTAGCTACAGAATAGATGTTTGAAACATGATTGTATAAATAGAATACTTGTCCTCCACGTGATAATTCTCTTTGAATAATTTCTTTGACAACGCTTTTTCGATTTTCCATCACATACGTTTGAATCGGATGACGATGCAAAGGAGGTGTATTTAATTGCGAAATCGTACGCACACCAATCAAAGACATCTGTAGAGTTCTTGGTATAGGTGTTGCACTTAAAGATAAAACGTCGATCGCATTTTTCATCTCTTTAATTCTTTCTTTATGTTCAACACCAAATCGTTGTTCTTCATCAATAATCAATAGACCTAAATTTTTATATTGGAAAGATTTATTCAACAATTTATGAGTACCAATAATAATATCTACTTGGCCTTCGGCTAATTCTTTTTTTATCTTACTTATTTCTTTTGTCGCTACAAAACGATTCACAACACGAATATTAGCCCCTACATTTTCAAAACGCTTCATAAATGTTTGGTAGTGCTGCATAGATAAAATGGTTGTTGGACATAATAATGCCACTTGTTTATTATTTGAAATCGCCTTAAAGGCGGCTCTCATCGCCACTTCCGTTTTCCCAAATCCAACATCTCCACAAAGTAAATGATCCATTGGTTTTGGTTTTTCCATTTCTCTTTTAATTTCTTCAGTTGCTCTAATTTGATCTGGTGTTGCCTCATATTCAAAGGCATCCTCAAATTCTTTTTGTAGATCATCATCTTTACTAAACGCAAATCCAATATCTTCATTTCTTTTGGCATATAATTCAACCAAGCGAGCGGCAATTTCTTCAACTTTTTTAGAAACTTTTTCTTTTGTTTTTTTCCACTTATTTGAACCTAATTGAGATAGTTTTATGCCTACCCCTTCTTTAGATACATATTTTCTTACAAGCTGAAATTGTGATAATGGTACAAATAATTCATCTCCACCATTATATATAACGTGCAAATAATCTAAGGTTTTTCCTTTTATTTTCCTTGTTGTGATTCCAACATATTGACCAATACCATATTGTTCATGCACAACATAATCGTTTGGTTCAAGTTCAAGGATGTTTTGTAAAATTTGTCCTTGTTTAAATGTTTTCTGATACCTTTTGATCTGGCTTGGACGATGAAATAATTCTTGTTGGGTATACACAGAAATATCTTCATACATGAAGCCTTCATAAAAATCATCTTCTATAAATGTGATATTCCTATGAATCGAATAAGCTTTTAAAGCCTCTTCTACCTTTTTATTATGCTCTTCATCCAATGAAATATAGATCGTATTTCCTTTTAGATTCTCTAAAATTTGAATCAATGGCTGATCTGATTTTTCAAGTGTTTCTATTTTTGAAAAGATTGGATTTTTAAAATCCATGAAATCATGGAACATCTGAATGTTATGTTCTTTTTCAAATGTGAATACATCATGAAACATACTATATTTAGGTAAGTATTGATGGGATTCAACCATTTCTTGTATGAATGAAATGGTTTCTTCATTTAATTTTCTATATCCATTTTCTACTTCTTCCTGACTTGAAAAAATAATATGACCATCCACATAATCCATAAATTGGTTTGCCTTTAAATAACTAAAATAAATATATAAATGCGGATCTATACCATAATTTTCTAATGCGATTTTATCTTTTTCAATATAATCCAATAAAAAATCATAATCATCTTGAATGAGTTTTTTATGCTGTTTTTCTAGTTCAGAATCAATTTCTTTTTGTAGAAACTCAATCTGATCATTTGTAAATAATAAATCTGTAGCTGGATTAATAAATACAGAATCAATTGTTTCGATTGTTCTTTGTGTTTCTTCATGAAAGATTCGGATGGATTCAATGACTGTATCAAAAAATTCAATACGAATCGGATGGTCATATTCAAGACAATATACATCTACAATACCACCACGACTTGCGTATGTGCATGGACGATCTACATAATTTACTTTGGTATATCCTGCTCGATTTAATTTTTGTTTCAATTCAGTCATTGTGATTTCTTGATCGACTTCAAATTTAAAACAAAGACTTTTAAATAATTCTTTATCTGGTAAATAACGGAAAAAGGCCGCCGTATTGCATATGATAATACGTGGCTTATCTTCTTTTACCAACTGTGTTAAAACATAGAGTTGTTCTTGTTTGTCTTCTGGGCTTGAAGCAATAGCTTGTACTCGTAAAGATTCTTCCATCACAAATAATAATGTATCATCATTAAGTGGTTTCAGTCTTTGATAGAGCTGTTGCGCTTCATAGCGATTTTTTTTAACTACAATTCTTGTTTGTTTATCTTGCAAAAAAGCACTGGCTAAACATAATGCTTCTTCATTTGGCAGTAAGTTTCCTATATTATTTCCAAATTGAAGCATTTGTTGAACGATAGGATTGTCTTGTAGTTTATTTAATATTGTCTCTTTCAAGAATATCACCTTCTACTTTTTATTATATCTGTTCATTGTATCACTAAAAGAGTGTTTAATTGAAAATTTAGCTGCTTTTGCGGCCTGCTCTAAAGCATGGTTTAAATCATCTTGTTGTTCTTGAGGAAATTTTCCTAATACCCAATCTACAACCGGAATCAATTTATCTTTTCCAATACCTATGCGAATACGATCAAACTCTTGCGTACCAATGTGAGAAATTATACTTTTGATTCCATTATGTCCTCCGGCACTGCCTTTTTGACGCAAACGAAGTTTTCCAACAGGCATATCCATATCATCATATAATACAAGGATATCTTCAGAAGACACTTTATAGAAGTCCATGCATTGTCTTAATGCGATACCACTATTATTCATATATGTGGTTGGTTTTAATAAAATTATGTCTTCTCCATCAATTTTCTTTTTCGCAAAATAAGCAGAAAACTTTTCCTGATTAAAATCCATTTCCAACATGTTAGCCAATTTATCAATCGCCATAAAGCCAGCATTATGACGTGTATTTTCGTATTCTTTTCCAATATTCCCTAATCCAATAATAATTTTCATAAAAACCTCCTCTACAAAAAATAACGGGATAATCCCGTTATTCTTCATCTTTTCCTGGTGTATATAAAATGTGCAAACGACGCCCTTCGCCTTCACCTTCACTCTTAGTAGAAATATCGTTCATTCCTGCTAGAGCATTGTGAATTGCCTTTCTTTCATCAGCTGGCATTGGATCTAATACGGCATCTACTTTTGTACGACGCACATCTTTTGCGACGCGAACTGCCATTTTACAAATTTTTTCGTATCTTTCTTCCTTATAACCATTTACATCGATTAATAGACCGACACGCTTTTTGAATGCCGCACTAACTGCAGCTTTTACCAAACGATTAAATGCTTGTAAAGACTTACCTGCTTTACCAATCATAATCGCATTATTCTTTGTATTTACAGTAATACGATAGAATCCATGATCATTTTCAATTTCAACAGTTCCATCTAATTCTGCGTTATCAAAATATGTTTGAATATAGGATTTAATGAAATCTTCAATATCTTTTTGGCAATATGCTTCAATTTCAATTATTTTTCCAATTCCTAAAAAACCACTTTTTTCTTCTGTAACTTCATAATGAAGTTCTTCTTTTGTACATCCTTTAGCATTGCAAGCAGCTGCTAAAGCTTCATCTAAAGTTTTTCCAGTAAATTTAGCGAATTCCATATGTTCTACCTACTTTTTATTCATAACTTGGTGTAGGATCAATGATTGACATACACGAATTACACTTGATACTAACCAATAGAATGACATCGCCATTGGCCATGAAATATACATAATACAAATCATAGCTGTCATGAAGTACACTGACATATTCATGCTGTTAGCCATAGGATTTGTTTCTTCTTGTGCATATTTTTTAACCTTAACGTTATCTTTCTTATCTTGCCATTTCTTTAACCATTGAGGTAATTTCATTGAAACAATATAGAAAATAACCATTAATACATAAATTGCGATATATGCGATATCTAAAGCTTTAAATCCATCAAGTGGAGTACCCGCTAAAGAAATACCCATAAAGCTTCCACTTACAACGCTTACAGAACGCATTGTCGCATAATACATACCCATCATGATTGGTAACTGAATGAAAGTAATTAACATTGAACCCAATGGATGAACATCGTATTTTTGATACATATTCTGCATTTCTTGAGCCATTTGCATTTTAGAACGTTCATCTGTTTTGTCTTTATATTTATTTTGAATCTTTTGAATTTCAGGTTGGATTTCCTGCAATCTTTGTGCAGACATTTGTGATTTACGTGTAAATACAAATACTAACATCTGAATCAACAATGTAGTTAAAATAATACCTACACCTGCATCTGTCTTTGAAGAAATTAAGTTGATAATTTGTGCGATTGGCCAAACAATTAACCCTTCAAACCATCCTTTTGACATAGAATCTTTAAAAGTTGTTGGTTGAATTGTATATTGTCCATCTTTAATATTCTTTTTAATTTCTTTCTTTAATTTCTTATCAGAAATGTCTTTGTAATTGATTTTGCTTGCATCAATTGTTGTCTCTTCACTTGCAATAATTTGGTCTGCTAATGTTTTTCCATCTCTACCTCTTGGATTTGCACAAGCCGTACATGTTAATAATACCAACATACATAGAAAGACCAATTTTGCTTTTTTCTGCAAAAATTGTTTCATTTTTTATTCCTCTACTTTTTCAAAAATCTTTTATTTATCCGATTTTGATTTTCTTTCATTTCATTTTTATTTTCTTCAAACGATTTATTCGTGTAGGCAGGTCGAACTATAATAATAACATCATATCCCTCTTCAAAGGTAAATACGTCATCAACGATACTACGAAGTTGCCTTTTGACTTTATTTCGACAAACCGCATTTCCTAATTTTTTGCCAACACTGATTCCGACTCTTGCATGGTCCAATTTTCGTTTTTGAAAATAACATACAAATGACGACGACTTAACAAATTGTCGATTCTGGATGATGGAAGAAAACTCATAGTTTTTTAATACACGAAACTCTTTTTTCATGTTATTTCCCTATCCAGACAAAAAAATCACCTAGCAGGTGATTTCTATGCGGATAAAACCTTTCTGCCTTTCGCTCTTCTTCTAGAAAGAACGTTACGTCCACCAACAGTTGCCATACGAGCACGGAAACCATGAACTTTTTGGTGTTTTCTCTTACTTGGCTGATATGTTCTTTTCATCTTGATTACACCTCTCAGTCTTTTCTTCTTCTAAATTTTCAAATAAGATTGCTCAAACATTATAAACATAAAATAAAATAATTGTCAATAAAATAATTATCACATATGCTTACTTTTCAGTATTTTATATGCTTTTTATGTTAAACGATACATGAATGGATAAACTGGTATATCAAATTCACCAATAAATTCATTTATTGTTGGATTGAAATTGTCTTTGAATTTCGTCAATCCATCATCCAATGAGCCTTCTACACCTCCCATATTACTCCATGAACATCCTCTTTCAAATGCCCATTTAAAGTTTTCCACATATTCTTTATATTGTGGCATGATTGTGGCATGAACTTTTTAAATCTTTCATCCATTCCCGCATATAACATTTCACAAGTATTTCCATATTGAACACTAAGTATTCCTGCAATTGCGATATCTTTGTCTTCTTGCCCAAATTCAGAAAATATTTCTTTAAATTCTTTTATATCTTTATCTACACTTCGCAATTGATCTTCTAAACGATGCAATTTCTTTTTTGCATTTTCACAAGTTTGAACAATTTCCTTTTCAAGTTTTACCTTTTTTATTTTTGCATCTTCATTTAATTTATATACGTTACATGTAGCTAGAAAGATGACTCCACCATTCAGATAATTCTCTAATAGTGTTTTAAAATATCCTTTATCTCTTAATGCCACACCTTTTCTTGATTCCGTTAATTCAACCAAGCGACTAAAATCATCTAATAATTCTAAATGTCCATGAATGATTTGTACATTTCTTCGATTGGCATCTTTAATTAAGCGTTTCGTGTGTTTTGGCAAAGTTTCCTCTATATTTTCATATGAATATACGTTCGATTGAAATCTTGGCTGCACTGTATCCGCAATACTTGTCGTATATCCAAGATGAATTGCATTACAGCTTTTAAATGTATCTAAATATAATTCTGTTTCCTTATATCTATTTGTGTTATAGGATTTTGAATCATAATCATTAACATGAATAGCAGGATCAAATTTAATGAAGATACAATGATCTTTTTGGGCTAACTTTTTTAATTGATCAAAATAATATTGAACAAGCTCTTTATCCTTATAATCCATAATAGGACCTCGAGGTAAGTAGTACATACAAAATGATAATGGCAATCTTTTTATCAACACTAAACCTGTTGCGACTAATACATTATCTCTATATACCCCTGTATACATGTGATCCCAATTACTTTTTACTTTTGCCCAATTATAGCTTTGTAGTAAATTACAATATTCACGATTTTTCACAAATCCATCAAATTCTTCTTGTTTTATATCTTTAAAAAATAAATACGACATATCAAATTCCATCCTTACTTGGACATAATAGATA
>ERZ772818.3087-NODE-3087-length-11789-cov-4.113772_pt1 | contig 11789 bp, 10 predicted proteins | sample MGYA00580837_ERZ772818 | MGnify/ENA primary metagenome ERZ772818 (study PRJEB29015, sample SAMEA2737671) | human gut metagenome | biome: human gut; feature: human-associated habitat; material: faeces | place: China | collected 2012 ...
CCCCGTAGTCCTGCCACGACTGGCGGGCAATGTCGGCGGTAGGGAGCTTTTCCAGCAGCCGTTCCACTTCGCTGAGCGTCTCTTTGGCAAGCTGGAGCGAGTTCGTCAGCAGGATGGCAGGGGTGGTGACGCCGTGTTCGGCCTGGCCCAGCAGATCCGTTGCGCACATTTCCGCGTCAACCGTGTCATCGGCAATCACCAGCGTTTCCGTCGGACCGGCAAACAGATCGATACCTACCCGGCCGAACAGCTGTCGTTTGGCCTCCGCGACGAAGGCGTTACCGGGGCCGACCAGCATATCGACCGGTGCCAGCGAGTCCGTGCCCAGCGCCATGGCGCCTATCGCCTGAATGCCGCCAAGGGCATAGATTTCCGTTGCGCCAGCCATTTTTTGCGCCGCGACGATCGCCGGGGCGGGCTGACCGTTAAACGGCGGGGCACAGCTGATAATTCTTGAGCACCCCGCCACGCTGGCGGTAATGATCGACATGTGCGCGGAGGCGAGCAGGGGATATTTTCCGCCAGGCACGTAACATCCCACGGCGTTAATCGGAATATTTTTATGCCCGAGAATAACGCCGGGACGCGTTTCAATTTCCAGGTCCCGCAGACATTCTTTCTGCGCGCGGGCAAAATTCGCGACCTGCTGTTGGGCGAATTCAATATCCTGAATATCCTGGCGGCTTAACTGTTTTATGCAGCGGTCAATCTCCGCGGACGTCAGACGATAATCCTGACGGTCATAACGATCGAATTTAATGGATAATTCGCGAATGGCTTTATTTCCGCGTTTTTCAATATCTGCAAGTATTTGTTCAACCGTTTCTCTTATTTGCTGGTTGGCTTGCTGGCGCTCTTCGGTAGATTTACCGGTTTTTAATTTCCAGGACACTCGCTTCTCCTTACCTTTTTCAGATGTCAGTTGTCCTCCCGGCGAGCCGGGAAAGGGTATTTACTTCAGAAAGGGTTATTGATCCGGCGCGGCAGCGTACGCACCGTTTTTTAATAATTGGGCTGAGGTTTGCGTTTTACGGGCATATACCCATCGAGCGGACAGCGGCGTGGCAATAGCGGCCACAACGGAAAGGGCGGCAATCAATATATAACCGGACGACAGGTTAATATGTTGCATCATTACGCCCATCATTACCGGCCCGACAAACATGCCGCAGGAATAAATGGTCTGGAATAGCCCCATTCGCGTGGATTGTTCATCAGACGAGGTATTCACTACGCTGAGCGACATGAATGCCGCAAAGGCCATACCGAACGAGAACCCCGCCAGCGCCTGCCACAGGTAAATAACATAGATATTGCTGGTGAAGGGAATGCCGAAAGTGGATATCACCTGTAAAACGATGCCGAGCACGGCGGTTTTTACCAGCCCAAGTCGCTGATAAAACACCGAGCTGCACAGGGCGATGGCCAGCCCGTAAAAAAGAAGGTGAATGTTACCCAGCAGCGCGAGGATCCCCGCCCGGGCGCCAAGCTGCTCGGCATAGACCGGCGTCAGCGTGTCGCGGGTGGCGAAGGGCACCAGAATGACGACGGTCGCCAGAATGCCAATCAGCCAGACGGAACGGTCGGCCAGCTGCTGGCGCGCGCCGGTAATGCAGGCTTTAAGCGTGGGGGCCTGAACCGGGTCGTGCACGTCCTGAATGCGGGTCGTCAGGATCAACGCCACCAGGGCGGAGATGCAGGAGACAAAAAAGGCGATGTTATTGGCGAAATAGTGAATCAGCACCGCGCCAATACAGTTGCCGAGAAACACGCCGATGGGCCCTGCAAGCGCCAGCAGCGCGACGGCGGCAGGGGCTTCGTTGCGACCGAAGTAACGCATGAACAGGATGTTGTACAGCACCCAGGTCGCCGCCGTGACGCCGTCTGCCGCTTTCGCCAGATACAGCGTAATGGCATTGGGTTCAAGCCAGGCAATCGGCCAGGCGATAATTGGCAGCAGCAGGCCAATCTGGATGAAGATCCTGCGGCTTTTAACCACGTCGGAAATAATGCCTAACGGGAAGCGTATCAGAAGGGTTGCCAGACCGGACGCGCCCATGATGATGCCCATGATCTGTGGCTCAATGCCCTGGTTGATCATCATGGGGGCCAGGAATGCATCAATGCTATGGATGCAGATAAAGAACAGGATGCTGATGATAAAAAAGAGCCGGGCTTCCCGACGGCGTAACAGTGCTTGAAACATGGTTTTGAACCTCTTGAGAATTAATGGGTTATAACCAGTCAGGGACGACGTTTACCGGTTCAATCCTTTGGGCGACTCCTGTTCTCTCCGGTACCATTGACGGTATGAAAACTCTTTGCATACGTATTCAAGATTTGAAGTTACGAAAAGGTTTCATGTTTGTAAAGTGATCTCGATCTTGTTGTGAGAATTTTAATTTTTTGTGTTGCATACGCATGCAAAGGTGGTGTAAGTATAAAAAACACCCACTTGCTGAGGCGTTTGAAGCACGCGCAAATGGGCAGGACGTTGATAAGGAATCAGGGGTAATGAAACGTAAGACTTTTGCAGCAGTCACATCCCAACAGGTCGCTCAGCTGGCGGGGGTATCGCAATCTGCGGTGTCGCGAACGTTCACGCCGGGGGCCAGCATTTCGCCGGCAACGCGTGAAAAAGTGCTGAAGGCAGCGCGCGAGCTGGGTTATCGCCCGAATGCGATCGCCCGTTCGCTCAACACGGCTCGTTCGCGCATTATCGGTGTCGTCATTTCTTACTTTGATAACCCCTTTTACTCGCAGGTGCTGGAGGCGCTGGCGCAAAAGCTGGATACGCTGAACTATCACCTGCTGCTGTTCGTTGGCGACCGGGAGGGCAACGTTGACCGTATTTTTGACCAGATTATGCAGTACCGGGTGGATGGTATTGTGCTGGCCTCGGTGACGCTGTCGCTGGAGTTATCTGAAGAGTGCCTTGCCGCCGGGATCCCGGTAGTGCTGTTTAACCGCAGCGAAGAGAGTGGCATGGCCTCCAGCGTCAACAGTAATAACGAAGCGGCCGCGCGGCAGATTGCCGAGTTTCTGCTGGCGGGGGAGCACAAGCGTTTTGCCTACGTGGGCGGCGTGGCCGATTCCCCGGTCAATATTGCCCGCCAGCGCGGGTTCATCTCCACGCTGGAAGAACATGGCATCACCGATGTGCGGGTGGTGCACGGGAATTACGACGCTCAGCAAACCACCCGGGCAGCCTATACCCTGTTTTCGACGTCGCCAGCGCCGGATGCGGTCTTTGTCGCCAACGATCATATGGCCGTCACGGTAATGGATGTGGCGCGCTATGAGTTTGGTTTGCGCATTCCGGAGGAGGTCTCCGTTGTCGGGTATGACGACATTGGCCCTTCCGGCTGGCCCTCTTATGCGTTGACCTCGGCGTCGCAGCCGGTCGGCGCGATGGTGGATGCCACGGTGGAACTGTTAATGAAACAAATTGACAGCGGAACCATAGAGCCTGAACAGATTACGGTGCCCGGTACGCTGGTGATACGCCACTCGGCGCGTCGCCCACGCAGCGGCGTTATCGAAACCAATGGTTTAACGCTATTCCAGTCTAAGGAGCGCACATGACCAGATTGCGGGGCTTCAGCCCTCAATTCGACTCTATCCAGCAGTTCATATTGACGCTGACGCACGTGGTGTGGGAGCAGAAAGATATCGGCCAGCTGGCGGATTTTTACGCCACGCCGGTGGTTTTCACTACCCCCGAAAAACAGCTGCATGAGCTTTCCCAGTTTATGCGCCTGACGCTTGAGGCGATGCACAGCTTCCCGCAGCGAGCGGTGCTGACGGAGGATATTCTGTGCAGCCAGAACCCGGGGGATGAGTACTATGTGGCGCAGCGTACCGTAGCCCGCATTCAGCACCAGGGGGAGGGATTTTTTGGCCCGCCGACGGGGAAAAATGTCTGGGTCCGCACCTGGGCCGATCGCATCTGTGTTGATGGTGCCGTACGCCAGGAGTGGCTGCTTCAGGATCGTGCCGCGATTGTGGCGCAACTGGGGCTGGATGTCCGCGACTTTGCTTTTAACCTGGCGACCATGCGCCAGCAGCTTGGGCTGGAATCTGTGTCTGCTGAGACGCTGGACGCCCGCTGGGCGGGCGGGCCCGAGGGCGACGACGTGGAAGGGGCGCTGGCCGGGGTCGTTGAGCGCTACTTAACGATGTGGGCGGGCGGTAACAGCGGCGTGGTGCCCGGTCTCTATCACCCGGCGGCGACGCTGTACGCGCCGGGGCACTGCCTCTGCACCGGCGAACAGGAAATTGGCGCACAGCTTTCCGGTTATCGCGCTTCATTTGCCGACAGCGAAACGCAACTTCATCACCTGATTGTGCGTAAAGATCCTAATGAGCCGATTCGACTTTCATTGCGCTGGTCGTTGTTAACCTGGCATGACGGTTACGGCAAATTTGGGGCGCCGACCCGTAAACCCATATCAATTACCGGTATCAGCCAGCTTGAATTACGTGATGGTTTAATTTTCCGTGAATACCTGGGGATCGATGAATTAGCGATTTGGTCGCAAATATTTAATTAATGGGGCGGCAGCCCCCTTATTCCGGCTGCAAATATTAACCGTGTTTAATTCACCCTCACTTACGGGTGCGGGTTCTTATTGTCTGAAAACAGAGCAGGAGTTTATATGTCTTCCACCGAAGCAACAAATAAAGCACCAGCCGTACCCGAAAAAAGCAGCGTGAAATCGCTGAAAGAGGAGCCTGTATTACAGGTGGAGCGTCGTGATTTTGTCGATCTGGTACCGGAAAAAAGACCGCGTGTGCAATCATTACGCGGCTTTGATGACTGCTATACCGATATTGTCGATTATATCGTTCGCTGCACCCATAAAATATGGGACGAGCGCGATGTCGGCTTAATTTATTCTCACTATACCCATAACTGCGTGCTGTATAACGCGCTGGGGACACTCTATAACCGTGAACAGGTGGTACAGGATACGCTGCAACGCTTAATTGCCTTCCCGGAACGGCGCGGAATGGCAACCCAGGTTATCTGGAACGGAAATGATGTTGACGGTTTTTATACCTCTCACCTGGTGACGGGAAGCGGGCGGCATACCCAGCACAGCCATTTAGGCAAGCCGACCAACCGCACCTTCGTTACCCGGACCGTGGCGGATTGCATGATCCACGAGAATAAAATTTATCGGGAGTGGGTGGTCAGCGACAACATGTCGTTAATGAAACAGCTTGGCCTGAACACCGATCAAATCGCATTTAATATGGCAAAAGAGCAGTTCGATAAAGGCTTCCGCGTGATGGACATCGGCGAAAACGGCCGCATGCTGGGGCAATATCCGCCGGAGATGGAGTGCGATGTATCCATTGCGCACACTGATACTGAGGAGCAGTGCCTGCGTTGGCTGCATGAGATCTACAACCGCCGGATGTTTGGCAAGATCAAAGAAGTGTATGCGCCTAACGTACAGTGGCACGGTCCGCTGATGAAAGAGCTGTACGGCACCGCGGCGGTAACCCATCAGACGCTGGCGCTGGTGGGGATGATCCCTGACGGCGCGTGGCTGCCGCAGCATATTTGTTCCAACCCGTGCGATGAAGGCGGCGTCAAAGTGGCCGTTCGCTGGATCATCGAAGGGCATCACCTGGGTTACGGCGAACTGGGCAAGCCGACCGGAGAACGACTGTTTGTGATGGGCATGTCGCACTACCACATCGTCAACGGAAAAATTGTTGATGAGTGGGTGGTTTACGACCATCTGGCGCTGTTGGCGCAAATCAAACTCGGCCAGATGGAGGACGCGTAAATGTTAAATAAGGTGAGCTGGATTAAGCGCCCGCAGGGGCAGGATGCGCAGGCCGATCGTTCCCTGACGGAGAAGGTCAGCGCCATTATCGAGCGCGTGAAAACCGAAGGCGATACGGCGCTAAGAGCCTTTTCGCAGCAGTTTGATAAGGTCGTGCCCGCGCAGTTTGAGGTGAGCGAGCAGGAGATCGCCGAAGCACTGGAGGGGATGGATGCCCAGACGCGCCGCGACAGTGAGTTTGCGATTAATCAGGTGCGTCGTTTTGCGCAGGCGCAGCTGGCGACCATGCAGCCGCTGGAGGTAGAGACGCTGCCTGGCGTGCATCTCGGTCACCGGATCATCCCGGTGCAGACGGTGGGCTGCTACGTGCCGGGCGGTCGGTATCCGATTCTCTCCGCTCCCGTGATGTCGATTGTTCCTGCGACGGTGGCGGGTTGTGAACAGATTATCGCCTGTCTGCCCCCGGGCGCCCATCCGGCGATGATTGCAGTTTGCCATCTGGCAGGCGCGCACCGCATTTTCAAAGTTGGCGGCGCGCAGGCCATTGCGGCTATGGCCTGGGGAACGGAGAGCATTCCGTCGGTGGACAAAATCGTTGGGCCAGGCAACGCCTTCGTTAATGAAGCGAAACGCCAGGTTTTTGGTCGGGTCGGCATTGATGCCCTCGCCGGGCCGAGCGAGATTTTCACTATCGCGGACGACAGCGCCGACCCGCGCATTCTGGCCGCCGATATGCTGGCGCAGGCAGAGCACGATATTCATACCCGCGTCGGGCTGGCGACAACCAGCCGGGATATCGCTGAGCGTACCCTGGCGGAGGTTGAGCGTCAGCTCGCCAGCCTGCCAACGGCGGCAACGGCGGGGGAGGCGTGGCGCCGGCAGGGTGAGATTGTGCTCTGCGAAGATGAAGCGCAGCTGATTGCTTTTGCTGACCATATGGCGACGGAGCATTTGCAGGTGCATACCCGCGATCCGCACGCGACGGCGGCGAAGATCCGCAACTATGGCTCGCTGTTTATTGGTCAGAACGCCAGTGTGGTGTTCTCTGATAAATGCTGCGGCACCAACCACACGTTACCGACGATGGCGGCGGCACGCTATACCGGCGGTCTGTGGGTTGGCGCGTACGTCAAAATCTGTACCCATCAGTGGATTGACGAGCAGGGTATCCCGGCAATCGCAGAACCGGCGATCCGCCAGAGCCGTACCGAGGGGATGCAGGGGCACCGACGGGCGGCGGAAATTCGTCTGCGTCCGCAGGACATTGATGCCATTACTACCGGCATGCGGGACTAAAACGTATCCCGGGCAGCCTTCTGCCCGGTTTTCAGCACGGGGAGCCTGAGATTATGAAGCGCCTGATACCGCCAGACGACTGCCCGGAGGAAATTGCCCAACGTCTCGACGTCATACAGCAGCACCGGGCGCTCAACGCGATCCTCGGGGTTAACCCTGACGCTATGTCTCAGGCGGAACAGCATCAGCAGCAGCGTCGACGTGGAGAGCCGATCGGCCCCCTGCACGGCGTGCCGCTGATCGTCAAAGATAATATTGCCTGCGCGCCGATGCCCATTACTCTTGGCTGCCGGGCGCTGGCCTCACTTAACGCGACAGCGGATGCACGGGTCGTGCAGCGATTGCGCAGCGCGGGGGCGATTATTCTCGCCAGGGCCAATATGTCCGAGTTCGCGTTCGATGTGCGCTCGCGAAGCTCGCTGGGGGGCGATGTGGCGAATCCACTTTGCCCGACACTCACCGCCGGAGGTTCCAGCGGAGGATGCGCTGCGGCCGTGGCGGCGGGAATGGCGGATGGCGCATTGGGTACCGATACCGGCGGCTCTATCCGCATTCCCTGTAGCTATACCGGGCTGGTGGGGCTACGGCCTGCCTTTCGCCGTTCACAGCTGGACGGTGTAGCGCCGCTCTCGCCCAGCAAAGATACCGTTGGGCCAATGGTACATAGCGTTGAAGATGCCGCCTTGCTGCATGCGGTGATCCATGGCCTGCCGCCGGTTGCGCTTCCTGTGCGTTCGCTGAAAGGCGTTCGCTTTGGTGTGGTAACCGCGTTACAGGGAGAGGATGAGGTACAGCTGGAGGTCTGGCAGTCGGCGCTGCACACGTTGCGCCGTGCCGGAGCGACGCTGGTGGAGGTTTCACTCCCTTTCCTTGAAGAGGTGAGGCAGGCCACCTGCCTCAGTCTGTATGAATTTCGCGTGGCGATTGACGACTGGCTTAGCAAACAGCCTGGCGCTCCCTCCGGACTGACAAGCATTGTGGACTCCGGCGCTTTCCTGCCGGAGTTTGCGCCGTTTCTACGTCAGATGCTGGCGAGTAACACGCTGAAAACCCCGCTCTGGCTGGCGGGGCGTCGCTTTCAGCGCCTGTTGCGGCAGAACCTTTGCCAGGTGGCTGAGGCGCAGCGCATCGTCGGATTTGTGTATCCCACCGTACAACGGTTACCAGAAAGTATGGCGAAGATGCCGCCAGGCTGCGCGCCAGAACTGGCCGCTATCAGCGGCCTGCCTGCCATTACGTTACCGTGCGGCGTAAGCCGTATCGGTCTGCCGGTGGGGATGGAGATGTTATCGGTGCAGAAGGATGAGGCGGCACTGATGGTGCTGGCGCTGGCGTGTGAGGGGGCGCTGGGCGAGAAGGGATAGATACAAAAAAGCCCGCAGAGCTTGCGCAGTGCGGGCTTTCTGTACTTCACCGGACATATCCGGATCATTATTTGGTGGGCTGGCGGAGTCTGACTTAATCACTCAACGATATGTTTTTATTGTAATTTTATTAATTCATCTTTTATTGATATACCTAATCGTATACCAATGAAAGTTTGTTTGAGCGTTTCATGAAGTTAAGTAGATCTGTTTTTGCATGGCTCATATCAAGAAAAAATCTTTTTACAGAAAACTGTTCACATTGTTCACTATGTGATTTTTAATATTTATTTCAGTATGATAGATGATGAATAGTCAGTGAACAGCGAACACTTTACTGTTCACCTGCAAAAGCTGTAGGTACAAGCGTTATAGTCTGCTGTGAGTGAGAAACAGACCTCAAAACACCCTTGTTTCAATTAGTAATGTGAAAAGAATTATCCAATATTACTTTGCTACGTGAGTAACAATGGATAAGTGTGTTTTTTAAAAAGCACAAGCTGAAATTATATAGCTTGTGCTTTTTGATTCAAAATCAAGAAAGTGATAATATTGATTGTAGTTTATCTTTCAGAACCTTAGCCCTGCCTTTAGGTATGTATGAAACATCTAGTCGCTTACATATTTCTTCAACTTCAGCATTATCATGCACTGAGTAAACTATAATTTTCCTTCCACTAATACCCTTGGTTCTGGCTTGTTGAGCTATAAATAGACCTCTAAACTCCTGAAAAACCTTTTGTTTTTGTTTTATTGAGGCTTCAAGCTCGGGTGAAACAGGTACGTTTAAGTCTAAAACTAAGGCCGAGTATTCATCAATTTTAGCATTGTTGAGCTCTTCATAGGCATCATTAACTGATGTTAGAAATTTAACTGAAAAACCTAATGATTCGGTAAAGTCCTCTATCCAATCAAGAAACATTGGTTCATCATCAAGTATGAATATTTTTTTCATTTTAAAAACCCATTTGGTATTCTAATTTCGAATTTTGTCATCCCTGCTAATGAATGATGAGCTGAGATTGACCCTTTAAATGCATTTTCTACAATTAACTTACATATGTGAAGCCCGAGGCCTGAACCAGATGATGTTCTTTGTTTTGCACTTTTAGCCCTGTATCCAATTTCAAATAAATCTTCATCATTGGAGAAAGGCTCACTGTAGCCTTCAAAAGTGATAATAAGATCATTTGTTTTTTTTTGGATGTTGTTTTTTATTACTAATGTGGTGCCTGGTTTTCCATATTTTACACCGTTATCAATTAAATTCATGAATACTTGCTTTAATAAATTTGGGTCTCCACTAACACAGTTTTGAGCTGTTCTGTTTTCTAATTCAATTTTAATATGTTCATGCTGTCCTTGATCTTGGAAAAATTGTGCCGACTCAATAATTGCTTGAGGTATAACTGTAGTTTTGATAGATGAGTGTGATATTGATGCTGTATTTCCTGAAGCATATTCTGCAAAATAAGAAAGATTTCGTATTAGTGAAACTGTATATTCTAGTTGTGATCTGGCTCGTCGTAAACGTTGTTCTCTTTTATGTTCTGGAACAACACCATCGATTAGATTATCAAGCGCGCCAATAACCCCACTCATTGGGTTTATTGCTTGATGAGTAATGTTTTGAATTAAAAATAACGTTTCTTTGTTGTCCATTTATTGACCTTTTAAATTAATTCTAAGATAATTTCTTCTTGTGTTGTGTTTAAGGTGTAATTGGATAAATAAGAAATTATCTTAATGTGGTTTATCTCTGATTCTCTTAGCTCTCTGGGTAGTAGCAGATGGATCAAGCATGGTGATTTTTGAACGACTGTTGGGGCTTCTTTAAGAACAAAAAATAGGTATGCTAGAAGCACCCTAGTAGAGTATTTATCAAAAGATAGTAAGTTTACTTTTTTTACATCAACCCAATCAAAGTAATCAATTTCGGTATGTTCTTTAAAACAGAATCCATAACCTGTATTTACATCTAATATTCTTCGAGAAATTAGCTCACTAAAGGAGTGTAATAGCCATAGTTTTGCCTGTGACACTTCGCCAATTTCAGGGGATAAAGAATTTGTTATTCTAAGAAGAAGATCAATTGATGGGATAAAAGCATCAATATTCGAGCTAGTCTCAGGTTTTAAACCATATTTTTTTGCTATTTGCGGATATAGGTTTAATTTTGCGCAAAGATCTACTGCACCCCAAAATCTAATAATTGGTTTTTTATTTGCATTATTCCAAAGTCTAACTTGATCTATGGCTTGCGGTGAAAGTGATGAACTTGTTACAAATAGCAGTATATCTGCGACATGAGTTTCAGCATAAGAAATTTTATTCCAAATAGTAGGCCAATCAACTGATGATGTGTAACGTTTGCACTCTATATACCATCTTTGTCTTTGATACTGCCCAGATAAATCAGATATAAAATAATCACCTTCTATATCACGACCTAAATCACTACCAGGTGTTCTCCACACTGAATTTCTTAATCCCAAGGCTGTGACGATATCAAAAGTTAAATTTTCGAATTTTGTTGGAGATAAGCTCAGTAGTTCCATTCTACTACCTCTAAGGCAAATTTTCTCTTACCGTATCCTCTACGGTATCAAAGAATTTTAGCTAACCCTACTAACCCTAGGTTAGACGTGTTTTTTTCAATTTAACCATAATAAAATTGAATTTCAACATCAACTTTTAATTCTGTTAGCTTGAATAGTAACCTATTTGCTATGTACTCTGAGAATTATGTATGTACGCTCTTAGCACTGAGGGCTCAGATAGCTTTTGAGGGTAAAAAGTTTTTTCTGGAAAAACTGTTCACACTGTTCACTTCTTGTTTTTATTTTTGATTTTCATTGTGTTAGCGGGTGAATACTCGGTGAACAGTGAACACTTTACTGTTCACTCTGGCCGGTGTGCAGGTAAAAAAAGACCGGCTGTTGCCGGTCCGGATAGGTTATGTAGCGGTGGGTTCGTCGCACTTCGGCAGCCAGTCGGCGTTGCTTTCCTCCCTGAGGGCGAGATTGGTCTGCATGCCCTGATTTGTGCGGCGCTTCTCATAATTCAGTCCGTACTCTTTCAGCATGGCTGAGAGCCCCTTGCCGAACATGGTCAGGCTGAGCGCATTCCTGTAGCCGTGGGCTTCCATGTACACCAGATAAGCGTGATACAGATACAGGCGCGGCTGGCGCGGGATAATGTTGGCGTTCCCCATATACATCCCGTCCGCCTCCGGCAACATTTCCAGATAGCCGCAAAAATCAAACGTCGGGTCAGCATCGCGTTTTATGCTGAGCGCCTCGTCGGAGTTCTGCTGCGACTGGAGCAG